>MDTG01131732.1_pt1 | contig 21885 bp, 27 predicted proteins | sample 811421 | NCBI WGS metagenome assembly MDTG01 (sample SAMN05326645, study PRJNA326480) | marine metagenome | isolation source: seawater | place: Pacific Ocean: South East | collected 2011 | reverse complement strand
TGTCAGTTTCATTTTTTATTGATTTAGAAAGACCATTTGATAGGTTGGTAATTTCTTTTGAAAGATTTATCATCAACTTTTTATCGTTTGAACTTATTGCATTTGATAGTTCTTCAATCTTAAACTTCATTTCCTCACTTGCATTTAAGAGATCTGTGTGCCGAGCTAGGCTTGAATTCATATTATCAACTGCTTTATTAACATTTTCTACATTTTCTGCAAAAACAACTAAAGCCTCTCTACTTGTGCTTGTCATATTTTCTAATTCAGATAGAGATTTGAAATATAAAAGTCCCGTTAGGATAATAGCTATTACTGCAGTTGCAATTGAACTTGAAAAAATGATTGTAGTATATTTATGAATTTCTTTCATTTTTTGCTCCGTTTTAAGGTATTCATTTTTAATTCTTTTGTACTCTGATGTTACGTCAGTTGCAGCATCAGCTGCATCCAAAGCGATTTTTATGCTCTCTTGCATTGCATTAAGTTGTTGTGTCATGCAATTCTTCCTTTATATTTTATCTTAACATTTTTTTCTTTACTTGAAAATAGTGCACAATTTGTGCCAGAAACTTTTTTAATTTCAGAATAAGGATAATTTTTTGAAATCATACCAAATGCTCTACATCCATATGGGAAGTGTTTTTTATATGTTATATAAAAGTGAAGACATTTATTACAATTATTTTGTTCCATTTTTTATTAAATCCCTAATTTTATAAACAATTCTTGCTATTTGAAACCTTAACGCACCACAAAATGAAGTTAATGCGCAAAACCAAAGAAAAAAAGCTAAAAATGTTTCTTTATTCTCGTAAAGCTCTAGCGCTTTGAAATGACAAACCAATGCACTATAAAAAAAGGCTAATGTTACTATCATCTTTGATATATTTTGATTAATCATTTTTTCTTCCATACTCATCAAAACTCATATCTTTTGGAATTTCAATCTCTGGTTTTTCTATATCTTCACCATTATCGATCTTATAAATGTATGCTAATGCTATTGCAACAGCATTATAAAGTTTACTCAAAATTTCGTCACCAATTTCGGAGGTAAAATATAGTGCTCTTGCGAGTTTTGGACTCTGCATAGTTCCAATTTGTAACTCTTTTCCTTTCTTAATAATTTCTTCTGCATTTCTCCCTTTTCCTTTTGATATTATAATAGGCGCGCTTGAGTCACCAACCTCATACTTTAGTGCAACTGCAAAATGTGTAGGGTTAGTAATAATAGCTGTAGCATCCTGAAGGTTTTCAATAGAAGCGGTTTCTTTTCTTCCCTTCATGGCAGCTTGAGCTTGAAGTTTCCTGATCTTTTGCTTAACCTCAGGTTGGCCATCTGTTTCCTTGTATTCATCTTTAAGATCTTGATGAGACATTTTTAATTGTTTTATGTAATCAAACTTTTGATATATAAGATCGATAAAAGCTATTAATGCCAAGGCCATTAATAGTGAAATTACTAAATCTGGGAAAAAAGATGATAATCTATTTACCGCTGAAAAAAGATTTGCAGTTGTAAGATTAGTTAAATCAGACAGATAATAATTTATTACAAAATAAGAGATTGTACCAAGGAGTGAAACTTTGAGGATAGCCTTAATTAATTCAACCAAACCCTTGATAGAAAAAATTCTTTTTAGACCTTTAATTGGATTAATTTTTTCAATCTTCCAATATATTGATTTGATAGAAAAGTTTATTCCTCCAACAATAAATTGCGTAAGAATACTAACAATAAGAAGTGGAATTGAAAAAATCAAAAAAACTTGCAAAAAAAACTTTATTACTTTTGCCATCGATTCCAATGGTGACTTCCCAGATGCAATCTCGGGTCCAAAGGAAAATAATGACTTACAAATTTTCAAAAAATCATCCAAAACAATTGGTGAAAAATAAAGTAATAAAACACCCATAAACATTGAAGTAAAAACAAATGCCTCTTTAGATGATAAAACTTTCCCATCTTCTTTTGCTTTTTCTAATCGTCTGGATGTGGGTTCCTGGGATTTTTCTTGACTGTCATCTCTTTCTTCTGCCATCTATCTTCCTATTTTATGAGTACATTTTCAATTGACTCAAGAGAGCTTTTTGTTAATTCTGCAAATGCATTGCCGATTGACTGAGATGATATATACATTATAAAAAAGGCTAAAATCATTGTTACCGGAAATGCAAATGAGAACATGTTAAGTTGTGGTGCTGCGCGCGTAATAATTCCGACTGCTATATTTGTCATTAAAAGTGCACCAACCACCGGAAGCATTATCAATCCTCCTGTATAAAACATTGCTCCAGCAGCTTCGATTCCAATGCCAATCAATCCAATTGGTGGTATCCCGTTGTTGATATTGAAAACTTCAAAGCTTTTAAATAAAAATTCAATGGCAATTAAATGTCCATTGAGAGATAAAAAAATTGTTATGAGAAAAAGATCTAAAATTAAACTCATTACTGGAGTTTGTCCTCCAGTGTCTGGATCTACCATTTGCGAAAAACCTAAACCTGTAGTTGAAGCAATTTTTTCACCTGCTAGGCTTGCTGCCGCAAACCAAATTGTTAGTGTTAAACCTAATGATAAACCTATCAATAATTCAACAATCACAACTGTAATCAAATTATCGAGAATTTGTTCAGAAATTTGTATGTCTGATAAATAACCAAAGTAAAAAAAAGAAATTACAAGTGAAAAAACAATTTTTATATTTAATGGGATTACCCTGGAGCCTAGAAATGGGCTAGAAATAAAAAAGGCGGAAAGCCTGATGGAACATAAAAAAAATGTAAATAAATATTCAAGTAAAGAATTTAGTTCAAGTCCCGGCAATGGATCCATTGGGCTAAAAAATGGTAGGGGAATAAACATTAATTTATTCCTGAAATAGTATCAAATATAAAATCAAAGTAATCTGTTAAACTCACTAAAAAAAAGTTTGCTAAGAAACCCATAGCAAAAATTACTAAAACAATCTTTGGTACAAAGCTTAATGTCATTTCTTGTATTGACGTTGCTGCTTGAATAATTCCAATGATTAAACCTATTGCTAGCGCTGCACCAAGGAATGGGCCACTTGAAATTAAAACCTGATAAAAGGCTAATCTCACCATTTCAACATTTTCATCAAATCCCATAAATAACTCCTTAAATTTACCTTATGAGAAGGTTCCCACAAGAGATCCAACTGTCATAGACCATCCGTCAACAAGAACAAAAAGTAATAATTTGAAGGGAAGGGCAATCAACATAGGGGACAGCATCATCATACCTAATGACATTAGCACCGAAGCTACCACCATATCAATAACCAGAAAAGGCAAGAATAAAAGAAAACCTATCTGGAATGCTGTTTTTAATTCACTAGTAATATATGCTGGCAAAACAATATAAAATGGAACCTCTGAGCTGTCTTCAAACTTTCCTTCATTTGCCATTTGAGCGAACATTAGGAGATCATTTTTTCTTGTGTTTTTAATCATGAATTTTTTTAACTCACCACCACCAGTTTCGACTGCTTCAGTCAAATTCATTTCACCTTTGTTATATGGATCTGAAACATCTGAATAAATTTTATTAAAAGTCGGAGCCATGACAAAAAATGTCAGAAATAACGAAATTGCCACTAGTATCTGATTCGGTGGTGTTTGCTGGGTTCCAAGTGCTTGTCTAAGAATTGACATAACAATAATTATTCGAGTGAATGCTGTCATACCTAAAATTAATGAAGGTAAAATTGTAAGTGATGTCATAAGTGCCAAAATTTTTAATGAAATAGAATATGTTTTGGTTCCATTTGCTCCTTCAGTTATTGTAAAAGCGTCTAAACCCTCAGGTGAAACTTGTGCAATCCCAAAAATTGGAAAAAAAATAATCAAAAACAAAATGATACTAGTTTTTTTCATTCATAAGCCTTTTCTCAAACACTTTTTCTAGATGGTTTGGTTTAACTTTATTATTTTTAATTTCGGTAAGTAAAGATCCTGAATTTTTTCCTGATATGAAAAGATAATCTTTATCATCTAAGTTTAATATCAGAGCCCTGTCACCCTGACCAAGAATTGTTACTTCAGAAACTTTCATTCTCTTTTTAGAATTAATTGTTTTGGTGATTATGTGTTTATTTTTTTTTATATAATAAAAAGCTACAAAAAGAACCGCTAGGAATCCTAAAACAAGTAAATAGTTAGCTAAGGTTGGTCCTGTGTATTCTGGCATTTTTCCCCTCTCGTTGAAATTGTATAAGAGAAGGAAGCAAGATTCTTGCCATGATAAAAGATATTAACCTAAGTCATTGATTTTATTGATTAATAAATAGAAAAACTATATTTTTGTCAATTTAATGACATTTATAAATTTTGCATAAGCTCTTCTGGCGTAGCCACCTCGGTAAACCTAATACCAAATTTTTCTCCTACCATAACAACTTCACCTTTTGCTATTTTAGTTCCGTTAGCAAGAATATCTAATGCATCTCCTGCTAATCTATCGAGTTCTATAACTGAACCCTCATTAAGTCTCAACAAATCTTTGATTTTGATTTCAGTATTACCTACCTCAACCGTAAGCTTTACCTCTATATTTTCAAGAAGTCTTAGATTACTTACAGCAGCTGAACTAGGTTCTACTTTATTTTCAGTTTCTGCTTTTTTTGGCGCATCACCGGTGACTTCATTCTTAGTTTCAGAGGCTTTTGCTTCTTCTTTTATCTCTTGTTTTGCTTCTTCAGGTTTATTATTTTCTGTTTCTGCCATTTCTGCATTCATAGTTTATCTCCTTATGTTGATCTTTTGGCTAACTTAACTGAAGCATTTCCATTAAGTTCTCCCATTTCTGCCTTATAATATTTTTGATTTTCTACGTAAAAATCAACTGTATCATCCAGATTTACATTCATTGTGTCTCCTGGTTTCATCCTAAGAAGCTTCGACATTGAAACGATGGGCTCTGAAAGATTGCTTTTTACCATCAATGGTACCTCTAAGACAGCTTTTTCTAATTTATCTCTCCAAGACATATTAGACTCAACAACATCAGATTGAACTCTTGATCTAAGTAAGGACGATACTGGTTTGAGAGTTTGGAGTGGATACACTATGTCAAATGACATAGAGTCGATATTTGGTAATTGCATGACAAACGAACAAACAATAACTAGATCTGTTGATTCAACAAATGCTGCAAATTGCGGATTCTGTTCTCTACTTTGGAATTTGATCGTTATTGGTGTTAAATCTTTCCAACATAATTCTAACACATCTGATATACCACTATTTATTACTTCAATGATTTTTTCTTCAGTTGCGGTAAATTCAGTCCTAGCTGCATCATTAACTTCCAATTTTCCACCGTATCTGCTGCTTGTACATAAGCTTACAAAAGATGGAGGAAGAACTGTTAACATGGAACCCCTTAATTCATCTATCCTACTGTTTGTTAAACTCATAAAAGCATCCAAACCTGAGCTATATTCCTCAAAAGACTTCACCTCTGGGGGAAATGAGCTAATTCTAGGTTGAACTCTTAATAAAGGAAGAAAAACGCCTCTGACTGTTCTAGCAAATCGCTCGTTTATTAATCTTAGCGCGTAATAATCTCCCAAAAGTGATAAATCATCTGAACCAAAATTAAACTTTTTATATTCAATTTCTTTTCCGTCTTTTACGGAGGTTGAAGCACTTAAGTCTCCTGACTTAAGTCCGTCCATTAGAGCACTTACTTCCTCACTTGATAATTTTCTAGATGGTTCACTCATAATAATTAAACATTAGCTATTGTACAACAAATGAAGTGAAATGAACATTTTCAATACCACCAAACCCCTCTACTTTCATCAAAACGTCATTAATTCCGTCTCTAAGTGATTCAGCTAACTTATATTTGCCGTCCCTACCGGATATATCCTCTGAGGAAAATTCCGACATAATTGTTAATATTTCTGATCTAAGAGCTAATTGATGACTCTCAACATTTGCCATAACTTGTTCATCATACTGAGTAGAAACACCCACAGACAATTGGAGGAATTTTTTTGATCCTTTTAGATTGGCAGTGAAGTTTCCTGGAAATTCATAATATGTTGTTGTAAATATTTCTTCTTCTGGTGTAATTTTTGGAATTTTCTTTGGTCCTGTTGGACAGTTTCCCTCTTCATCTTTCTCTTCTTCAGCACATTCTTCAGCAAGCTCTTCTTCTTTTTCCTGATTTTCTTTTTCTGATTCTTCAGGATTTTCCTTTTTTTCAATTATTTTTGATATCTCAGTTGATGGATCAGTATCTTCACCACCGCCAACAAACATTCCAACGCCAATGCCCCCACCTAATAGAATAATACCCCCAACAATCATAAGGATTAATTTAATGGGTGATTTTTTTTCGTTTTCTTGATTATTTTCTTCTGCCATCTTTATCTCCTTAATACTTTAAATCAATTAGGCATTTACATCAATATTATGATTGTTAATTTTTTTTTCTTCTGTTAGTTTTGGTTTTTTTTTTCTTTGCTATACCTTCTAACGAAAAGTCACTTTTATTATTTTTTTTATTGAAGCTATCATTTTGATTGTTATTACTCATCAGACTTGCAAAAGCTTTATTTTCTTTTTCAGTAAGTTCGGAAAATTTTGACATATTCTCATTTAAGAGATTTACTACCTCTTGGCTTTCAGAGCTAAGATTAATTGTTGTTTTATTATTTTTAATAGATATCTCTAAATTTAACTTACCAAGATTTTTTGGCTTTAATTCTATCTCCACTTTGTTAAGATTATTCTTAATAGAATTTTTTATTATTTTAGAGAATTTTTCACCCCAAGTGCTCTCTAATAAATCCAAAAATTCCCTACTGCCGATATTTGTTTGAGATTGTTTGCTTTCTAAAAATTTAGATTCATTATTTTTTACATCTTTTTTTAAACTTATTTTGTTATCACCTACATTATGAGTTCTTATATTTTTACTAACGTTTAAGTCAATACCCTGTTTTTGTTTTATAATTTGTGATTTATCATTTTCTAGATCTGGTGAGATAATTTTTAATTGTTTATTTTTCTTCTTTGATTTTTTTTCAATAATGTTTTTTGTTAATTTATCAGATAGAGTGTTCTTTGAATCAATTTTAAAATCTGTAGATATTTTTTCAGAATCTTTTTGGATCCCCATCTGAGTTTCTTTAAAATTTAAAGTGAGTTTTTCTTTTTTATTGAAATCTTCTTTAGTTATTCTTTTTTTTGTTATAACAATCTCTAAATTTTGTAATTTGGATGAATCATCATTTTCAATTGAGTTTTTTTTTGTATCTTGAGTTTCTAATTTCAAACTTTTTAAAAATTCGACTTGATTTAGTGGTTTTATTGATTCATTAGGAAAATCATTGATTTTTTTTGATAACACATTATTTTTCGACTCGATTCCAAGATCTTTATAAAATGTTTCTACAAGTGTTCTGGCGAGTTCAACTTCGTTATTAGTGATTGTTTCAATATTCAATGAATCTTCTTCTGTATCAATCGCGATTACCTGATTATCTATTCTATTAGAATCTTGATTAATCAATGCCTTTTTAGAAATAATATTCGTTAGGGCACCTTGTTCATTATTCGTGAGGCCATCTTTTGTCATAATGTTAGAATTCATTAAGGCAAATAGTTCAGCAAAAAGTTCATCTGTTTTGTCATTTGATAGTTTCGAATCAACTATCTTAAATTTATTATTTAGACTGTTATTAATTGCGACCATAACCACTCTTTCTTGCGTTATTAGTGCAATAATAATGCCACTACTATAGATGTGAAATATTTTTTGATCTAAAAAAGTTTTCTTTTCTCAACTCTGATAAATTATCGATCTTAATTTTGTTTATTTTTTTCCTTGTGTTAATTTTTTCCTTTTGTTTCTCTATTTTGCCAATTTCTGACAAATTTGCTTTTATCTCATTGTTAATATGACTTTCTCTGTTATTTGATAATTCTAGCTTATTCATTAGATTTTCTCTGAAAAAAGCTTTGGCTTTAATATCTGAACCAAACTGCTCTTCTAAATCAGAGGAATTATTGTCAGATAGCATTTCTATCAAGGTCTTTTTAATTAAGGTTATTTTGCTTTTTTCATCATTTAAAGTAGAAAGATTATTAAGTAGCTTTAATTTATTCAATTTTTTTAAAATCAAAAATAGATCGTATTTACATTTCTTCATTTCAGTTTATCTTATTCAAGTTTTCAATACTGTCATTGAAATTTGATTTTATTTTATAATTTTGTTTTATAAGCTCGCAAATTTTAGACCAATTATTCAATGCGCTATCTATCTCAGAATTTTGTCCTTTACTATAACCACCCATCAAGACTAATTCTTTGTTTTCTTGATAAATCGAAAATAGCTTTTTTACAAATTCTGACCTTTTTTGTTGATCTTCAGATACAATTGAATTCATCACTCTACTTAAAGATTGATTTAAGTCGATTGCAGGAAAAATCCCGAGTTGAGCAAGTTCTCTTGAAAGAACAATGTGCCCGTCTAAAATGGCTCTCGCTGTATCTACAACAGGATCGTTTGTATCATCAGAGTCTGCTAAGATAGTATAAAAACTAGTTATTGTCCCCTCATTTTTCCCACCAGAGCCAGTTCTTTCAATTAAATTTGGTATCATTGATATTACTGAAGGAGGATAACCTTTTGATGTAGGTTGTTCTCCTAATGCTAGCCCCACTTCTCTTTTTGCGTGCGCAATTCTTGTCAAAGAATCCATAATTAATAAAACGTTTTTTCCTTTAGATCTAAAGTATTCTGCTATTGATGTTGCTCTTTCAGCTCCTTTTATTCTTAGAAGAGGAGAATTATCTGCCGGCACAGCAACTATAACAGTTCTTTTTCGAGATTCATCATTCAAAATTTCTGATACAAAGTTTCCTAATTCTCTTCCTCTTTCTCCAATCAATGCAACTACAACTACGTCAGCATCTGTAAACTTAGTCATCATTCCTAATAAAATGGATTTACCAACACCTGAGCCAGCTATAATTCCAAGTCTTTGACCCCGACCAATAGTAAATAAGGAATTAATTGCTCTTATACCAACATCTAAAACTTCCTTTATCGGTTTTCTCAACATTGGATTTATTGGTTTGCCATTAATGGGCCATATTTCGTCTGATTCAATATGTTCAGACGCGCCATCTATTGGTTTGCCAAAGGCATCTAGAACTCTTCCGAGAAGTCCAAAGCCAACCTCAACATCATTTGATGAATTTATTACTTTAACTGAGGATCCTAAAACTATATTTGAATTTTGTTGATGAACTGCAATTATATTTTTCTTTTCTTTAAAACCAATTATTTCTCCAGTAGCTTTTGTATTATCATTACATTCAATTTCACATATTGTACCAATTGGTGATGGAAAAGAATCACATTCAACAACTTTACCATCAAATTTTGAGGTTTTACTTTTGTAGATTCTATTTCCAGTAATACTGTGTTTACTAACAGTTTCTAATATGTGTTTTGTTAAAATCATAATTTAAATTTAAATTTGTTATATTTTTTTATTCTCTTTAAGATTTTCTTTATTGAGATTTAGTTGTTCTGTACTAGATAGTTTGATCTTACTGGACACTTTTTCACTGATTTCTATTGATGGTGACTTTATTTTTAAATCACCTCTTTCAAGATTTTTATCTTCTGATATTCCGAAGGAAAATTTAACATTATTTTTTTCATTGTAATTTTTTATTGCTAAATAATCTTCTGGACTTAGAATAACTTCAATATTCCTAGTAGACTCTTCAATAGAATTTACAAGTTTCTCAATTTTTTTTGTAAAAAACTCTGTTTTATTTTCTATTTCATATCCAATAACATCTTTACATAATTTAAATATCAAACTGTTTATTGATTTAATTAAGCTACCATGAAACTCTGGCACGATTTCAAATAAATTATCAGTAACCCTTTTAAGAGTTACTGCTAAAGATTTTTCTCCGTTTTGTAATTCTTCTGTAGTTTTTTTAACACCCATTTTGTAACCATTATCATAATATTTTCTCGCTAATTCGTTAGCCATTTTTTTAGCTTCTTCTTCCGTGTATTTTTTCTTCGGTTCTATTAGTTCCTCTTCATGACTTTTTTCAGTTTCTTTTTTGTTGAGATTTTCCTGATCATTAAGTTTGTTATCTTTTTCTTTAATATTACTTGCTTCCTGTGAGTTTTCACTTTTTTTGGCCATTGTATTAAGAGTTACTTTTTTGAAGAGATTAGTTATGTTAGACGAAATTTCAGACTCTTTAATAAAGTCTTTATTACTTTTACTTAACAAACTTATAATCTCGTCTGTGCTTAAAGCTTCAGATACCCTATTCAGATTTTCTTCTTTTTTTTTATTCTCAGTATTATTTTCTTTCAGAGGCATCATACAAAGTCATCTCCACCTCTTCCAGCAAGCACAATTGTTCCTTCATCTGACATTGTTCTTGCTACATTAATTATAGCTTTTTGAGCTTCTTGAACCTCTGTAAGTCTTAATGGACCAAGTACTTCCATCTCATCTCTTATGTTAGCTGACGCTCTTTGAGACATGCACGAGAAGATTTTATCTTTCAACTCATCTTCTGTTCCTTTTAATGCAATTATTAAGATTTCCTGATCTACATTTCTGAGTAATGTTTGCATACTTCTGTCGTCCATTAAAATTAGTGTATCAAAAGTGAACATACTTTCTTGGATTTCTTTTGCCAGATTTCTGTCTTTTTCTCCAAGAGTTTTCATTATTCTTTGTTCCATGTTTTGCTTAGTAAAATTCATAATAGAGGCTGCATCTTTAATTCCTCCAACTGATGAAGCTCGTAAAGAGGTGTTTGTCTTAAATTTTAATTGCATCACTCTCTCTAGTTCTGAGAGGGCATCTGGCTGAACGGTTTCTAATGTTGCTATCCTGTGAATTATATCTGATTGAGTTTCCTCTGGTAAAAGTGTAAGAACATCTGCAGCAACCCCTGGTTCTAAATATGAAATTATAAGTGCCATGATTTGCGGGTGCTCATCTGATATGAGTTCAGCAACTGATCTTGCGTCCATCCAGTCCAGAATTTCAATTGGTTTATCACTTTCTGTAGGTGTAATTCTTCCAAGAACAGATTGTGCCTTATTTTCTCCTAAGGCTTTTGTCATTACATTTCTAATATAATTTGTGGAGCCCATGCCTAAATCAGTTTGAGTTTTAATTATAGCCAAGAATTCGTCTAAGACTCTGTTCACTGTTTCCTGATCAAGACCTTGAACATTATACATTTCTTTGCCTAGTTGTTGAACTTCTTTGGGACCTAAGTTTTTAAGAATTTCAGAAGCCTCTTCCTCACCTAACAACATCATTAAAATTGCACACTTTTGCGTGCTGGTGAGTTGCTCATATTGCGACTTTTCTTCTTCTTCTTTATTTTCTTCTTTAGCTTTTTCAGCCATTTTTCTGCTCCTAGATTAAATTTTATTATACATCTTTTTTCATTAATTGTCTGAAAACATTAGAAACTTTTCCAGCTTCATCGCCGACTATCATCCTAATAACTGCCACTTTATCATCATAAGTATTCGCTGTATCAAGCATGTCAGCAGAAATTGTTGATTTTTTAGGTTTAAGCTTGGCCTTAATGTCTTCTAGGGACTCTCCTTCTTGAACCTGGACCTCATCTTCTGCTTCATCAGCTTCAAGGTCTGATTCAGTAGCACCACCCGGAACACCCGCTGTTCCTGCTGATGGAACAAGAATTCTGTTAAGAAGTGGCTTTAGTGCACCGAAAGTTACAATAGCAAGAATAAGGACAGTTGATAGTTGACCAATCATATTTTGAAACCAAGATTGCTCATACCACTTGGTTGTAATAACATCCATTTCTTGGATAAACTCACCACTCGTAACAACAATTGTGTCTTCCCTATCTTCATTAAAACCAACAGCCTCTTTTACCAGTGATGTAATTTTTTCTCTATCCTCATCACTTATCGGTTCAGATACCGTTCCTTCTGGAGTTTGAACTATTTTATTTTTTACCAACACAGCAGTTTTAACTTTTTTGATTTTTCCAATTTGTCCGACTGTAGTGCTTAATTTTTTACTAACCTCGTAATTCTTTACATTGCTTGAAGACCTTTGTTTGAATTCAGCAGGTTCACCAGTTTCAGGTGCGGCAACTTGTAAATCTGCAGCTAGCGGCGCCTGATTTGCAACAGCACCAGGTATTCCTCTTGCAGGTCTGTCTGTTGATTCGTCTTGGCTATTTTGTTCACTTCTAGTAGAAATACTCTCAGGATCAAATATTTCTTCAGTAGTTTGATTGCTTGTAAAATCCATTTCTACATTAACTTGAGCCGTCAAATTTCCGGCTCCAACAATCGGAGAAACAAGTGATAAAATTCTTTCTCTATAAATGGATTCAATCTTAACTCTGTGTGCAAGTTGCTTTTCACTCATAGCTAAATTTGGATCATCTTCAGGCTTTGACAATAGAGATCCATATTGATCAACGACTGTTACATTATCAGAGGTCATATTTGGTATTGATGAAGATACAATATGAACAATTGATCTAATTTGTTCTAGACCTAGAGCTCTACCATCAGCAAGCTTAACAAAAACTGATGCAGTTGGAGGTGAGGAATCTCTTACAAAAACCGATTTTTCCGGGATAGCTAGATGAACCCTCGCGCCTATTATATTTGCAATTTCATTGATGGATCTAGCTAATTCAATTTCTTGTGTTTGTTTCATTTTCATGAATTCAACTGATCTGCTTGTTCCCATTGGAATTTTTTCGAGTATATCATAGCCTTGTGGAACTGAACTTGGCAGGCCTTCTGCTGCTAGTTTCATTTTAGCTTCATAATACTCTGGTGACGGAACTAAAATTTCACCTGTTGTTCTGTCTATTGAAACATCAATTCCATTGCCTCTTAAAACATCAATGACTCTTGACTTTTCGTGTTCTGGAAGATTCGAAAAAAGTGCGGTTCTAGATGGTTCTCTGAAAGAAATAAAAAAAACTAATCCAATAAATATAACGAACAAAGTTATCATTACAGGAATTGACCTTTGAACAGCAGGTTCATTAGAAAATTTCTTAATTTTTTCTAGGGAATTATTTATGTTTGAGATTATTCCCTGATTTGAAAGTTGTGAGTTTGTAATTTCAGTTGTTGTTTGAATTTGTTCAGCCATATTTATTTCCTTTTAAATTAAACCGGCATATTCATAATATCTTTATATGCACTTAACACTTTATTTCTTACATTTAATGTCATTTGAAAGCCAAGACTAGCAAGTTGTTGTTGAATCATTACTTTTGTCAAATCATTTTCAATACCAAGCTCAAAATTTTTTGTGAGTTCAGCGCTTTGTTTTTGATTGTCTGAAACATCTTGAATAGCTGCTTTAATGTTTTCCAAAAATCCTGTATCCTGGCCCTGAGCAATTTGTGGGGATAGATTAACCACATCCTCTTGCAGATTTTTAATTTGAGCTTGATTGCTAGGCGTATTTAATGAAGGTTTTAAGTTGGTAAGATTTGGTTTCATAGTTTCTCCTTATGTTTTAAGCTTGCATTAATTTTTTTTCAGAAAAATTTTCTTGAATATTATTATAAAAATTACTGTTTTTAGAAACATCAATCATAATATCTTTTTCATCAATAATGTTTTTTTCACAAAGAACGATGGCTCTTTGCAAAACATTTTCAAGTTCTCTTACATTTCCTGGCCAACTGTAATCTCTTAAAACTTTTTGTGCTTTAGTACTTATATATGGAAGCATACTATTTTCTGTATGTCTATTTAAGAGAGCCACACTAATTGGTAATATGTCATCTGGTCTTTCAGATAGATTATGTGTTTCAATTGGAAAAACATTTAATCTATAGTATAAATCTTCCCTAAATTTCTTTTCTTTAACTTCATTTAACATGTCTCGGTTTGTTGTAGCAATTACTCTAACATCAACAGCAATATCTCTTTGGCCACCAATAGGCGTTACTTTTTTTTCCTGAAGAACTCTAAGTAATTTTGCCTGAAGCGATAGTGGCATTTCAGATATTTCATCCAATAACAACGTACCTGTATCTGCCGCTCTAAAAATTCCTTTATTTGCTGATGATGCACCTGTAAAAGCTCCTTTTTCATGACCAAAAAGCATCGCCTCTAACATATTTTCAGGAATTGCTGCGCAATTAATAGCAATAAATGGTTTTTCTGATCTATCAGATTTTATGTGAATAAGATTTGAAATAACTTCTTTTCCAGTCCCTGTAGGTCCATGAATGAAAACTGTTACATCAGTTTTAGCTACCTTATTAACCATGTTGATCAGTGAAAGAGTTTTTGAGTCTGAAAAACTGTATTTTTCTTCAGATATTATTTGGAAAATAGTTTCTCTGATTACTTCATCAAATTCCTTAAAGGATAAATTGATATAAGCTCCTCCCATCTCCCTACTTAAACTATATTCTTGATCAACATTTGTTTCTAATACAATTAGTTTTGTGGAACCAATATTTCTTGCAATTTTTAAAATATTCGATTGTCCCCCAATTTTTTCTTCAAACTTTTTATGAATTATTAATGTTGATTTTGGACTGTCTAATTTACCTATACCATCATATTCAAGTAATTTTACTTCCTTATTTTTATCTGAAAAAAAATTACTTAAATTAGAAAAGTCTTCAAAAAAATCTTTAATAATAAATATTTCCTTCATTTTGTTTTCCTTTTTTAGTTTAAAAATACAAAAGCAAGAACACTGCCAAAAAGATTTAAAAAAAAATCAAAAACAGTTTTTTTTATTGTTTTCAATTACTTAGGCAATATTATTTTTTTTTTTTAATTTAAAAATTTGATTATTGTCATTTTTCTGACATTATTTTAAAATTATTAAGCTTTTATATGACTGAAATTATTAAAGGTAAATGTGATGCAACATTGCAATTAAGAAAATTGGTTGAGATGGTTGCCAAATCGAATTCCACTGTTCTCCTTAGGGGTGAAACAGGTTGTGGAAAAGATGTTGTAGCAAGGGCAATACACGAATCCTCAAAAAGATCTGGAAATCTAATAAATGTAAATTGTGCGGCTATACCTTCAGAGCTTCTAGAATCAGAATTATTTGGTCATGAAAAGGGAGCGTTCACGGGAGCAGATTCAAAAAGAGAGGGTAGATTTGAAGCTTCAGATAATGGGACATTATTTCTTGATGAAATTGGAGATATGCCAATGTCTCTTCAAGCCAAGTTGTTAAGGGCTATTGAAACAAGAACTATTCAAAGGGTAGGTGGAAGGAATGAAATAGAATTGAACTTACGATTAATTTGTGCAACACATCAAAATATTGAAAAAAAAATTGATGAAGGTCTTTTTAGAGCAGATTTATTTTACAGAATTAATGTTTTTCCAATTGAAATACCTACTCTTTCTGAGAGAAAAGAAGATATACCAATTCTTGTTAAACACATTCTTGACGAATTAGAGAAAAATGGTTCGATAATTCCCCAAATTGATACATCAGCAATTAATGCGTTAAAAGATTATATCTGGCCAGGAAATGTGAGAGAGTTAAGGAACGTAATAGAAAGAGCTGCAATTATATTTCCCGAAAAAAATATCACAGCAAAAAATATAAAAGAAAACCTCATCAAAGTAAGCCTACCAGAAAGTGCCGAAGAGAGAAATGTTTTATGGGAAATGACCGCGGACTTATCTGAGATTGATATTAAAAAAAGTGAAAATAATGGTCAAATACCCCACCCAAATCATTACAAAAAATGGTTTGAGTTTCTTGAAAAAATCGATTTGAGAAGGCATTTAAGTGAGGTTGAGTTAATTTTGATTGAAGGAGCCTTAAAAAAAAATAATGGCTCAGTAACCCAAGCCTCAAAAAGTTTAAAAATAAACAGGACAACTCTGATTGAAAAAATGAAAAAATATTCGATACCTAGACTTGGAAGTGATTAACTCCCTAGGTGCTTTATGCCTTTTTGTTTTGATATTAGTATTTGTTTATGTCTTTCTTTATATCTCTTTTTTTGTTTCAAGGACTTTTTTTTAAAACATTTAGGACATGAAACTCCTGGTTTAAAAAATTTCGATTTCTTTTCTTTTAATGTTATAGGAGATCTACATGCAAAACATTGAGAATACGAACCTTTCTTTAACCTTTCATTAATAGTTACCCTTTCATCAAATACAAAACATTCACCAGACCACATTTTATTTTTATTTTTTGTTTTCGCTAGATATTCAATAATTCCACCTTCAAGTTGATAAACATTATTGTAACCTTTTTTCATTAAATAGTTACTAGCTTTCTCGCATCTAATTCCGCCAGTACAGAAAATACCAATTTTTTTATTTTTCAGTTTTTCCTTGTTTTTCTCAATCCAGACAGGAAAATCCCTAAAATTTTTCGTTTTTGTTTCTATTGAAAACTTAAATGAGCCTACATTTGACTCATATTCATTTCTTGTATCTATAATTACAGCATCTCGATTTTTTAATAATTTCTCCCATGATTCAGGATCAAGATATCTAGGAGTGTTTTTTGGATCATTAATATTTTTTTTGCCTAAAGTAACAATTTCTTCTTTCAATTTAATTTTTAGTCTTAAAAATGAATGCTCATTGATTTTTTGAAGCTTAAATTTAATGTTATCTGAGATCAAATTTTCAATTATTTTGCATATATTAAAAATATTTTCTTGAAGAATTGAGAAGGAGCCATTAATTCCTTCCTTACCTATAATAAATGTCCCTTTAATGTCATATTGCGCCAGCTTTCTTGAGAGCAGAATTTTTACAGTTTCTGGTTCTGGCACATAGACAAACTTATAAAAGCTAGATACTATAAAATTTTCTTTTGTATGCATGATCTTTTTATTCAAAATTTTTTAAGAGCATTAATTGCCGTTGATCCAATTTCATTAATTCCTATTTTATCAGTAATTACTCAAGGTTTAAATACAAAAAAAACTATAAAACTCGCTTTTTCTGTATTTTTTATTACTTCTAGTGTACTTACTTTTTTTTCATTATTTGGTAATAATTTTTTAAAATTTATGGGTATCTCAGTCAGTTCATTTAAGATTGTAGGTGGACTCTTTTTACTAATCATTTCCTACGAAATGGTTTTTGAGAAGAGAATTAAAAGAAAAAAAACATTGGCAACAAAATTAATTGACGAGAAAGAAATCAATAATTTGGCTGTATTTCCCATATCAATTCCTTTAGTTGCCGGTCCTTCGGCGATTACTTTATCAGTCTTAATTTCTAAAGATATGAATCTCTCTTTTGTAAACTTTTACACACAAATCTTCCCATTGTTATTGACATTGTTTTTGACTTCTTTAATTATCATCTTTTCCAATTATTTTGTAAAAATATTTAACAAAACAATAATGAATGTTTTTCAGAAAATTTTTGGATTAATATTAGGCGCATTAGCAATAGAGTATATTATAAAAGGAAGTTATGAATTATTATGACAATAAAATCTCCTTGCGTTAGCAAATGTAAATTAAATGCAAATACTAATACTTGCGAGGGATGTTTCAGAACGTCAGATGAAATAAGTAATTGGACGCGTTACTCTGTAAAACAAAAAGAAACAGTTCTTCAACTTATTAGATCGAGAAAACCAAGAATTTTTTGTTTTGCTATCTTTTTTCTTATTGCGAGCAATATTTTTGCAAATGAAGTTTGGATGGGGAAATGGTTAGCTTTAGACCAATGGCAATCTGAATTTTTAATTGAAATAAAAAAAGATGGCACAGCTTTTTCAGAATATGGTTCTGGTCAAGAAGGAAAATGGTCTTTAGTTGATGGAAATTTAGAAATAAAATGGAAATCCGGCAAAACTGATTACTTGTTTAGCGGTGTCATGGGTTACCAAAGACTCTCTAAAGATCAAAATGGTAGTTACACTTCAGGGTTAAAAAAGCTACTTGACTAATTTTAAATAAGGTTTTTTTAAATAATTTATTACTTTCCCAAGATTTTTTGAGCTTGTAATAACATTATTTTGTGATGTTAGGGTAAACATGGAGTCTTTTTTGTAGTTTTTCTTTATTTCCAAACATGGTCCAAGCTTAAATGATCTGTGTATTGCAAATATTGCGTGACTTTTTTCAAAGCTAATTGAATAATCTTTCCATTCTCCAATAGAAATTTTTTTTGAGTAGAGTTCCATTATTTGGTAGATTTCTTTTTTATCAAATCTGATAAGCCTTGATTTTTTTAAATTATTCATAAATATAAAATTGAAATTTTAATTTGATAGAATATAAATACATTAATTATATGATATTTAAGAATTTTTTAAAATAAATAAAAAAATGAGTGAAGAGTTTATTAGAGAAGTTGACGAGGACGTCAAAGAAGAAAAGAGGATGAAACTATGGAAAAAGCTTCTCCCATATGTTCTTAGTATTTCATTAGGTGTTATTCTAAGTACGTCAGGTTTTGTTTTTTGGGATAACTACTCTAATAAAGTTAAACAACAGTTGGGCGACGACTTTACAGCTGCAGTTGAGTTGTCAAATGAAGAAGATGTAGATGCCGCTCTCCTAGCGCTAGATAGAATTGTTGACAAGGGGTCTGATGGATACATAACCATGGCGAAAATGAAAAAAGCCTCTATTCTAATAGAAAAAGGCAAACTAGAGGAAGGACTTGATATATATCTGGATCTTGAAAAAAACGCCGTCGATCAATCTTTTAGGGATATCTCTACAATACTATACGTAATGAATTCGTTGGACTTTAAAGACTCTGATATTCTTCTTAAAAAACTGAAACCTCTTGAAGACAGTCAAATTTGGAAATCATCTGCTTTGGAATTAAAAGCCTTCATTTTTCTTAAGAACTCAAAAAGAAAAGAAGCGTTAGAGGTATTTGAGAACATCGTCTCAATGCCTAGCAAACCTAGCTCTCTTGCATCAAGAGCAAAAAATATGATTGATTTTTTAGGGAAATAAAAGTTTGTATAATTTAAGATTAATATCTTTTTTATTGCTACTCTCTACCCTCTCTTGTTCGTTCTTTGACGAAAAGGAGAAAATTCTACCCGGAAAAAGAGTTAATGTCTTTGAATTTGACGACAATGTGATCTTAAAATCTAATGATAAAATAAATATATCACAAAGTGAAAATATTAAATCATGGTCTCAACAATATCAAAATGAAAGGAATCACTTATTTCATTTTAAAAGTAAATCAAGATTAAGATTAAAGAAAAAAATTAAATTAAATGATATTGCCTTTGATAAAATAGATCATGTGACTGTACCAGTTTTTACGGAAAACCATGCATACTATGGAGATAACGATTTTAATATTTATTCTTTAAACCTAAAAACAGGTAAATCTGATTGGAAAACAAAATTAGAAAAAGAAAAAGATGAAAATGTTCCATTTATTGGTGGATTTGCTTTACATAAAAATTTACTTATAGTTACAACTGGTTTGGGTAATATTTATGCGCTGGATAGTAAGGATGGGAAAGTGGTTTGGAGAAAAAATTTTTTAGCTCAATTCTCAAGGCCACCTTTGATTTATAATGGAATAATTTTTGTTGTTTCAGATGATAACCAAACTTTTTCTTTAAATATTTCTAAAGGTCAATTGATATGGACGCACGCCGGAAACTTAGAAGAGGTTTCTATAATAGGAGGATCAAAACCTGTTGCATTTGAAAATATGATTATAGTTTCTTATTCATCAGGTGAGGTTTATGCGTTAAACGCAAAAGATGGAACCTTGCTATGGTTTGATAATGTTACCTCAGGAAACTATTTTAACAAATCTTCTTTAAATGATATTCAATCACCACTTTCTATTGTTGATGACAAACTTTTTGTTCCTTCTTTTTCTGATAAGTTCATAGTTTATGAGTTATCTAATGGAAATGAAGTTTGGAGTATTCAGCTGTCTTCTCTTAATCCCATTGTAATCTCTGGTGAAACAATATATTTGATAGACACATCAGGTAGATTATTATGTTTAAATAAAAGTTCAGGTAAATTATTGTGGGCTGTACAATTAAAAGTTTCAGATCAGGGTGACGTAATCTCATGGTATGGTCCACTCTTAACCTCAAATAAATTACTTTTAGGAAGTTCTAGTGGAACCGTGATTTCAATATCTCCATACTCAGGTAAGTTGCTTAGTAAAATTAACTTTTCTGAAGAGTTGGTTGCAAACCCAATTCAATTAGGGGAACAAATTATGTTCATATCTAAAGAAGGGACATTGTTTATTTTAGGTTAAAGATGTTGGCTAAAATAATAATCCTTGGAAAACCTAATGTTGGGAAATCATCAATATTCAATGTAATATTTAAGAAGAAAATTGCTATTGTTGATGATTTTTCTGGTTTAACAAGAGATCTTAGGAAAAAAACTATCAAATTATGGGATAAAGAATGTGAGATAGTAGATTCTCCAGGATTATTTAATTCTAAAGATAAATTTGAACAAGAATTAATAAATTCGACAATAGATTATGCAAAGTTATCAAACATAATAATTCTTGTTTTTGATGGAAAATCTGAACTCACATCAGATGACTTTAAAATAATAAAAATTGTAAGAAAACTTAATAAAAAAATGATTGTGGTAATTAATAAAACAGAAGGAAAAATAAATCAAAACCTAATTGAGACAGTAAGTAATTTAGGGTTAGGTGAAGTAAATAATATTTCAGCGACACATAATCAAAGCATCGATCAATTGAAATGGAAATTATATGAAATGATTAATAGTAAGGAAAATTATTATGAACAGCAAAAAGAAGATATATCTATTGCGATAGTTGGTAAAACCAATACAGGAAAGTCTACTATTTTCAATTTAATTAATAAAAAAAGAATTGCCTTAACAGGATCACTTCCTAATTTAACCAGAGATAGTATCGAATCCTTTTCAAATTTAAGAGATCTTAAAATAAAAATATTTGACACCGCTGGATTTTCAAACAACAACTACGAAAAGGTAAATAAGTTATCAATTGAGCAAACTTTAAAGAAAATAAGATTATGTAAATTTATTTTTATTGTTTTAGATATTAACGATTATTTTGAGAAAATTAATTCTAAGATTATTAGTTTAGTTTGCTCTGAGAATAGAGGTTATATTGTTTTGGTAAATAAAATTGACTCTGTAAAAAATTTTTCCAGAAGCGATGTGATTAAGCATTTATACAATCTTAATCCCCAAATAAATGAATCACCAATCTTTTTCGTATCTGCTAAGGATGGGAAAGGATTTAAAGATCTTGATAAAGTATTAAAGAAACAGCTAAAAACTTGGAATACAAGAATAAAAACAAACGTGTTAAATAGATGGTTAACTAACGTGGTGAAAGAAAACCCACCACCTCTTAAAAATGGTAATATCGTAAAATTAAAATATATTGTTCAAGTAAGTGTTTCTCCTCCTAAGTTTAATATATTCTCAAATTTCCCCAATTCTTTAAATAATCAATATAAAAGATATGTATCAAATAAGTTAAAAAGAAGTTTTGATTTAAAGGGTATGCCTGTTAAAATTTTATTCAAAAAAACTTCCAATCCTTATGAAAAAAATTAGTGTATATTTTATTTTATTTTTCTTTAAATATGCAGTTGCTGATAATTCTGTAAGTAATTTAATAGTTGAAAATTGTACATCTTGTCATAATTTAAATAATGTTAACAATAAAAACATACCTTCATTAAAAAATCTTAGTAAAAAAGAATTTATTAAAATCATGCGGCAATATAAAGATGGTGATCAAAATAACGTAATGTCACGAATATCCAAGGTTTTAACAAATCAAGACATAGAAAATCTAAGTAGAATTATCTACGATGAATAAAAGACTC
>MDTG01445042.1_pt1 | contig 21888 bp, 23 predicted proteins | sample 811421 | NCBI WGS metagenome assembly MDTG01 (sample SAMN05326645, study PRJNA326480) | marine metagenome | isolation source: seawater | place: Pacific Ocean: South East | collected 2011 | reverse complement strand
ACATTTCACGATGAGTATTTGCCTACGTTCAACTTGCCGCATGTTCACCTCGTGGACACGGCGCCCATGGGCGTCACAAATATCAACCAAAACGGAGTAGTTCACGAAGGTGAGGAATATCCCCTCGACGTTTTGATCTATGCCACGGGCTTTCAATGGATGGCCACTTCAACCTTCAACATGGTCACTGGTCGGGGAGGTCAAACCATGAAAGATAAGTGGGAAACTGAAGGAACCAAGACCTTTCTAGGGATCCATAGCAATGGCTTTCCCAATCTGTTCATCATGACTGGGCCACAAGGTGGAGGAGGGAGCTTCAACTTCACGGACGCGATAGAGACTCACGCGGATTACATCGTTTGGATGCTTTCTATGATGCGAGAAGAGGGTCACGAAGTAGTCGATATCACTGAAGAAGCGGAAATGAGCTACGCCGAGCACTGCCGACAAGCTGACATAGCGACTGCGCCACTCCGAGATTGCCTGTCCTACTACAACGGTCATGGTGATTCGGAACCGGGAAGCCTTGCGTACTACGGAGGGGGTAACTGGCACAAGTTTCGCGTTCGAGCACAAGAAACCCTTGATACCTACACATTTGAATCTACGTGATTCGTTATTTCAGAAGCGGTATTACTTCAGTTGCAAGACGTTCAAGGTTTCGCGCCATGAAGTCAGGGTCAAGTCCGGGTGGCAACCCTGAAGTAGCGATGTCGGTAATTCCGTATAGCTGGATGAAATCTGAGAGTTCTTTGACCACTTCGTCAGCGGTTCCTATGACAACGTTCTGAGGTATGCCGCCCTCGCTGCCCCAACCATAGTCATCGGGCGTCTCGGCCATAAATGTTCCATAAACGCCCATCCGGAAACGTTCGGCTTCCCGTATCGCCGGCCAATCTTTGTCGAAGTCATCGGTTACGTAAACAGATCTGATTATCCCTACCCGATAATCATTGGGGTCTCTGCCGTCAGCTGTGACTGCATCCCTCCAAGGGTCAAGTACGTCTTCCCTCCGTCCTTGCGGAAGTAGATTCGTTCCGAATCGAGCTGCTCGTAACGCTCCGGGTTCTTTCATAGCTGCTATCCACAATGGCGGTCCGCCAACCTGCACTGGTTTTGGGTAAACGTTTATATTTGAAAGTTGATAACGCTTGCCAATAAAACTAAATGGCTCATCGGCCCAAGACAGACGAAGTATCTCAATAGCTTCATCAGTCATAGAGACTCGATTCTTCAGCGGAACTCCGAATGCTTCGAATTCCTTGGGCACATAACCCATGCCGATTCCGAATTCCATCCGACCCTCAGAGATGTGATCTAGAACAGCAAGTTCTTCAGCAAGTCTCACTGGGTGATACAGAGGCAACAACGCTATGTCGTTGGAGATGCGAATCTTTTTAGTGCGAGCTGCTATCGCTCCAGCTAGTGGCTGAAACGCGGGAAGATAACCATCCTCAAGGAAGTGGTGTTCGCTAAACCAAAGGTGATCGAAACCAAGTTCATCGGCTAAGACTGCTTGTTCGATTGTTGCCGAATAAACATCGGTCATCGATAAATTGCCGCCAGGTATGTGACGACAGTCATACATGACGCCAAATCGGAGTGGTTTCGGCATTCGTGTGCTCCCTTTTGTGCGGCTTACAGGACCGTAGCCGTTTCCGACAAGCTAGGTTTCGGTTATGCAGATTGAACGCGATACACGTGGGGCTGAGCTGGCGCCCAATCAATACGAGGACTCCGAGGGCTACATCGCTCCCTTGCCAGCCGGCCATGGGCCCAGGTCTAATCCTTTGGGAGCATTTCCTACAGGACCGGAAGTCGGAGAACGTCTACCTAACGTCGTAGCGGTTAGTTCCGAAGGCTCAACAGTTGACCTGCATGCGGATCGCGACGGAAAACCAGTGGTCTTGGTGTTCACTCGATCGGCCGTGTGGTGACCGCCATGTCGCACCCAGCTGGTCGAGCTGGAAAAAGGAATGGCTGGTTTCGAAGCCGCTGGAGCCAAGCTGTACATCTTGAGTTATGACGAAGCTGATGCGCTTGCCGACTACAAAAAGGCCCACGGGGCTACGTTCACCATGCTCTCGGATCCTGATAGTGAGGTCATACAATCGTTTGGGATCCTCAATACAACCATCGCGGAGGATGACCATCCGTGGTATGGGATTCCCTATCCCGGTGTCTATGTGACTGATTCCGAAGGAATCATTACTCAAAAGTTCTTCGAAAATAATTTCACTGTTCGCCCCGGAGCTGAACAGTTGATTGCCGCCGTAAAGGGAGATGAGTTCACTCTTGAGGCAAGGCCGGCAACAGGTGAACAAGTAAACGTCAAGATTGAATTCGACGGTACTGACTTGCCGGTCGGCATTACCAGGCAAATAGTGGCCCATTTCTCGGTGCCTGAAGGTATGCATCTCTATAAAGAGCCAGTACCTGAGGGACTAGTTGCAGCCTCGATTGAGTTAGACCACGAAGTAGAAGGCATATTGCCTTACACGATGATTGTGCCTGAGACACGCCCTCTAACTTTAGGTACTGATGGACACACACTTGAGGTGTACGAAGGAAACGTGACTTTGCGTTTACCCATCGCCCAAAATGGTAGGGCTATCACGAAAGATGATGATGGTCGTTGGGTCTCAATTAGTGGAACAGTTCGTTGGCAGGCTTGTGATGCTGAGTCGTGTTTGCTTCCGGAAGAAGAGTCATTCAATTTCCGTGTACCGGCAGCGTTTACGGTGATGGCCGATATGGGACCGGGCGAGGGGCGGGTTCCTTCGATGAATGGGGCTACTCACTTCAAGAAGATGACGGCTCGACGAAAGTCTGAATCCTGAACGCTGGATTTGAATGACCGTTCAGTAAAACAGTTGAAGCGAGTGACATAGGCTAGGCAAATGGCAAACCTTGTTTACTTCGATGCGAACGCGGACAGCGATGACATTCTGACAACCCTTCGCGAAGACGGGGCGTGCGTGCTTGTAGATGTAATGGGCGAGGACCTCAGGTCGCGAATAGATCGGGAGCTTGAACCGTTTATCGAGGCGACTCCTACAGGGCGTGACGACTTCAGTGGCAGGCTCACGGGCCGGACCGGAGCTCTTGTTGCTCGAAGCGAAGCCTCTAGAGAGTTAGTGATGCATCCCACCATCACCGAACTCGCTCGTCTGTTTCTCGAGCCCTATACCGACAAAATCCAATTGCATCTCACCCAAATAATCAACATCCAACCTGGTCAAGGCGCTCAGCCCCGTCACCGTGACCGTCTTGCATGGGGTGGCTACGTACCAGCTGACATTGAGCCTCAGTTCAATACGATTTGGGCGTTAACGGACTTCACCGAAGAAAATGGAGCGACTCGAGTTGTACCGGGATCCGTTGGGTGGCCTGATGATCGCCGAGCTACGGATGAGGAAACAAGTCAAGCCGTGATGACCGCTGGATCCGTTTTGCTTTATTCAGGTTCTGTCATTCATGGCGGTGGCAAAAACCTTTCTGACTCCGATAGGACCGGCGTAAACATCACCTACTGCCTTGGCTGGTTACGTACTGAGGAGAACCAGTATCTGTCATGTCCACCTGACATAGCCAAGAATCTTGATCATGACCTGCAAGAGATGCTTGGTTACACAATGGGAAGTTATGCCCTCGGTTATTACAGCGATCCGACAGGTGTCAGCGAAATTAATGATTTACGGCCACCTGAATTCGTTCTAGACCGCCCACCGAGAGATAAAGCATCTAGCTCTGCTCTTATCGCAGACGACTAAATCGATTCCGATCCTAAGTTTCGTTCAGAAAGAGGTGGAGGGTCGAGCAGCCAGCTGCTCGTCAGTAAGAGCAACATTGTTATAGCTCCGATAAGAAAAGCCGGACCCGGTCCGAGCCATGAGTAGAGGGGTGCGGCAGTTAAAGCACCAACCATTGATGCCGCAGAGCCCATAGCTTCGCCTAGTCCTTGAGCGGCTGCGGCGTCATCTAACGGCGCTGCGTCGGAAACGGCGGCCTGGGAACCAGGAGACTGGACTGCCTCCATCATGCCGTGGGGCATAGCCGCAATGAAGAGAACGGGTACTGAGGATATCCAGCCGTAGGAGGCCATTAGGGGAACTGTTGCGAGTGCTGAAAGTAATGAGGTAGCTCTGGGACTGAATTGATCTGATAATGAACCTGCCCACCTAGCGATAAGCAACATCGGTAAAGCAAAGCCCGTTAGAGACAACGTCACAATCATGGTTGAGGCGCCCAAATTATCCATATGAGGTGCCCAAAGAGGTTCGAAAACTCCGATCGAATACCTAAAGGAGACCACAACTAACAGCGCAGCGACCATTTGACGGCTGCGAATCAGTCGTCGTAGAACTCGTTTCTGAGTCCCGTCACCATTTTGTGTAGCCGGAATTTCCAATCGGTATATCGATAAATATGTTGCGATTGTCAACGCTCCGAAAAGAAGGAATGGTGTTCGAACGTTAAAAGCGACGGTCAAAGCGCCGGCAATTGGGGGACCAAAAACGAAACCGGCGATATAAGAACCGTAAAATGCGCCGAGTTGCCGGCCCTGGTCAGAGCCAGCGTTAACGATAATGAAACGTCTGCTCGCTGGAACAATTACCCCGATTCCTGCCCCAAGGATTAGGCGAGCAAGTATGAACTGCCATAACTGATCAGCGATCCCGAACCATAAGAGTCCAAAAGCCGACGAAACTACTCCCAGTCGCATTAGCAGACCCCCGTAGCCCCTATCCGCGTACCGGGAGAGCCACAGCTGAGTTACCAAGGCGCCAACGAATGCGGCCCCAGCGATCCACCCCAAGTTGCGTTCAGCTATCCCGTAGGAATTATGTATTTCGGCGAGAAGCGCAAAAACTGAGGAGACACCAGCCATAGTGATCGCAGCAACTAGATAAAGACTTCGCATGTACTAGACGCTTAGGTGTTGTATCCAGGTGGGGGCCCAAAGGCGCCACTCAGGTCTGGTGGTCCTTGATAAAGCCAAGTCAATCTCCTGCTAGAAAATTTCCAGCCTTCAGAACTTTTTTCGTACGTGTCATCGTAATGGCCGAGATAGAACAAGGCTTTCCCTGATTTAGCTTTAGCGAACTCACATATGTACCAACGTCCTTCGCCGGTATCCCCAGTGGTGGTTGCGGTGCCATTGAAAGTCATCTGATTCACGGCTTCGAACAGTTCCATTGAGTTACTAATGGCTTTTTGTAGTGCGTCGCGCCCCTCAACCGGTCCGCGTCCAATATCCCACACGGCGTCCTTCGTCCAAAGTTCAAGCCAGCCCGTCTGATCGTTATTGCAGACGCGATCACAGTAAGAGTGGATGAGTTCTCTTATTGCTTCGATTTCATTCATTGACCCGAGGCTACTTTGAGCCAGTGAGGTAGTTCTCGAGAGTTTCGTGAAAATGACGTATGCGACTTTCTTGGTAAGCCGCCAAGGTGACAGTCCCTCGTTTGCTGGCCTGCAAGCCTCTTTGAATGCGAATCAGATTGTCGGTGTCTTGATCAACCACCATTCCTGCACCCCCAAGCGCTGCAGCATCGGTCCAAGTGTCATCGAGGCCGAGCTTTGTTGTGGGGGAGGGAGGGGGCGGAGGTCCTTCATCTGGGTTAGCGAAAAGCAACATGATTTCCATGATCGAAGAATGTGGGTCGTTGCCGTTAGGTCGGAATCGGTAACAGATGGGAACACCTTGCCCTCCCCAAGGCACCAGATTCGGGAAGAGAAAGTACTCAATCGCATCAAGTGCTTCGGACGTTGAAAGGTCTGACATGTCGGCACGAGCAGAGCTGCCGAGTTTCTCTCTGGCTCGGTCGGCAAGAAGGTCTCGCACGCGGTCACCCTCTTGGGGAACGATGGGATCGCCTCCGTGGAAAGGAACATCTCGCTGCATTTTTCGGATGGTTTCCTCAGCTGGAACATCTCGGAGGTTGGGACTGGGCATTCCTTCGAGAGTGATCATTCTGTTGACGTGCCGAGAACCAGGAAAAATATCGTATTGGGTGTTTGCGTCGGCTACGTAGGCAGCTGTTTGAGGGTGGGTTACGCCAATGTGGTAGCTCTCAATAAAGGCTTCCAGTGCCAATTTCCAGTTACAGGGCATTATCTTCTCTACGTGGGCCGCTTTCCAGCGCTCGTCCAAAGGAAAATCTCGGAATTCGTCGTCTAATACCTCTATGTAGCTTTCAAACGATTCACATTGTTCATCAAAATTGACAAAAACGAATCCGCCCCAGAAAGCAATCTGCGCGGTTGGTAAACAGAACTCGTCGGGTTTGATGTCTGGAAAGTCCCAGCTGTTAGGTATGTCGACTAGCTCGCCCTTAAGGTCCCAAGTAAATCCATGAAAAGGGCACCTAAAACGTTGAACATTGCCGCTTGTGGTGCGTAACTGTGTTCCACGATGCAGACACGAATTGATATAGGCGCGAATTTCGTGCGGGCCCTCGCCTGTTCGAACAACAATTACCGACTCGGTAGCGATTTCATAAACAACATGATCGCCAACATTGGGTAACTCCTCAAGGCGACAAGCCATTTGCCAGACCTTTCGCCAAACGTGTTCGACCTCTAAGTCGTGCCATTCTTGGCTTAGGTATCGATCTGCGGATATCTCTCGATTATCGACAAACCCTGGTGGGTGTTCTTTAAGAAGGACTTCAGGTGGTGCAATAGCATCGCCCCTTAAAACATCCTGGACAGCAGGTCCTGGTGCGCGCCCCTTACCGATCCCCTCCATGGCCATAAGTTAGCTTTAGATGGCAATCGGTGAGGTCAAAAGCAATTAGCGCCTCATATTGAGTGATGCAGCGTGTTCATCAGAGTCTTCAGTTAAGGGGCCTCCGTAGATTTCTGTTTCGAACCAGTCGACAAATGAGGCGTCTCTCGCTGGCTTCCATAGGGACCAAGCTGCCTTTGCTCCGGGGCTCTGCATCAGTCCCAACTTGAGAAGGTTCACTCGCATGTCGAGTTGGTCTTGGGTAGCTAAACCGTTTTCTTGTTGTTCGTAGGTGTCGAATAGATCCACCAGCATGGTGTTCGTCCATAGGGTGACGCGCCATTGATCTTCGTTCGAGAGGTCTTGGGCCGAAAAATCTTTTGCCAAAAAGGAAACGAACTCTTCATTTTGGGTGGATGAAAGATAACGCTCATACAGTCGGTTAGTCAGAGTATGACTGAATTGTGCTTTCGTGAGCTTGACGTTTAGTTGGGCTTCTCTAGCTAAATAAATCAGTGAGAGAGGCAAAAGAGCACCTTCGATTATTTGTGCGATTGTTCCTAGATCGTCGAGCATTGGGATCTCCTTAAGTAGGGCGCCCAACAACGTAGACCGCTGTCGAATTGCGGCGTCATATGACTATCGATAAGACTGAGTGTTTAGTAAGCATTGAACGGTTTGTTGTAGAAAAACTTCAAACTCTGGTGGAAGGTGGACAAAGTGTCGACAGACATGAATATGGAAGAAATCCATGATTACGCGGGCAATATGTTGGGTCACATGGTTGGTGCGGCCACGGTTGTTTGCAGCGACTTGGCTCACAAACTTGGCTTCTACAGGCATTTAGCTGGAAGCGGAGGTATGAGTGCTAGCGACCTCGCGCAGGCAGCTGAAACCAATGAAAGGTTGACTCGAGAGTTACTCGACCAGCAGGCTTCGGCGGGAGTGCTGACATACGACTCGGAAGCGGATACCTACGTGCTCAGTGATGCGGGAGCAATGGTTATGGCTGAACAGCATTCACCGGCGTGGTTGGCGGGTGGCCTAGGAGCGGTGCGGGCTATGTATGTCGGTTTAGATCAAGTCGAAGCTGCCTTTCGGGGCGATGGAGGCGTACCGTGGGGCGATCATCACCCGTGTCTATTTGATGGGACGCTGGAGTTCTTTCGGCCGTGCTACGAACACCATTTGGTGCAAGAGTTCATTCCGGCGTTAGAGGGCGGGGAAGAAAGAATTGCAAGCGGCGCTGTCGTTGCTGATGTTGGATGTGGCGCTGGGCTGTCGACTTTGACTATGGCCGCAGCGTTTCCCGATAGCACATTTGTTGGTATTGATTTTCACGGACCATCAATTGAGATGGCTAAGGCTGCTGCTGAGACGCAGGGCGTTTCTAATGTGCGATTTGAGGTGGAAAGCGCCACCAGCTATCAAGGAAGTTACGACCTCATCTGCTTCTTCGATTGCATGCATGACATGGGAGATCCTGTCGGCATCGCTCAGTACGCGAAATCTCAGCTGAGCGAGAATGGTTCGGTGATGCTCATAGAACCGTTTGCGTTCGATTCACGACAGGAAAACCATGCAGGCCTAGGAGGCGCCTTTTATGGCTTCTCCAGTTTCTTCTGCACGCCCTGTTCGCTATCCCAAGACGTAGGGCGGGGAATGGGAGCCCAAGCTGGTGAGCCTGGAATGCGATCAGTGTTTGATGAGGCTGGATATGGAGATTTTCAGCGTATTTCGGAGACTCCTACCAATATTGTTTACGAAGCATTCGCATAGTTAAGCAAAGAGGATCCGGCTTGTTCTACGGTTCTTCGTATGACGTCACAGCCTTACTATGATCCAGAAGTAGAGACGGTTCTTAGAAGCCAGCCCTCTTTAGGAACTGTCAATGCCGAAACCCTTGAAAGCGCTAGAAACTCGCGGCTTCTTCGTAATGAAGGAGTCGCGCTTTCAGATGAGGTTGAGCGTGTAGATCATTATGTGCCGGGCCTCGACGGTAATGAAATAAAGGTTCGGGTCCACAGGGTTAGAAACTCGCAAGAACTGAAGCCGGCGTTGTACTGGACCCATGGCGGTGGGTATGTCTTAGGTACTCCTGAACAGGACGACGATCGATTCGATCGTTGGTGTCAGCGGTTCGGCTTGGTTGGAGCGGCTGTCCAATATCGTTTAGCTCCTGAACACCCCTATCCGAGTGGCTTGGGGGATTCCTATGCTGGTTTGAAGTGGTTGAAAGAGCATGGTGAGTCGGTGGGCGTTGACGTAAACCGAATCGGTATCGGCGGTCCAAGTGCTGGCGGCGGAATGGCCGCAGCGCTAGCGCTGCTTGTTAGAGATCGCGGAGAATTCGAAATTGATTATCAACTCCTTATTTATCCGATGATCGATGACACAAGAGCTACTACAACCGCCGGATGGGAAGTGCCTATATGGAACCCGGAGTCCAATCATTTTGGATGGAGCTCTTATCTCGGTGATTTATTCGGGACTGAAGATATTCCTAGTCATGCAGCCCCTTCTAGGGAATCGGACCTTAGTAACTTGCCTACTACTTTCATCATGACCGGAAGCCTTGACGGATTCGCGGATGAAGACATTGAGTACGCGAAAAGACTCAATCATGCAGGTGTGCCGGTAGAGCTTCATGTTTATCCTGGCGCTCCGCACGGCTTTGACGGTTTTGCGGGTCAAGCTGCAGTAGCGAAACAAGCTCGATCTGATATCAACAATTTCTTGGGGAGAATGCTGAGTTCTTCTTAAGGGTTAAGGCTTTACGTAGAAAGATTCTCTTGCTTGAGATGGAGGAACGATTGGGATTTCCTCCTCGCTGAGCGGAGCCATCCATTGTTTTCTTTCTAGAGCGGCTTCGATGAAAGGCGCAAGTTCGGCATTTTTGTCTTCGACTCGCTGATCCCTGTGAGGAGCGAAGTGAGGAAGAACTTCTTCGCCAAACAATTCGAGGCTTTCGCAAATGTCTTCGTGACGATTCTTGCCTCCTTGCTGGAGGAATATGACCTGGTCAACACCGGCCGACTCGAAGTCTTTTACTAGGGATGTGTAATCCTCAGGAGTCCCGATGCCTGGAGCTCCGATGGTTGGTAAATCAGGTCCTCTGAGTTCTTCGTATTCTCCCCAGAGATTGCTGCGGCCTGGTCGCGTTTCGTTAGCGACAAGAGCGTTGACTGCGTACCTGAAGAATTGGAACCCATCGATCCCGCGACGCATCGCTTCGTCAGCGTCTTTATGGAGGCTGAATCCGGCGACCATAGCCAAATTGGCGTTTACGGTGTGCCCTAAGGGAACGCATTCTTCGCTTTTGATGATGTCGTAGTAGGTATTCGCCCAGTTTTTAGCTTCGTCAGGATCTACGAAACTAAATGCGAGTGCCCCTAAGCCATTCCGAGCTGCTACTTCAATCGTTGAGCGGTTAGTGCAGGCAATCCACATTGGTGGGTGAGGCTTTTGCATAGGTTTCGGTACCACGTTTCGGCATGGCATTGAGAAACCTTCACCTTCGAAACCTGGATAGGGCTCCATCACCATCATGTTTGCGACTTGTTCGGCAGCTTCGAGTGACAGCTCTCTTTTGCGCCGGGCATTAATTTCGTAGCCGCGAAGCTCTAAACGAGTAGCACCTTCTCCGATACCGAATTCGACTCGACCTCTTGATATGAGATCCAGCATTGCGACGGTCTCCGCGGTACGGGATGGATGGTTGTAGTTGGGAATTACCTGTCGAATACCTAGTCCAATTCGTATCCGCTCGGTTTTCGCTGCCAGAGACGCGAGGAATACGTCTGACGCTGAACAATGGGAATACTCTTCAAGAAAATGATGCTCGACTGCCCAAGCATGATCAATGCCGATCTTGTCAGCTAAAACGATTTGTTCTGTCGCTTCTTCTATAAGACGTAACTCTGCTTCTTCGTCCCATGGTTTTGGCAATTGCAACTCGTAGAGCATCCCGAACTTCATATTTGTTCCTCCCCTGAAGCCATCTCGACGTTACAAGGGTGATCCTAAGACATTCAGATCTTTGATGAGGTTCTTAGTGCTCTTTCAGGATTTAGATAACAAAAGGCTTGTTGATAGACCCTTAGCGACTAGGGACTGTTGCTGCCAGACTTCTGTCTCAACAGTAGCTAGGCCGCCTGAAACCTCGCGACATATTGCTATGGCGACTAAGTCGCCATTGTCAGCTGGCCCTGAGAATCGAAGCGATAAGTCAGGGTTGGGGTGGGGGACCCATGCGCCTTTGGGCATCACAGCATCAACGGGAGGCCCGACGGAAAGGTCTGCGGCTAGACAAGCGCCCTCGCTGCCGTCACCGTTCATGTCCCATGGGACTGTGATCATCGTCGCGATAGAAGCGCCAACGCGAGCTGCCCTTGGGCTAGCAGTGTCTATGATCGGAACCTCAACTCCCTCCGGTTTGCGCCAAGGCTTAGCATCTGCGTACAAACCAGGAGGTGGAGGTCCTAAGAGTCCGCTGTCGCTGTTAGTTGCTTGGATATCAGTTCGGAGTGATTCGGGAGCAGCGAAGACTACGCGCGCTTCAGTGGTTGGTTTATCTGACTCGTCGCTGAATTCCACTCGAAGGATTGTGATGCTTCGTCCCGATGAGAGAGTTGTGACGTTGGCCTTTGCTTGAGTGGTTGATAAGCCACGAAGAAAATGGATATCGAGGCCTGCTGCGACTCGGTTCGGTTCGACTGTGCGCCCCAAGGCAATGGCCGCTGCGGCTAAGGCGCCTCCCGTGACGCCTCCGAAGGCTCCATGAATTTCACTTGGCATATGCAGGTGCCAAACGTCTTTCTTGAAAGAGGCGTCAAAGTATTCCAAAGGTGTCATCCAAATAAGCCTTTACCTCAAACGGATATACCTAGAGGGTAGGCGCCGTCGCCCTTCCGTTCGAACTGTTCGGGCTAGCTTGATTGCATGGAAGGTGACAACACTTCAACTGCCCACCAAACGGCTCGATTGGCAAAGTTGGCTGCGACTTCTAAAGAGAGTCCGTTGGTGATGTTGAACATCAACAGGTATCGATCGGAAATCGACTTCCCAGGTGGAGAAAATTACACCTCGTACATGGAGGCAATAAATCGTTCGGTTGGAGCGGTTGGAGGGGCTGTTTTGTGGCGTGCGCCGGTCCAAGGGTCTGTAGTTGGCAATCTTGAAGGTTTTCACGAGGTTCTTGCAGTGTGGTACCCAAGCCATAAAGCATTTCTTGACTTACCTAACGCAGAGGGCGCCAAAGAAATGTTCCGTTATAGAAGGACATGCGTGGAAGAGGCCCACATACTCGAATTACCCGAGATCAGCTAGTTGATTGCGTGTCTTTAGGCCGCTGCCTACAGAGTTCTGGGTGGGACGTTAAAGGAAGAGCGGAACCAATGATCGGCGAAATATTTTAACTTTCTGAAGATTATCGCCCGTGGAATTTAGGAGGTCGTTTCTCCATAAAGGCCGAGGGTCCTTCGACCGCATCCTCGGTCTTAGCTAGAGCTTCTCCGATTTCGGTTTCTAGCAGTAGGGCCTCGGACTCTTCTAGATCAGCTGACTTTCGGACGACCTGTCGAGCTGCTTGAACAGCCAACGGAGCATTCGAAGCAATAGTTTGAGCGAGTTCTAATGCTGAAGGCAAGGTTTCCGACGCCGGGGCCAAGCGGTTGAATAATCCCGAGTTAGCTAGATCGTCGCTAATGATTGGCTTCGCACCAAGCAACATTTCCATTGCCAAGGCCCCGGGTAGGTGCCGACGCAGTAACGCGGTACCGCCCATGCCAGGGATAAGACCTAAAGCAACTTCAGATAAACCTAGCTTTACTCCCTGGGCGACTACTCGGAGATCACAAGCAAGCAAAAGCTCCATGCCGCCTGCGATGGCGTGTCCGTTTACCGCAGCGATAATCGGCTTGCCGATGTCATGCCCTACCAGAGTCGCTTGCCGCAATAACGCTTTGTCTTCGAATATTGCTTGTTCGAATTTGTCTTGTGGTTCTCGAGAGCCTGTGATGAGCGGGATTGTGGTTCCTAAATCGAAGCCAGAGCAAAAAGTTGAGTCACCGGCACCGGTAAGTACTACAACCCGAACCTCGGAGTCCGCTTTGATTCGTTCCCAAATTTCGGCCAACTCCACTATGAGTTCTGGATTAAGCGAATTTCGAGCCTCCGGTCGATTAAGCGTAACCAAACCAACATGGTTCTCTAGGCGATATTGGAGAACTGCCATATCAAATCCCGATGTCTCGTAGGTTGTAATCGCGCAAGTGCGACTTCGTTTCTTCGTTCCAAATGAATTGTTCTTCGAGGCCTCTGAAGGGTTCGTAAACATAGCGATCTTCATCAGGGAAATGTTGTGATCGAGCGTCGATTCCCCATGCGATGGCCTTTGAGCGTTCAAAGATGTATTCCTCGTCATACTCCGAGACGGGGTTGTGAACACCCCCGCTTCGTATGCCGAGAACTGAGGATCGGCGATGAAATCCGAAGTTAATGGTTACTCTGACCTTTGAACTGGTGTTAGCGAAGGAACCATGCACTGCTTGACGACTTGTGATTGCGACGTCACCAGGATCGCAGATGACTGGGACGGCTTCAGGAAGTCGATCCGAACCTGCCTCTTCAACCATTCTTTTGATGTTTATTTTGCCGACGCTGTGTGACCCTGGAACAACCCAGAGACCGTTAGCTGCATCGCAACCGTATAGCTGAGCCATGAAATTAAAGCCGTGAGTGTGGTTATCCAATTCGGGACTATCCCAATGAGTCCAGCCATCCTGATGCCAAGCGACGGAACCGCCTAACCCTGGCTGTTTTATCCATACGGCTTCGTTAAACGGAGTGAAATCAGGTCCGTTGATAGTTTCGGCGACTCTAAGTAGATCCGGGTGTCCATAAAGCCTGAGACACGCGTCAGAAAACTGCAGTGAACCTAGAAATAGCTGCACAACGTAATCTGGTGCCTCAGTGGGAGGGGCAGGCTCATTCATTTTGGCTTGGTGACGGCCGTAGGAAGCATCGGTGCCCCCAAGAGGGTCGGATAAAGGACGAACCCAACTGATATTTCTGGCTGTAAGACCTACGCCTAATGCGGTATTGCCAGATTTGTCTATCTCGGCGTCTTTGGTGACCGGTGACCTTTCAAGCATGTCTGCTACATCAGACTCGATTTCCTTAAGCTCTTGCTCTTCGATTACATCTGTAAAAATGTAGAAGCCGTAGCGGCCATAAGAGTCCACGATGTCGCTATGCAGACGACCATCAGGTCCGAAGCGAATGGGACCACGGTTATCTAACTCCAGGGCACGAGAGGTACCTCGTTCTCGGTACATGACCATGGCATCTTCATCGGCTCCATAGTCAACAATTGGAACTTGCACCAATGGAAGTTTTGTATCGACCATGCCCTTCGAAGTTAGTCCCTTTTGGGAGTGGTGGTTTTCAGTACAACACCTGCGCGGATAGGGATGCTTGATCAGGCGGGTTGTTGTACGGTCCCACTATGCGTCTAGTAGAGAATTACATTAGTGGTTTACTCAACTACGCGAACTTTGGGGGTAGGGCTCGTCGATCTGAATATTGGTGGTTTGCTGGAGCGAATCTGACCCTGGCGACGGTCTTTTGGAGTCTCGGAAAGTTAGGTTCGCCCCTGGGGAGTCTCAGCCTTCTATATGCGATAGCGGTTTTGCTGCCTAACTTGTCGATAACTGTTCGCCGTCTTCACGACATAGGTCGCAGTGGATGGTGGTTGCCGCTCGGCATACTGCCGACGCCATTTGTTTTCCTCATCCTCTTCTTCATGTGTCAAGAAGGGGAGGAGCAAACCAATCGTTTCGGTCCACCCCCAGTCGGATAGCTAAAACAGTTTCCCGACCATGTCTTCGGGAACTACGACCTGATCGAATTCTTCAGCAGTTAGGTGCCCTAGAGCCACTGCTTCCTCCCGGAGAGTGGTTCCGTTGGCATGTGCTGTTTGGGCAATTTCAGCCGCCTTGTAATAGCCAATCTTCGTATTGAGAGCCGTTACTAGCATCAGACTTTTCGACAGTAATTCGTCTATTCGCTCTTGGTTTGGTTCGATTCCGACGGCACAGTTGTCATTGAAACTCTGACAGGCATCACCGATAAGTTGTGCGCTGAGGAGGACGTTGTATGCCATAACGGGCTTGAACACGTTCAACTGGAACTGACCGTGGGTGCCGGCGACTGTTACGGCTGCATCGTTTCCGATTACTTGAGCGCAGACCATGGTGATGGCTTCGCACTGAGTTGGATTTACTTTGCCCGGCATAATTGAACTGCCGGGCTCATTTGCTGGAAGCACTATTTCGCCGATGCCGCATCGCGGACCGCTTGCGAGTAGTCGAATGTTGTTGGCGATGTGCATGAGGCTTACAGCAACTCTTTTTAGGCTGCCGCTAATTTCAACCATTGCGTCGTGCGCGCTGAGGGCTTCAAATTTGTTTTCTGCTGTTATGAAAGGATGGCCGGTCAGTTCAGCTATTTTCTCGGCGACTGCAACGTCGTAGCCGTCGGGTGCGTTCAACCCTGTTCCTACAGCTGTTCCCCCTAAAGCAAGTTCTCTGACTCTCTCTAAACTGTCTGAAATGGCCTCAGTTCCGCGTTGCAACTGCATCGCGTAGCCACTGAATTCTTGACCCAAGGTCAATGGGGTGGCGTCCATCAGGTGGGTCCGACCTGTTTTGGTAACTTCCATAAAGTTTTTAGCTTTGGCCGCCAACGTGTCCTGGAGCAGCGAGATTTTTGGCAGTGTCTCAGAAACAATTTTTTCGTATGCAGCCATATGCATTGCTGTTGGGAAAGTGTCATTCGAACTTTGACTTTTGTTTACGTCGTCGTTGGCCGAAACAAGTTTTTCCTGTCGAAAATCGCCACCCATGATCTCCGTGGCTCTATTCGCTACGACCTCATTGACATTCATGTTTGATTGGGTTCCCGATCCTGTTTGCCACACAACTAGGGGGAACTGGTCGTCGTGTTCACCGGAAAGTATCTCATCACAAGCAGATGCAATCGCTTGAGCTTTTTCGTCCGAGAAATCGGTTAAGTCAGCGTTAACAAGGGCTGATGCTTTTTTTAAAAAAGCGAAGGCGCTAACTATTTCTTTTGGCATCAGCTGGCCGCCGATTTCAAAGTTTTCGAGGCTACGTTGCGTTTGAGCGGCCCAATATTTGTCGTCGGGGACTTCAATTTCGCCAATAGTGTCTTTCTCTATACGGAACGCGCTCATGATCGTGGATCCTCACTGTTTCGCGGAAAAAAGAAATATATCAATACCCGTAGATTTCTTAACTGACCTGGTATTGGACCTGAATCCTAGATCTTTAAGGACTGCTACGGCCTATTAAAAATGAGTGTTTTATTGTTTGGGATTTGAAGATGTTGTTGCTGTTCGACCGAAAATCCGCTTCATCTTAGAAAAGTCCACCAGGTCGATATTGCAATACCTGCTAAGCCCAAAACGATCATTGTGACGATGCTTGACCTTGGAATTCGTCCATCGCTGTCGCTAGGGAGTCGGCGGCGCACTATTTGTAGTAACCGGTCGGCCCAAGCAACATCTCGGCTGAGGATGCCGAGACCAATTGCGACAACTAATAGCCCGGGGCCGGGTAGCGGCATCAAGATCACTCCCAGAATTGTGACAAATGTCCCAGACGCCATTCGAAACAGTCGGGTTATTACCCCTCTTCGCGCCTCCTCGCGCGTTTCCTCGCGGTAGCCAGTTTCAAATTCTGCTTCGATCGCCGCTTCTTCGAAGCGGTTGTCTTGCTGGTCCACCGAGGACTCCGTTCTTAGTTATCTGTCATGCTTGTTAGCGCCGATCTAGTCTGGCGCGTGAGATTCTTAGAATCTAGTGCTCGTACGGCGGGGGAGGGTTTATGTCAACGTGGCAGATAGGTGCTGTCTCAGTTACCAAGGTTCTAGAGATGGAAAAGCATTGGCCTTTTTCTGCGTTGCTTCCTGGTGCTGAAGGAATTGTGGATGAATTCGAATGGCTGAAACCTGACTTTGTAACGGAGGAAGGCAGAATGAAGCTTTCGATTCACGCGTTAGTCGTTGAATCGGAAGGACTGACGATTATCGTCGACACGTGTTGCGGGAATAACAAGCAACGGCCGGGTGCAATTCCTTTTGACAACCTGGAGACCGACTTCATAGGCGAACTCGAGAAGTGTGGTTACAAGCCTGAAGATATTGATGTCGTTATTAGTACTCATCTGCATGTTGATCATGTTGGTTGGAACACGACTCTCGTTAACGACAGTTGGGTGCCAACTTTTCCGAATGCTGAGTATCTCTTCGTGAAAGGTGAACTTGACCACTGGTCCAGTGAGCCCCAGCATTATGGGCCGGTGTTCGAAGATTCGGTACAACCGATACTTGATGCAGGGATAGCAACAGTTATTGAAACTGACTATGAAATTACGGGTGAAATCGGCTTAGAGCTAACTGCTGGCCACACGCCAGGTCATGTGAGCGTAACTATCAATTCTCAAAATGAATCGGGCCTGATTACAGGAGATATGACTCACCATCCGGTTCAATTTGCGAAACCTGATTTGGCTTCATCGGCAGATTGGGATCAGGACATGTCGACAGCGACTCGATACGAGGCATACGAACGCTGGAGTGATGGGCGGCTCATCATTGGCACTCATTTCGCTGGAAGAACCGCAGGAGTTCTCCTTGCTCAGGAAAACGGTTGGCGATTTGAAGCCATTTGAGGTTTGCTTTTTGGGCGTGGTCGCTTGATATTCAAACCAGTAGGTTGAATTGGATGGCTGAGATCGTAGTTTCGTCTAGTCCCAAACGATTTAGCAGAAACTGTTCTACGCCACCGTGTTCAGTGTCGAAGTGATTCAAGGTTTGCTCCATGGCTTGTCGTGGAGCTGATAGGGCTGGTCGAATTGCTTCGATGTCAGCTCCTGCTTCTTCAAGGCTTGGTCTGAGTTCTTCGATTCGACGTTCGGACCTTAAAGCATTAGTGAGTTCGTAGTCGTCTAGAAGGAGGTCACGTTCGACGCCGCATAGCTCGAGGATCAAAGCTGTGGCGATACCTGTCCGGTCTTTGCCAGCAGTGCAGTGAAATAACAATGGCCAGGATTCAACATCGGCTGCCAACTCTAAAAACTTAACGAACTGATGTCCTGAATCCGAAAGCATTTCGATGTAGCTATCGGCCACATCTGCTACAGACACTGACGTAATCTCTCCCGCACGTATCCTGTCGACGAATTCGGTTTGCTGAGCTATTTCATCTCCGATTGGGAGTGGTACGTGGGTCGTAACCGTGGCCCATAGGCGTGAGACGTCTCGATGTGCTTCTGCCGAAGTGCGAAAATCTACAACTGTGCGTATGCCGTAGCTAGCTAATTCTTCTAGGTCATCTTCAACTAAATGACTTAGGCGATCTGATCTAAAGAGGGCGTTTGTTCGGACACGTCGAGCCTCACTCGTCGGATACCCGCCGATGTCGCGGCAGTTCATCGCTCCGGTTAAGTTAATTATGGCGTTGTCACGATTCATGATTGTGGGCGCGGTTCTCTGGGTAGCCCCAGAATTCTCTCTCCGATGATGTTGCGCAGGATCTGCGTCGTGCCCCCCATGATTGTGTACGCGGGGGCGTATATGAGATTTCGAGAGACTCTGTTACTGAGCATTGACTCTGCTCCCACCGCATAGCCGACGAAGTTGGCGACCTTTTGTTCGAACTCAGTGCACCAGGTCTTTGTGACAGCTGAGTATTGAGCAAATGGTGTTTGTCTAAGTACGTTTCGGAGCACCATGTCTCGGCCGATCGTGTAGCCAGTTTCTATTTGTGCCATTTCTTGCCGAAGGATTGGGTTTTGAGGGTCCACTAGATCTTTGGTGTCGAGGTACAGACGTTGGTTAGATGCCAGGCGGTCAATGCCGCCGCGTTCGTGTTCTAACTGGCGCATCGTTTGACCGAAACTGTTGTTGAGTTCGCCTACAAGATTCTCTGCTGGAACGAGCACGTCGTTGAAGAAAACTTCATTGAAATGCGAATCTCCTGAAGCGTCTTTAATGGGTTTCACTTCTATGCCGGGTGATCTCATGTCAACGATGAATTCGCTCATGCCCTTGTGCGGTGGTGCTTCCATGTCAGTGCGACATATCAAGTAACACCAATCGGCAGATTGAGCTCCGCTCGTCCAAATTTTCTGACCGTTTACAATCCAGTTGGAACCATCTTGTATGGCCCGTGTGCTGATCCCGGCAACGTTTGATCCTGCGTCAGGTTCTGACATGCCAATGCACCACTTGGATTTGCCCTGTCGCATTGATGGAAGAAATCGTTCTTGTTGTTCATCTGTCCCATAGGCAAGAAGAACAGGGCCTATTTGTCTATCTGGGAAAAAGGATCCGGCCATAGGCGCTCGCCCCAAGAGCAGTTGTTCTGTTACAACGAATCGTTCGACCTCGGGTCTTCCGTCGCCGCCTTTGTCGATCGGCCACGTCATTCCGATCCAACCTTTTTGGGCAAGTCTCAGGGTGAATTCGTCGCTGTAACCGACGAGCCACCCATCGTCGGTATTGAACAAATCAGAAGTTGCTTCGGTGACCCATTGGCTAGCTTCAGTCGCTAAGTCATCGAAATTTTTTGGCCAGGTGTAATCCATTGGGTTCTGAGCGTAGCTAAGACCCTCGCGTATGGCGATTTTGATTGGCTTATTACCGGTAACCTCGCCCGAATGCGAGCAGCGGTGATAACTGAATACGGCAGTGAAGACGTTTTGAATGTGCAAGAGGTTCCGGATCCTGCACCAGGACCTGATGAGGTTGTAGTTGGCGTGACGGCTTCGGCTATGAATCGCGCCGATTTGCTTCAGCGGGCTGGTCTATACCCCGCACCAGGTCCCAAGCCCGAGCATGAGATACCTGGATTGGAGTATTCGGGAGAGATTCTGGCTGTCGGTTCACAGGTTTCTGACTGGTCGCCGGGAGACGTAGTGATGGGAATAGTTTCCGGCGGGGCAATGGCGGAGAGGGTTGTAACCCACGAACGAATGCTTCAACCCGTGCCTAGCGGTATTGGGGTTGCTGATGCCGCCGCAATTCCTGAAGTCTTCATGACTGCTCATGATGCGCTTGTAACGCAGGGTGCTCTTAGGTCGGGCGGTCGGGCGTTAGTTCACGCTGGGGCTTCGGGTGTTGGCACAGCAGCTATCCAGATAGTCAAGGCCTTGGGGGCTCAGGTAGCGGTAACTTGCTCCTCTAGCAAAGTTGAGGCCTGCAGAAATTTGGGCGCGGACTTAGTGGTGGATTACGCAGCGAAAGATTTTTCAGAGGCTGTAGACGCCTGGACCAACGGTGAGGGAGTTGATGTAGTGCTCGATGTCGTTGGGGGGGATTATTTAGCGAACAACATTAAATGTTTGAAGGTTCAGGGACGCATAGTTCAAGTCGGTGTTATGGGATCCCCTGTAGCTTCATTTGCGTTGGGTGCTTTGCTTCCTAAAAGAGCTTCTTTGATAGGGACAGTGCTTCGCTCAAGACCTATCGAACAGAAAATTGAAGCCAATCAACTTTTCATATCTCAACTGTTGCCTCGGTTTGATGACGGAAGTTTGAAACCCGTCATTGATTCGAGATTCTCTTTAGACGAAATAGCCGAAGCTCATGCTTATATGGCCACGAACGCGAACATAGGCAAGATACTTATCGATATCTGAGGTTTTAACTGACCGAGATCAGCGGTTTGACATTTGTACGTAGTCGCGTTCGGCCGGTCCGGTGTACATCTGTCTTGGGCGATAGATCTTTTGCTCAGGGTCATCAAGCATTTCTTGCCAGTGTGCGAGCCAGCCCGGTGTGCGACCTATGGCGAACAGAACTGTGAACATGTCCATCGGAAAGCCCATGGCCTCATAGATCAGCCCAGAGTAAAAGTCGACATTCGGATAGAGGTTTCGGTCGATGAAGTAGGGGTCGCTTAATGCGACCTCTTCTAACTTCATCGCGATATCCAGAAGAGGGTTCATTCCTGTCACTTGGAAAACCTGATCTGCGGTCTTTTTGATGATGGTCGCTCTCGGGTCGTAGCTCTTGTAGACCCGGTGTCCGAATCCTTGTAGAAGAGTCTCGCCGGACTTCACTTTTTCAACGTACGCAGGAACGTTTTCGAAGCTTCCTATTTCGTGAAGCATGTGGATCACGGCTTCGTTCGCGCCGCCGTGTAGGGGCCCGTAAAGGCCGCATGTGGCAGCAGCTACCGCAGAGTACGGATCAGCATTGCTGGAGCCGACGGTCCGCATGGTGGTCGTTGAGCAGTTCTGCTCATGGTCAGCGTGAAGGATCAGAAGGATGTCTAACGCGCGGGTCAGAGTGGGATCTGGTTCGTAGGCGGGGTCAGCAACGTTCCACATCATTCGTAGGAAGTTGCCGGTGTAACCGAGATGGTTAACGGGGTACTCGTATGGCAGACCTAAACGGTTTTTGTAGGCAAAGGCTGCCATCGTAGGCATTTTTGCTATGAGTCGGATGGTCTGGATGAGACGGTTGTGGGGGTCGTTTATGTCTTTGGCCTCGGGATAAAAAGTAGACAACGCCGCTACTGTCGAAACCAGAGTTCCCATTGGGTGGGCGTCGTAACGGAAACTGTGCATGAAGCGAGCGATGTCTTCATGCACGTAGGTGTGGTAGGTGATGTGGTGTACCCACTCGTCAGCTTCATCTTCTGTTGGAAGCTCTCCGTTGAGGAGCAGGTAGCAAACCTCGAGAAAGTTTGAGTGCTCTGCTAGTTGCTCTATTGGGTATCCCCGGTATCGAAGGATGCCGTTTCCGCCGTCAATGTATGTGATTTGGCTGTTGCAATTCGCTGTGGACATGTAGGCCGGGTCGTAAAACCACATCCCTTTGTCGAGCTCGCGAAGAGCTGATGAGGAGATTGTGCCATCCACGATTGGGACTGTGACTGTTTCTCCGCTGCGGTTATCTGTAATTGTGAAGGACTCTTCTGACACGATTATTCCTCTGCATTCTGTACGTCTTATATGTCCGCAAAGGGGGTCAAGCCCTCAGGTGCGCCGTTGCACGGCTTGATAAACCCCGCCCGGACCGTACATCAAGTTGGGACGTTTCGCCTCTTTCAGTGGGTCAGTTTT
>MDTG01444166.1_pt1 | contig 21888 bp, 21 predicted proteins | sample 811421 | NCBI WGS metagenome assembly MDTG01 (sample SAMN05326645, study PRJNA326480) | marine metagenome | isolation source: seawater | place: Pacific Ocean: South East | collected 2011 | reverse complement strand
TTGGAGGCCACGCCCAGAATCGAACTGGGATAAAAGGATTTGCAATCCTCTGCGTAACCATTCCGCCACGTGGCCATATGTAGATTAATAAAGGTTTATATATAAAAATAAAGCTAGAAGTTTACAAATAATATTAATATTTATAGGAATGTCTCTAAGTAAATATAATCATAAAAAAGTTGAAAGCAGAATTTACTCTTTTTGGGAAAAAAATAACTTATTTAAGCCTAAAAAAAACAAAAAAGCATTTTCAATTGTTATTCCACCTCCAAATGTAACTGGAAGCCTTCATATGGGACATGCTTTAAATAATTCATTACAGGATGTTTTAGTTAGATATCATAGAATGAACAATTTTGAAACTTTGTGGCAACCAGGAACCGATCACGCTGGCATAGCCACACAGGCTTTAGTCGAAAAAAATCTTAAATCAAAAAATATAGACAAAAACGATATAGGTAGAAAAAGATTTATTAAAGAAGTGTGGAAATGGAAAGATGAGTATGGAGGAAAAATTATCAATCAATTAAAAAAATTAGGTTGTTCTTGTGACTGGTCAAGAAATGCATTTACCATGGATAAGAATTTATCAAAATCTGTATTAAAAGTTTTTGTAGATTTGTACCAAAAAGGATTAATTTACAAATCGGAAAAACTTGTTAATTGGGACACTGTATTACAAACAGCGATATCAGATTTGGAAGTTGATCAAAGAGAAGTTAATTCAAAACTTTATTATATAAAATATAAAATAGAAAACTCATCTGAGTTTGTAACAATTGCTACTACTAGACCAGAGACCATGCTTGCTGATACTGCTATTGCGGTTAACCCTAAAGATGAAAGATATTTTGGTATAGCCGGAAAATTTGCAATTCTACCAATTGTTGGTAGAAAATTAAAAATTGTTCAAGATGATTATGCTGACCCAGAACAAGGCACGGGTGCCGTTAAAATTACTCCTGCTCATGATTTTAATGATTTTGATGTTGGCACAAGACAAAAATTAAAAATAATAAATATTTTTACAGAAGATGGAAAAATTAATGAAAAAGCCCCAAAAGAATTTGTGGGAATGGATAGATTTGAAGCAAGAAAAAAAATAATAAATAAATTACTAGAATTAGAAATTCTAATAAAGCAGGAAAATATTAAAAACAAGGTTCCATATGGTGATAGATCTAATTCTATAATTGAACCATACTTAACCGAACAATGGTTCGTTGATGCAAAAAAACTTTCTTTTGATGCAAAAAAAATTGTAAAAAATAAAAAAACTAATTTTATTCCGCAAAACTGGACAAAGACTTATTTTCAATGGATGAACAATATTGAACCATGGTGTATTTCCAGACAACTTTGGTGGGGCCATCAAATCCCTGCATGGTATGGACCAGATAAAAAAATATTTGTTGCTGAAGATGAAAATAAAGCAAAAATAAAAGCAAAAAAATTCTATAAAAAAAATGTAAAATTAATAAGAGATCCAGATGTACTCGACACTTGGTTTTCCTCAGGTCTTTGGCCATTCGCCACTTTAGGTTGGCCAAAAAAAAACTATTTCATTAAAAAATTCTATCCTACATCTGTTTTGGTTACAGGCTTTGATATCATATTCTTTTGGGTAGCCAGAATGATGATGTTGGGCATGGAATTTTTAAAACAGGAACCTTTCAAGGAGATTTATGTTCATGCGCTTGTCAGAGATGAAAAGGGTCAAAAAATGTCAAAATCAAAAGGAAATGTTATTGACCCCCTTGAACTAATTGATAGTTACAGTGCTGATGCTTTAAGGTTCACTCTTCTATCTATGGCATCGCCAGGTAGAGACGTAAAACTATCTGAACAAAGAGTAAAAGGTTATAGAAATTTTTTAACCAAAATATGGAATGCAAATAATTTTTTAAAGATGAACAAATGTACTTTTAATAATAATATTAACCCTAAAAAACTATCACTAAATATTAATAGGTGGATATATTCAGAACTGATTAGCACCAAGATTTCAGCAGAGAAGCATATTAAAGATTATAGATTTGATGAAGCTTCAAGGGTTATTTATAAATTTGTTTGGAATAGTTTTTGTGACTGGTATTTAGAATTATCAAAAACAATATTCTTTTCAAAAAACAAGAAAAATATAGAAGAAGTTAAAAAAACATCAGGATTTGTATTTAAGGAATTATTAATTCTTTTACACCCATTTATTCCTTTTATTACTGAGGAACTGTGGCTGCAAAACAAGCTCGGAAACAAAAAAAACAAGTATTTAATGTATACTTCGTGGATAAAAGAGATAGAAGTCCAGAAAGACAAAAAAATAATAAATGTAAATCGTTTGATAGATGTTATTTCAAAGATAAGATCGTTTAAAAATGAACTTAATGTAAGCCCCGGTTCTTTCATCGATATTTCTATTAAAAATGTAACCAAAGAGAAACAAAATCTTTTTTTAGACAATGAGGTTGTATTAAAAAAACTTGGAAGAATTAATTCAATTTTAACCAAAGATTCTACTAATGAGTCCGCTAGCCTTGTAATTTCAGGTGAAATATTTAAAATTTATTTTGATAAAAGCGTTGATCTGAATGTTATAAGAGACAATTTAAACAAAAAATACAATAAACTCTCTAAAGATTTGGAAAATATTAATAAAAAACTAGATAATAAAAGCTTTGTAGAAAGAGCCCCAAAGCATATTGTCGAACAAGAAAAAAGTACTTATAATGAATTGAAAAGCGATATTGATAAAATTAATTTAACCATCAAGAGTTTAAAATGAAAACTTTTAACAAAAAAAAATTACCAAGCAGGCATACCTCGCTAGGTCCAGACAGAGCCCCCCAGAGATCTTTTTATTACGCGATGGGCGAAACTGAGAAAGATGTAGCCAAACCTTTTGTTGGAGTTGTTTCTACATGGAATGAGGCTGCTCCGTGTAATATTGCTCTTATGAGGCAAGCCCAATCTGTAAAAAAAGGAGTTAAGTCTGGAGGCGGGACACCAAGAGAATTTTGTACTATTACGGTAACAGATGGGATCGCAATGGGTCATGAAGGAATGAAGTCATCATTAGTTTCTAGAGATGTGATTGCAGATTCAACTGAATTAACTGTTAGAGGACATTGCTATGATGCTCTGGTGGGTGTAGCAGGTTGTGATAAATCCTTGCCCGGTTTGATGATGGCAATGGTTAGATTAAATGTACCTAGCGTTTTTATCTATGGTGGATCTATTCTTCCAGGTAGATTTAATGGAAAAGACGTAACTGTTGTTGATGTTTTCGAAGGTGTAGGCAAATACTCGTCTGGAAAAATGACAGAACATGCTTTACGTAAATTAGAATTAAAGGCTTGCCCAAGTGCCGGTGCATGCGGAGGTCAATTTACTGCTAACACGATGGCATGTGTTTCAGAAGCAATTGGATTAGCCCTTCCGTATTCTGCAGGCACACCGGCTCCATATCAACAAAGAGATAAATACGCATTACAAAGCGGCAAAGCTGTAATGAATTTATTAAAGAAAAATATTAGACCTAGAGATATTGTTACCAGGAAGTCTTTGGAAAACGCAGCAACAATAGTAGCAGCAACTGGCGGATCTACTAATGCAGCTTTACATTTGCCAGCTCTTGCAAACGAAATAGGAATTAAATTTGATTTAATGGACGTTGCTAAAATTTTTAAAAAAACACCTTATCTTGCGGATTTAAAACCTGGTGGAAAATATGTTGCTAAAGATATGTGGAAAGCAGGCGGAGTACCAATGCTATTGAAAACTTTATTAGACGGAGGTTTTATTCATGGCAACTGTTTAACTGTTACCGGTAAAACTATGAAGGAAAATTTGAAAAAAGTTAAATTTAACGAAAAGCAAAAAGTTATGCGAAAATACAATAGACCATTGTCAAATGATGGTGGTGTAGTTGGATTAAAAGGAAATCTTGCACCACAAGGAGCAATAGTAAAAGTTGCAGGATTAAAAAAACTTCAATTTACTGGTAGAGCAAGATGTTTTGACACTGAAGAGTCTGCATATAAAGCCGTATTAAAAAGAAAATATAAAGATGGAGATATTATAGTTATAAGATACGAAGGACCCAAGGGTGGACCCGGTATGAGAGAAATGTTGCAAACCACTGGTGCAATTTATGGGCAGGGTAAAGGCGAGAAGGTTGCTCTAATTACAGACGGTAGATTTTCTGGAGCAACACGAGGATTTTGTATTGGGCATGTCGGACCGGAAGCATCTATTGGTGGTCCTATAGCTTTACTAAAAAACGGAGATGTAATTAATATAGATGCCAAAAAAGGCACTATTAACGTCAACTTAACGAAAAAAGAATTAGCAAAAAGAAGAAAAAAATGGAAACCAAAAAAATTAAATTTTGGTAATGGCACATTATGGAAATACGCTCAAACAGTAGGACCCGCATATCTAGGAGCCTCAACTCATCCTGGTGGAAAAAAAGAAGTAAGATGTTACGCAGACATATAGATGAAAGTTAAACCGATTATTCTGTGTGGTGGAGCTGGAACCAGATTATGGCCCGATTCAAAAAATAATATACCAAAACAGTTTATTGATTTTGGCGGCTGGACACTTTTTAAAAAAACTTTGGATAGAATTAAAAACCCACTTTTTGACAGCCCAATTATTAGTACCAATATTAAATATTTAAAATTAACAAAAAAGTTTTTAAAAAAATATAGTATTAAAAAATATACTATAGTTTTGGAGCCATCTAAAAGAAATACCTCTGCAGCCATACTTTCTTCTACACTTCTAAAAATAGTTGATTTTAATCAACCTATGATATTTTTTCCCTCAGATCACTTAATAGAAAATAAAAGTAAATTTATAAGAGAGATAAAAAAAGGTTTAAAATATATAAAAAACGATAACATTTGTCTTTTTGGAATTAAACCAGATTCCCCCTCATCTCAATATGGATATCTTACAACCAGTAAAATAAAAAAAAATTATCACAAAGTTAAAAATTTTGTTGAAAAACCTGCTTATTCAAAAGCTAAGTTGATTTTAAGAAATGGTGGCTTATGGAATTCAGGCATATTTCTGGCAAAAAAAATTTCTATTATAAATAATTTCTTAAAATTTGATCCACACACTTTTAAGTTATGTTTTAACTCTGTTATACAATCAAAAATCTTTAAAAATTCCTATTTTTTAAACAATAAATATTTCTCTAAAATTAAAAATATTTCATTTGATTACTCAATTCTCGAAAAATCACAAAATATTAATGCCCTTGCTGTTAATATAAAATGGAGCGATTTAGGAAACTGGAAAGAAATTACTAATATTTTTAAATCAAATAAAAAAAATTATTTTAATAAAAAAAATGTTTTTTATAGACCCTGGGGAAGTTATACTAACTTTTTTTACGGCAAAGGATTTTTAATTAAAGAAATTACTGTCAATCCAATGTCGTCTATTAGTTTACAAAAACATCGTTTTAGATCTGAATATTGGACTGTATCTTCTGGTAAACCTAAAATTACTTTAAATAAAAAAAAATTTTTTAAATATCCAAACGAGTCAATATTTATATCTAGAGGATCCATTCACAGAATTGAAAACCTTTTTAATAAACCGGTTAAAATAATGGAAGTACAAATTGGTTCAATATTAAAGGAAAGTGATATTATAAGATATAAAGATATTTATGGTAGGGTTAATTAATCTCTAACTCTATTGGTGTGTGATCTGATGGTTTTATTTTTCCGCGTGGCTGTTTATTAATATTTATATTTGAAATTTTATTTACCAAATTTATAGATACTAAAAAATGATCAATTCTTAATCCATTATTTTTTTGCCATGCTCCTGACATATAGTCCCAAAATGTGAATTCTTGGTTATTTTTATTTATATGACGATATATATCTACAAATCCTAAATTTAAAAGCTCACGATATTTTTTTCTTATTTCAGTGACAAATAAAGCGTCATTTTCATATTTTGTATAATCATGAGCATCAATCTCATCAGGTATAACATTAAAGTCACCACCAATAATTATATTTTTATTTTTTTTAATTTTTTTTTGAACTACTTTTAAAAGTGAATCGAACCATTCTTTCTTATATGAATATTTATCTGTATTTATCGGATTTCCATTAGGAACATATACATTTATAAGTTCAATTTTATCAGATCTATTCATGATTTCACAAGTAATAGCTCTAGCTTGTTTTTTTTTATCTTTTATAAAATCTTTTTCTATTTTACTAATTTTGATTTTTGCTAATATTGCAACCCCATTATATGCTTTTTGACCACAAACATAAGAATCATATCCAATATCTTTAATATCATTAAAAGGAAAATTTTTTTCCTCAGTTTTTATTTCCTGAATTATTAAAATATCTGGTTTAAACTTTTTAATATATTCCTTAATATTGACAATTCTGGCTCTTACAGAATTGACATTCCAAGAAGTTATTTTCATTAAACCGAAAAAGATAAACCACATCCGCAGGACGATGTAGCCTTTGGATTATTTATTACAAAAGAATTTCCGATCAATTCTTTTTTAAAATCAACTATCGAACCGTTTATAATTTTTAAGGAGTTCGTATCAATTAATGTTTTATTAAAAACCTTATCGTCAGAATTTATGTTATCGTCAAAGGAGAAATTGTATTTAAATCCTGAACAGCCACCGCCTTGAACAGTTATCCTAAAATAAGTTTTTTCACTCTTTTCTGAAACAATTCTAGCAATTTCTTTTTTTGCGGATTCTGTAAATTCAATTTTATTAGTCATATTCTTAAAATTATGTAATATATTATTTTAACATATCTTATGTCAAAATACGAATACTCAAAAATAGCAACACCAGTAAAATCAATTGGTAGAATTTATAATGAAAAATTGAGCCTATTAAGACCACCATATCAAAGAGATAGAGATAGAGTTATTCATTCAACGGCATTTAGACGGTTAAAACATAAGACTCAAGTGTTTGTTAATACTGACGTAGATCACTTTAGAACAAGAATTACACATTCTTTAGAAGTTTCTCAAATCGCTAGGACATTTGCTAAAATTTTTAAGTTAAACGAAGATTTATGTGAAACTTTAAGTTTGGCACATGATCTTGGCCATCCACCTTTTGGTCACGCAGGAGAAACTGTACTTAATGAATGTATGGAAAATTTTTATGGTTTTGATCATAATATTCAAACATTGCGAATTGCCACACTTCTTGAAAATAAATATTATAATTTCAGAGGTTTAAATTTATCAATAGAAACTTTGGATGGTTTAATTAAGCATAATGGACCGATAGAAAACAAATTTATGTATAATCAAATTTTAGGTAAAAATATTTTTAAGAATAAAATTAAATTTATGAACAAACCATCATTAGAAGCACAATTTTCATCAATATCGGATGATATAGCTTATAATAGTCATGATTTACAAGACGGGGTTAAGGCTGGTTTGTTTAAATTAGAGGATTTAACCGATATACCAGTAATCTCAGATATTATTTATAAACATAAAAAAAAATTTAAAAATAAAGTAAAAGAATTAATTTTGAACGAGGTTATAAGAGATATAATTAATGAAATGGTTAAAGATGTAATAAAAAATACTCAGAAAAATATTAGATATGAAAACCCAAAAAATATAAAAGATATATACAGGTCAAAAACTCAATTAGTTGAATTTTCAATTAAAATGAAAGATTTTGATCAAGAAATTAAATTATTTTTAATGGAAAATATGTATAAACATAAAGCTGTTCTTAACAAAACAAAATATGGCATGAAAATTATAAAAACTTTATTCAGCAAAATAATTAATAATCCCAAAAAATTTATAAAAAATAAATTATTGTATAGATTTCAAAAAGAAAGAATGGTTTGCGACTTTATAGCTGGGATGACGGATAGATATGCAATTAACTTATACAAATCAATAAAATGAATTTATTCAAAATTTATTTAACTCATATAAAAAACAACATTGAAAAAAATAAGAATCTTATACAAGATTTATCAATTAAAGATTTAGATAATATTAATATTGAAAAACCACCAGAAAAATTCAATTTTGATTTATCCTCTAATGCTGCTTTAATATTATCAAAAAAAATGAATGCTAATCCCCGTGAATTAGCCAATAAAATAAAAAATTTATTATTATCTGAAATAGATGATTTTGAAACCATTGAAATTGCCGGACCTGGATTTTTAAATATAAAACTTAGTGATAAAGCCTGGTTAAAAAATATTAGTTATATATATAAAAATAAGAAAAAATATGGATCGAATAACTTTAAAAAGAAATATAATGTTGAATTTGTTTCCGCAAACCCCACAGGCCCTTTACACGTAGGCCACTGTAGAGGAGCGGTCTTTGGTGACGTAATTTCAAAATTATTAATTTTTAATGGTAATAAAGTAACAAAGGAATTTTATGTAAATGATTATGGAAACCAAATTAATATTTTTGCAAAGTCAGTATTCTATAGACTAAAAGAAATAAAATTTAAGGAACCTTTTCCATATGATAATAATTTATATCCAGGTGATTATATAATAGATATTGCTAATAAAATATTAAGTAAAAGTCCTAAAATAAAATTGAATAATTTTGATAATATAAGAAAAAAATTACTCAAAGAATCAATTAGTAATTCTCTTTTTTTAATAAAAAAAGATTTAAAAAGACTAGGCATAAGCCACGATAAGTTCTTTTTTGAATCTGAAATAGTTAAAAAAAACTTAATTAAAAAATCACTAAAAAAATTAAAAAAAAATAAATTAGTAATAACTGGTTATTTAGAGCCGCCCAAAGGTGAGGATAACCCGAATTGGAAGAAGACTAAAAAGTTAATTTTTAAATCAACTCATTTTGGTGATGATTCAGATAGATCATTGCAAAAAGAAGACGGATCTTGGACATATTTTGCAAATGACTTAGCTTATCATTCAAATAAAGTATCGAGAAATTACAATTATTTAATTAATATCTTAGGCGCCGATCACACTGGATATATAAAAAGAATAAACGCCGCTGTTAGCGCAGTTTCAAATAATAAAACCAAATTAATTTGCAAAGTATGTCAATTAGTTAAGCTTTTTAAAAATGGAAGACCATTTAAAATGTCAAAACGACTTGGCGATTTTATATCCGTTGATGATCTACTTAATGAAGTAGATCGAGACTCAATAAGATTTATGATGTTAAATAGAGGGAATGATGTTGAATTAGATTTTGACTTTAATAAAGTTATGGAAAAAAATAAGGAGAACCCGGTTTTTTACGTACAATATTGCTACGCAAGAATAAATTCTCTTTTTAGATCCTTAAAAATAAACTTAAATAAGGAAATCAAAATTGATGGAAAAAACTTCAAACCAAATACATATGAGTATAAATTATTAAGAAAAATTATTGAGTGGCCAAGAATTATGGATATTGCAACAAATAAACTGGAACCTCATAGAATACCTTTTTACTTATATGAACTTTCAACAATTTTTCATTCCTATTGGAGCGAAGGCAATAAAAATGATGATTTCAAATTTATATCTGGTGGAAAAATTAACAAGAAAACTTCATTTAAAATCTTTCAATTGATTAGCATAATTTTAGAAAACGGAATGTCTATTTTAGGAGTTTCTTTACCCAAAAAAATGTAATGATTCATAAGTCATTAAAAATTCTTTATTTTATTTTTGTAATTTCGTTTTTTTATTTTGTTATATTTACGTATTTTTCTAAAAATAATGAGTCTAAAATTTACAGTAAAATTAATAAAATTGAAAATAAGTCTGAAATCAACATTTCTCAATTACCAAGAATTAAAAACGATACCAATAATATAATTAATTATAATTCTGAACAAATTGAGGATAAAAAAATTATAAAAAGAAAAATTTGGGAATTACTTAAATAAATGATAAAGAGAAAAAGTATAATAATCAGTTTGGAGTCTTATAAACTAAAAAAAGCTGAGGCAGAGCTTCTCGTTACAAAAAAACCTTGGGGTGTTATACTTTTTAAAAGAAACATTCTCAACATTTCACAGCTTAAAGAACTTACTTCACAAATAAAATTCTTAATGAGAGATCCAAAGTATCCAATTTTGATTGATGAAGAGGGCGGCAAAGTAAGTAGATTATCTAAAATAATTGATACATCAAATTATTCACAATATTTTTTTGGTAATATCTATAAAAAAAATAGTAAATCAGGCGCACAAGCTTACGAAGAATATTTATATTTTGTAAGCCAATTACTTAAAGAAACTGGAATAAATATAAACACTATTCCTGTTTTAGATGTTTTAAAAAATAATGCACATCCAATTATAGGTAATAGAAGTTTTTCTAGCAATTTAAACACTATTAATGATCTTAAAAAGATATGCATTAATGTTCTAAATAAATATAAAATTGGAACTGTAATAAAACACATACCTGGTCACGGACGTTCATTGAACGATACACATAAAAAAGTTTCCATTATTCACGCATCATTAAATTCTTTAATGAAAAATGATTTCAAAGTTTTTAGAAACACAAAAGCAAAGTTCGCGATGACCGCACATATAATTTATAAAAAAATTGACCCGTTATTCACTGCCACACACTCTAAAATTATAATAAATAATATTATTAGAAGAAAAATAGGTTTTAAGGGTATTTTAATTTCAGACGATATTAGCATGAAAGCATTAAGTAAAAATTTAGTTTATAATGCTACAAAAGCGTTAAGCTCTGGGTGCAATCTAGTATTGTATTGTAGAGGAAATACCAAAGAATCATCCGCATTGCTCAATAAAATTAAGGATATTGATAATTATACAATGAAAAAAACATCGGAATTTTATAAGTTTTTAGGATAAAATTTTAAAATGGAATCAAACATGAATAATTCAATATCAGTCGACATTCCAAATTATTCTGGACCATTAGAAACATTATTGGATTTAGCAAGAAATCAAAAAGTAAATCTAACAAAAATATCAGTCACACTTCTTGCAGATCATTTTTTAGATTTTATTAAAAAGTACAAAGATAAAAATTTAGATTTAGCTTTTGAATATTTACTTATGGCCACATGGCTTGCTTATCTGAAATCAAAATTACTTTTGCCTGAAGACGAAGAGGAAAACTTTAAAGCAACAGAAATTGCTGAAAAACTTAAATTACAGTTAAAAAAACTTGAACTAATTAGAATATTATCTGATCAACTTTTAAAAAAAGAAAGAGTCGGCAGAGATATTTTTTATCGAGGCACAAGAGGGGGCATAAGATCGATTTATAATCCGATTTATAAAGTTACACTTTATGAAGTATTAAAAGTTTATGCAGAGTTAAAAACTCAATCTTCATTTCAAAAAATTGATATACCCAAGTTACCTGTTATGACAACACAAGAAGGCATTAAACAAATTAAAGAAAAAATGAATACTATTACAGATTGGAAAAAAATTGAAGATTTAATTCCAAAATCTTTTATTTCATCTCCTAAATTTAAAAAAACCGGTCTTGCCTCAATTTTTACCGCATGTTTAGAATTAACCAAAGATGGTGTTATTGAGCTTATGCAAAAAAATTTATTTGGTGAAATTTTAATCAGGACTGCAAAACACACACCTTTAAAATTAAAAGAAAAATAGAGTTTATGAAAAAAGATAAAAATATTAACAATATTATTAGTTTTCCAAAAAATAAATCTAAGATTGAAAGAGAGGTCGAGGCTATTATTTTTGCAGCTGACGAACCTTTAGATATTGAAACTATTGAAAAAAGAATTGGAAGCTCTAAAGATATTAAAAAAATACTTTTAAAACTTCAAGAAGAATACGCAAATCGTGGAATTAATCTAGTTTGTATTTCAAATAAATGGATTTTTAGAACTGCAACCGATCTCTCCGAACTTATGTCTTTGCAGAAATCTAAGCAAAAAAAATTATCAAGAGCTACAATAGAAACTTTATCTATTATAGTTTATCACCAACCTGTCACTAGATCTGAAATTGAAGAAATCAGAGGAGTAGCATTTGGAACTAATACTCTTGAAATATTGCTTGAATTAGATTGGATAAGACCATCTGGAAGAAAAAATGTTCCTGGCAAACCAATTCAGTACGTTACTACCGAAAACTTTCTTAATCATTTTAATGTTCAAAAACTTTCTGATTTACCTACTGTTGACGAACTTAGCTCAGCAGGTTTAATTGATACCTCAACTATAGACTCATCTATTTTTGGAACTGGAAAATTCTTTAAAGAGCAGGAAAAAGAAAAAAAAGTTAATATTTATTCAGATATTGACGAAGCAATTAAAGACACCCCTAAATCTGAAGAATAAACTTATTTATTTAAACGTTATTATTGTATATAATTCTAACTTATGGGAATAAGTTTTTGGCAAATTGCGATAGTAGTAGTTCTAGTAGTTTTACTTTTCGGAAGAGGTAAAATTTCTAGTTTAATGGGAGATGTAGCCAAGGGAATTAAAAGTTTTAAAAAAGGCATGTCTTCTGACGAAAAAATAGACTCATCAGAGAATAAAGACGAAGATTCAAATTCTCAGAACAAATAATTAATCATGCCACAGATCGGATGGTTTGAAATACTAATTATTGTGGTGGTAGCAATATTAGTTATTGGACCAAAGGATTTTCCAATTGTTTTAAGAAAAATTGGAAATTTTATTGGATCAACAAAAAGATATTTTAGCAATATACAAAATAAAATGAATAATCTTGACGATGAAATTCAAGAAGACATATCGGTCGACCAAAAGTTTTCAAAAAAAACAAAAGATAAAAATAATGAGTGAGGAAACTAATAAATCATCTTTTGTTAGTCATCTTACAGAGTTAAGAGAAAGATTAATTCGTACATTGATTTTTATATTTGTTATTTTCGTTATTGGATATATTTTTGCAGAAAATATTTATAATTTTTTAGTTGAACCTTATGCTAAAGCAGTTAAGGATGACGGTGTTGAAAGAAGACTTATTTTCACCGCTCTACACGAAACTTTTATTACATATTTAAAAGTAGCTTTTTTTGCCGCAATTTTTTTAGGAAGCCCTATAGTTTTAACTCAAATTTGGAAATTCATAGCTCCAGGTTTGTACAAAAATGAAAAAAAAGCTTTATTGCCTTATTTAATAGCAACACCAATTTTATTCTTACTTGGAGCAATGCTTATTTATTACCTGGTTATGCCCTTGGCCATAAAGTTTTTTTTATCATTTGAAACAACTTCAGTAGGAAATACGTTGCCTATTCAACTTGAAGCAAAAGTTAACGAATATCTGTCTTTGATTATGAGATTAATTTTTGCATTTGGTTTAAGTTTTCAATTGCCAGTTTTATTAAATCTTTTAGCTAGGGTTGGTGTTATTGACTCTGAATATCTGAAAAATAGAAGAAAGTATTTTATTGTTATTATTTTTGCAGCAGCTGCCATACTTACACCACCTGATCCAATAACACAAATTGGTTTGGCAATACCTTTATTGATACTGTATGAATTATCTATATTATCTGTAAAAATTACTGAAAAAAATAAAGAAAAAGAAAATGCATAATTTAAAATTAATTAGAGAAAATACAGAGGTTTTTAAAAAAAAAATTGAGGATAGGAATATAAAAATTAATTTTGAAGAATTACTAAAAATAGACAAAAAAAATAGAGAAGTAATCCAACTTAAGGAAAAATTAGAACAAGAAAAAAAAATCATATCAAAAAGTAAAGACAAAACACAGTTTGAAAAGTCAAAAAAAATCTCTAAAGAAATAGAAAATTTAGAAAAAACTCAAAAACCATTAAAGAACAAATTAGATCAAATCTTAAACTTTATCCCTAATATTGCTTTAAATGACGTTCCTGTTGGAAAAGATGACAAATCTAATAAAGAATTGAATGTTATTGGAAATTTACCAAAATTTAATTTTAAAGCTAAATCACATTACGAAATAGGAACTAATTTAAATTTAATGGATTTTGATGTCGCAACAAAAACTTCTGGCTCTAGATTTGTCTTTCTTAAAGGAAAGCTCGCAGAGTTAGAGAGGGCAATATCTAATTTTATGTTAGATATACACACGAAAGAATTCGGTTATCAGGAAATTTCTCCGCCACTAATTGTTACTAGCGAAACTATGTTTGGTACAGGCCAACTTCCAAAATTTGAAAATGATCAATTTGAGCTTAAGTTAGATGGAGAACAAAAAAAATATTTAATTCCTACTGCTGAAGTAATATTAACTAACATGGTTAAGGAAAATTCTGTTAAGTTAAGTGATTTGCCTTTAAGATTAGTTGCATCTACCGCATGTTTTAGGAAAGAAGCGGGTAGTTACGGAAAGGATACTAAAGGAATGCTGCGTCAACATCAGTTTTATAAAGTTGAATTGGTTAGCATAGTTGAACCAAAAAAATGCGCTGAAGAATTAGAAAGAATGAGATCATGTGCTGAAGAAATTTTAAAAAAACTTAAACTTCCGTATAGATCTGTGCTTTTATCAACTGGTGATATGGGTTTCAGTGCTGAAAAAACAATTGATCTCGAAGTTTGGATTCCTTCAGAAAATAAATATAGAGAAATATCGAGCTGTTCTTCTTGTGGACAATTTCAATCTAGAAGAATGAAAGCTAAATACAAAGACGAAAAAAACAAGTCTGACTTTTTAGGTACTCTCAATGGTTCAGGTTTAGCCATAGGGAGAACATTAATAGCTATTATGGAAAACTATCAAAATTCGGATGGATCCATCACTATACCAGAACACTTGAGACCATACATGAATAATTTAGAGAAAATTTAATATTTAGTTAAAATTTAGTTGTTAAAATAAAATTATTAATATATTTATTTGACATTATGAGCGGATCAAATTTTGCACAATTTATTCCATTAATTCTTATCTTTGTAATTTTTTATTTCTTTTTAATAAGACCTCAGCAAAAAAGAGTAAAAGAACATAAAGACATGACAAAAAATTTAAAAAGAGGTGACGAGGTGATAAGTTCCGGAGGGATAATTGGCAAAGTAGACAGAGTTTTTGAGGACGATAGAGTAGAGTTGATAATTGCTGATGGAGTAAAAGTTCAAGTGATTAAAAATACTATACAAGGTCATTTAAAACCTGAAGTTAAAAAATAATTTTTTGTGCTAAATTTTTCTAAGACAAAAGTCGCATTTATATATTCAGTTTTTTTATTAATTAGCATATTTACTATCTTAAATTTTACAAAATCAGATAATTTTTTTATTAAAAAAAAGATTAATCTAGGACTTGATTTACAGGGAGGTTCTTACTTACTTCTCGAGGTAGATAGTTCCCAGCTTGAAAAAAAATCGTTACAATCTAAAGTTATCCCTTTAAAAAAAAAATTAAGAGAAGAGTCTATAAATTATGATAATTTTTCTATAAAAAACAATATAATTAAATTTAATATTAGTAAGACAAATATCAAAAAGTTTGAAAAAGTATTTTTAAATAAAAATGAAGGTAATTTTAATTCTTTCTTATCAGAATTTAATGCTTTTGAACTTGATCATAAAATTTTAGAAAGTCAGGTTAATATTTTTCTCTCGAAATATGGTATTATTAATTTAAGATCTGCTGCTGTAAATCAATCAATTGAAATAGTTAGAAAACGTATAGATGAAGTTGGAACAAAGGAACCCACTATTCTAAAAAGAGGAAATAACCGTATTTTAGTAGAGCTTCCTGGAGTAAAGGATCCAGAAAGAATCAAAGAACTTTTGGGTAAAACAGCGCAACTTAATTTTAGATTAGTAACAAGTGATAAAAATGAATTTGGTAATGAAAAATTAATTGTTAGAGGCACTCAAGAAGAAATTTCTGTTAACAAAAGAATTATTTTGTCTGGCGAAAATTTAATAGATGCACAGCCAAAATATGATAATTTAAACAACCAACCGATCGTTGCTTTTTCTTTAGACAGGCTTGGCGCTCAAAGATTTGGTCAAGTGACAACAAAAAATATTGGTAAAAGGTTAGCCATTATTCTTGATGGTGAAGCAATAAGTGCTCCCGTAATTCAAGATTCAATAACAAGCGGAAACGGAACTATTTCTGGAAATTTTACATTTCAAAGCGCAACTGATCTATCTTTGTTATTACGCTCGGGCGCTTTACCAACTCCACTAATTATTGCTGAAGAAAGAACAGTAGGACCCGATCTTGGAAAAGACTCTATTAAATCAGGAGTAATTTCATTAGTAATAGGTTTCTTTCTTGTAATTTTGTTTATGATTTTAAAATATCGATTATTTGGAATTATAGCAAATATAGCTCTTATATCAAACCTTCTAATGTTAATTGGTGTTTTAACTTTAATGGAAGCAACACTAACTCTACCAGGTATTGCAGGCATAATTTTAACAGTTGGTATGGCTGTTGATGCTAACGTTCTTATTTTTGAGAGAATAAAAGAAGAGTTAAATGATGAAAATAATAATATACAGGCTTTTGACTTAGGGTTTAAAAGATCGATAATAACTATTTTAGATGCCAATATAACAACTTTAATTGCTTCAATTATTTTATTTATATTTGGAACGGGACCGATAAAAGGATTTGCAGTTACGCTTTCTATAGGCTTAGTAACAACATTATTTTCAGCATATTTTATTTCAAGACATTTAATTTCCATTATTGTTTTTAAAAATAAAGAAAATAAAATATCAATATGAAACAAAATTATAACTTTGAAAAAAATTTTAAAATAGCAAATATTTTTTCATTATTTCTATTTATTAGCAGTTTGTTTCTAATAAGCTTTAAAGGTCTAAATTTTGGTATTGATTTTAAAGGTGGTACTCTGATTGAATTAAGAATTAATGAGAAAAATATTAAAATATCTGATGTACGTTCTGCTTTCTCAAATTTGGAGTTAGGCGATTTAAATGTTAAAGAATTTGGAAAAAAAGGTGATTATTTAATTAAATTTGAAAAGAAAACATTTAATCAAAAAGATAGTATTAAGAAAATTAAAGATAATGTAATAAATAAACTTGGTTCAGAAGTTAACTTTAGAAGAGTTGAAAATGTTGGCCCAAAAGTAAGTCAAGAACTTTTAAATTCAGGTATCTTAGCTATTAGTTTGGCTCTTGGAGCGATGTTATTTTATATTTGGATCAGATTTGAATGGCAGTTTAGTTTAGGATCAATCGTCGCAATTTTTCACGATGTATTAATTACAATTGGTCTTTTTTCTCTCCTATCTCTCGAAATAAATTTGTCAATCGTTGCTGCTGTTCTAACTATAGTTGGCTATTCAATGAATGACACAGTAGTTATTTATGATCGTATAAGAGAAAATTTACGTAAATTTTCTAGTTTGAAAATTGGTGAAATATCAAACACTTCGATAAACGAAACTTTATCAAGAACAATTATAACTTCGGGTACTACACTTTTGGCTTTACTTTCAATTTTTGTTTTAGGAGGAGAAATTTTGCGAGGTTTTGCTTTTGCTATGATTATTGGTGTTCTAATTGGAACATATTCCTCAATTTTTGTTGCGAGTCCGATATTAAAATATTTAAATGTAAGTTTTAAAACTATTGTAAAAGAAAAAGAGGATATTTAATAAAGGTTCTGAGCTACAACCATTGAAAGAAGCATCGGTAGTGAAAATAAAGTATTTACTCTTGATGCAATAAGTGCAGTCTTCATATGCTTAGGTTTATCTTCCGGTGAGCACTCAACAATTCCCAGAACTTTCTTTTGATTTGGCCATATAATAAACCAAACATTAAAAGCCATTATTAAACCAAGCCACATACCGATTCCAATAGCAGTATTTTTTCCACCACCACTGCCGATCCCCAAAATCATAGCATCATGAACATAACCATTTAATGTTGCAACGATTAAACCGGTAACAATAGTTATTAAAGCTGCCCATCTAAACCAAAATAAAACTGCAGGAGCTATTACTTTGGTAACAGCGGGTTTTTGTTCGTCGGATAATTTTGGCATACTAGGTATTTGAACAAAATTTAAATACCACAGTAAACCAATCCACATTATTCCAGATATCACATGGAAATATCTAAATAACCAGCTCCAAAAAAGCCTGTCAAAAGCCCAATCACCACCACCAAAAAAAAGTCCTAGAAATAATAAAATAGCTAGAACTACTGATAAATGTACAGTTTTCGAAAGTGATTGTAAAATACTAACCATGACTCAATATAACATAAATTTAAAATTTATGCTGTTTTTTTCATTTTATTATTTAATAAATTTTTCAAGAATTTGCCTGTATAACTGGCTTCATTTTCCGATATCTGTTCAGGCGGACCTTCCGCAATAATTTTACCACCTTCCGCACCCCCTTCAGGACCCATATCCACAATCCAATCAGCTGTCTTAATGACATCTAAATTATGTTCTATTACAATCACTGTATTACCTGTGTTTACGAAAGCTTTTAATATTTCTAAAAGTTTTTTTATATCATGTGAATGTAACCCAGTAGTTGGTTCATCAAGTATATATAGCGTTCTTCCTGTTGACCTTTTAGACAGTTCTTTTGCCAGCTTAATTCTTTGGGCTTCTCCACCAGACAATGTTGTAGCCTGTTGTCCAACTTTTATATAACCTAAACCAACATGTTTTAAGGTTAGTAGTTTTGAATATATTGCCGGAATATTTTTAAAAAATTCACATGCCTCTTCAACTGTCATATCTAGTACATCAGCAATATTTTTATTTTTGAATCTGATCTCCAATGTTTCTCTATTATATCTGCTTCCTTTACAGGCATCACACGGAATATATACGTCTGGCAAGAAGTGCATTTCATAAGTTATAACCCCATCCCCCTCGCATGTTTCACATCTACCTCCTCTTACATTAAATGAGTAACGACCAGGCTTATATCCTCTGGTCTTTGACTCAGGTAAATTAGCGAACCAATCTCTTATTGGACCAAATGCCCCGGTATAAGTTGCAGGATTTGATCTGGGCGTTCTTCCTATTGGTGATTGATCTATATCGATTACTTTATCAATAAGTTCTGTTCCTTTATAATTTCTAAAACTTTTAGGTAATTTTCTTGATTTATTATTATTAAGCAATAAATTAAGAGCGTTAAACAGAGTCTGTAAAACTAGTGTGGATTTACCACTTCCAGAAACGCCCGTGATACAAGTTAATGTACCAATCGGGACTTTTAAGTTAACATTTTTTAAATTATTTCCAGTTGCACCTAAAATTTCAAGGAATCTTCCGTTTCTGGCAGTTTTTCTTTTCCTGGGTGTTTCTATTAATTTTTTTCCAGAAAGATAATTTCCTGTAATACTTTCCTCGGCATTGATAATATCTTTTAAACTACCTTGAGCTGTAATCATTCCTCCGTTAGAACCGGCTGCTGGACCAAGATCAATAATATGATCTGCATTTTCCATCGTTTCAACATCATGCTCTACAACAATTACTGTGTTACCAAGATCTCTCAATCTTTTCAGTGCTGCAATTAATTTTTTATTATCTCTTTGATGCAAACCTATCGATGGCTCGTCCAAAACGTATAATACACCCGTTAAACCTGAACCAATCTGTGATGCTAATCTTATTCGTTGTGACTCACCGCCCGAAAGAGTTCCGCTCTCTCTTGAAAGAGTAAGATAATTTAAACCAACATTTAGTAAAAAATTTAATCTTTCATTTATTTCCTTTAAAATGTGTTGTGCAATTTTTTTTTCTCTTAATGATAAAATATTTTCTAAACCATTAAACCAGATTTTGGCCTCTTCAATAGAAAAACAAGTAACTTCACTAATATTCAATTTGTTAATTTTTACACACAGAGCTTCATCTTTTAATCTTAATCCTTTACATTTTTCACAACTTGTTTCGCTTTGATATTGTGAAATTTCTTCTCTCTTCCAATCACTATCGGTCTCTAAATATCTTCTTTCTAAATTGTTTATAACACCCTCAAAAGTTTTTTTAGTATCATACTTTTCATATCCATCATCATAATGAAACTTAATCTCATCATCATCAGAACCATAAAGGATTATATCTTGTATTTTTTTTGGAAGTTTTTTCCATTTGGTATCGAGTTCAAATTTATAATGCTTAGCGATAGATGCTAAAGTCTGAGCGTAATACATAGATGTAGATTTTGACCAAGGTTCAATAGCGCCTTCCGAGATAGTTTTGTTTTTATCAGAAACAACTAAATTTGGATCAACGTTTAAATTGTGACCTATTCCCTCGCATTCTTCACAAGCACCAAATGGACTATTAAATGAGAAGAGTCTAGGTTCCACCTCTTCAATCGTAAAACCGCTTTCTGGACAAGAAAATTTTGATGAAAAAATAATACTTTCCTTTTTTCTAAATTTTTTTGGCAAAGTTTCGTTTTCATATTCTACTACTAATAACCCATTTGAAAGATTTAATGCAGTTTCTATACTATCGGCAAGTCTATTCCCTAATTTAGAATTTAAAACAATTCTATCAACAATTATTGATATATCGTGTTTAACTTTTTTATTCAAATTTGGGAAATCATCTATGTCATAATAATCTCCATCTACTTTGACTTTTAAAAATCCTCTTTTTTTATAATTGAGAATATCTTTTTTGTATTCACCTTTTCTACCTCTAACAACAGGAGATAGAATAAAAATAGTTGAGCTTTTAGGTAAAGTTTTAACTTTATCAACCATATCACTGACAGTTTGTGACACTATGGGTTTTCCAGTAAAAGGAGAGTAGGGTATACCTACACGAGCGAACAATACTCTCATATAATCATAAATTTCTGTGACTGTTGCTACAGTGGATCTTGGATTTTTTGGAGCATTTTTTTGCTCTATGGATATTGCGGGACTTAAACCTTCAATTAGATCTACATTTGGCTTTTTCATTTTGTCTAAAAACTGCCTAGCATATGCGGAAAGGCTCTCAACATATCTTCTTTGCCCTTCAGCATAAATGGTGTCAAAAGCTAATGAGGATTTACCAGACCCAGATAGCCCCGTAATCACAACCAATTTTTCTTTTGGTACTTCCAAAGAAATATTTTTTAAATTGTGCTCTTTAGCCCCTTTAATCAATATCTTTTTCAACATCTTTTTTTGTCCCCAAATAGATTGGCCTTATATTTATAGGCTAAATATGTTATATTATAAAATAATAAAATTTTAATCATTATACTAAACCTAAAATATTATGGCTGGAAGTTTAAATAAAGTACAATTAATAGGCAGACTTGGAGCCGATCCTGAAATTAAACAAATGGTTAACGGAAAAAACGTCGCAAGGTTGAGTATTGCCACAAGTCAAAGTTGGAAAGACAAATCTTCAGGTGAAAGAAAAGAAAAAACAGAATGGCATAGAGTTGTAATTTTTAATGAAGGCTTGGTCAACGTCGTTCAACAGTATCTCAAAAAAGGTGCTAACGTTTATATCGAAGGACAAATTTCTACTAGAAAATGGAGAGATGAAAAACTTGGCCAAGATAAATATTCTACCGAGATCGTTCTACAAGGTTACAATTCCTCACTAACTATGTTGGATGGAAAAGGAAAAAACAATAATTCTAATAATCAAGAAAATAAAAGTTCATTACCAAATGATGAAGTTTCCCAAGACACCTCTGATCTTGATGATGAGATCCCTTTTTAAATAAATGCAAAAAATAGAAAATAAAAAAAACGGATCGTATAAACCTATTTTTGTTCGTGAGGAGATGAGCTCATCTTATCTTTCTTACGCAATGAGCGTAATTGTCAGTCGTGCTCTACCAGATATCAGAGATGGTTTAAAACCTGTTCATCGAAGAATTTTATATTCAATGTATGAGTCTTCATATCATCATAACAAG
>MDTG01374321.1_pt1 | contig 21896 bp, 21 predicted proteins | sample 811421 | NCBI WGS metagenome assembly MDTG01 (sample SAMN05326645, study PRJNA326480) | marine metagenome | isolation source: seawater | place: Pacific Ocean: South East | collected 2011 | reverse complement strand
GTAGAGCATCTCGTTTACACCGAGAGGGTCATAGGTTCGAGTCCTTTACCGCCCACCATTAAATGTGGGGGTGTAGCTCAGTTGGTTAGAGCGCCTGCCTGTCACGCAGGAGGCCGCGGGTTCGAGTCCCGTCACTCCCGCCACTAGTTGATAACTACTTTCATCTAGATCAAAACTTGCAACAGTCCTCATTATAAGTGCTACCATCTTGTACTGTACTCTTTTGTGTTAAATGCTATAAGTGTTCATACGATTAATATAAGAACCCTTGAGCTAAATGTATCAAGGTAGGTATTGATTAAAGATGATTTATAATTTTTTAAACGACTATTTATCAATAATAATTTTTTTATTTATTGCTCTGTTCATAAGCACAGGGTTTATTTTAGTTAATTTTTTAGCCTCTCCTAGCAATCCTGATCCAGAAAAATTGTCAGCTTATGAATGTGGTTTTGAACCTTTTGATGATTCTAGAATGGAATTTGATGTGCGATTTTATCTAGTAGCAATATTATTTATTATTTTTGATTTAGAAATAGCTTTTTTATTTCCTTGGGCAATTACTTTGGGAAATATTGGTCCAATTGGGTTTTGGTCTATGATGTTTTTTCTTGGAGTGCTTACTATTGGATTTATTTATGAATGGAAAAAAGGAGCTTTAGAATGGGAATAAAAATGAACTCTTTTGACGATAAACAAAAAGAAATTCCGGCTGAGTTTAAAGAGATTGCCAAAGAGTTTGCTGAAAAAGGATTTATAACCACTTCCACAGATAACTTAATAAATTGGGCTAGGACTGGATCGCTCCACTGGATGACATTTGGTTTAGCTTGCTGTGCTGTAGAAATGATGCAAACGTCTATGCCAAGATATGATCTTGAAAGATTTGGAGCCGCTCCTAGAGCATCACCTAGACAATCGGATGTTATGATTGTTGCAGGAACACTTACCAACAAGATGGCCCCAGCCTTAAGAAAAGTATACGATCAAATGCCAGAACCTAGATATGTAGTGTCCATGGGAAGTTGTGCAAATGGAGGGGGCTATTACCATTACTCTTACTCTGTTGTTAGAGGTTGTGATAAAATTGTTCCAGTAGATATTTATGTACCTGGTTGCCCTCCTTCAGCAGAGGCATTGTTATACGGAATACTTCAACTTCAAAAAAAAATTAGAAGACAAGGCACAATACAAAGATAATTTTATGTCAATAAATAGTATTAAGGAGCTTGAGAAAATAGTTAACTCAGAATTAACAAGCAAAATACAAAAATCTGTGATTGCCAATGATGAATTGTTAATCGAGACAACTGTAGATGAGTTAATCAACACTATTCAATTTCTCAAGTCAAAAGATAAATTTAGATTTAGACAACTTATAGATATAGCTGGAGTTGACTATCCCAATGAAGAAAAAAGATTTAAACTTGTTTATTTACTTTTGTCTCACGAAAACAATCTTAGAATAAAAATATCTATAAATTTTGTAGCAGATAAAAAAATTCCATCCATAACTAAAATATTTTCTTCAGCTAATTGGATGGAAAGGGAAGTTTTTGATATGTATGGAATAAAATTTGTTAATCATCCAGATCTAAGAAGAATTTTGACGGATTATGAATTTAAAGGCCATCCATTAAGAAAAGATTTTCCATTGACTGGTTTTACAGAGGTTAGATACAGCGAAAAAGATAAAAAAGTAATATATGAACCTGTCAAGTTAGAACAAAGTTATAGAGATTTTGATTTTCAAAGCCCTTGGGAAGGCACAAAATACATAAAAGAAATAGAAAAAAAAAACAAAGATAATGAAAAAAACTAAAAAATTAAATCTAAATTTTGGACCACAACATCCAGCCGCACACGGGGTGTTAAGGTTAATATTAGAATTAGACGGAGAAATAGTTGAAAAAGCAGATCCTCACATAGGACTTTTACATAGAGGGACAGAAAAATTAATTGAACATAAAACTTACACTCAAGCATTACCATACTTTGATAGGCTTGACTATGTGGCGCCCATGAATCAAGAACATGCTTTTGCATTAGCAACAGAAAAATTGTTAAATATAGAAGTTCCAATTAGAGCTAAATACATAAGAGTTATGTTTTGTGAAATTGGTAGAATATTAAGTCATATATTAAATGTGACTACCCAAGCCTTAGATGTAGGTGCTTTAACGCCCTCTCTTTGGGGTTTTGAGGAAAGAGAAACTCTCATGACATTTTATGAAAGGGCTTCCGGGTCAAGACTACACGCTAATTTCTTTAGAACCGGAGGTGTTCATCAAGACTTACCAACGAAACTTATTGAAGATATAGATAAATTTTGTACAACGTTTCCAAAAATTATAGATGATCTAGAGAGTCTTTTAACTGAAAATAGAATTTTTAAACAAAGAAATGTAGAAATAGGTATCGTTAGCAAACAAGAAGCATTAGATCATAGTTTTTCTGGTGTAATGCTAAGGGGCTCAGGAGTTTCATGGGATCTAAGAAAATCGCAACCATATGAATGCTACGAAGATTTGGAATTTAATATACCTATAGGAAAAAATGGAGATTGTTATGATCGATATCTATGCAGAATAGAAGAGATGAGAGAGAGTGTTAAAATAATTAAACAATGTATAAAAAATCTACCAAAAGGCCCAATTAAATCTGTAGACGGAAAAATATCTCCACCTAAAAGAGATGATCTTAAAGTTTCAATGGAGGCGCTAATACATCATTTTAAACTTTTTACCGAAGGTTACAGAGTCAGTGCCGGCGATGTATACTGCGCAGTGGAGGCACCTAAAGGTGAATTTGGTGTATATCTAATATCAGACGGAAGCAACAAACCTTACAGATGTAAAATAAGAGCACCAGGGTTTTCTCATTTACAGGCGATGGATTACTTAATACGTGGACATATGTTAGCTGATGTTCCAGCAGTCTTAGGTTCTTTAGATATTGTTTTTGGAGAGGTAGACAGATGAGTTTAAAAAAAATACACGATAAACAACCAGAGTCTTTTAGTTTTTCAGTTGAAAATTTAAAAAAAGTAGAAGAAATTTTAAAAAGATATCCTCAAAAAAATAAAAAAAGTGCAGTAATGCCTTTGCTTTATTTAGCACAGAGACAAAATCAAAATTGGATTCCTTTGGCAGCCTTAAAGTACATTGCAAAACATTTATCTATGCCTTACATAAAAGTTTATGAGGTGGCAACTTTTTATACGATGTATAATTTATCTCCTGTAGGCAAATACTTTATTCAAGTTTGCACTACAAGCCCTTGTTTAATTAGAGGAGCAGATAAAGTAGTTAAAGCTTGTAAAGAAAAAATATCTTCGAAAGAAGGAGAAATTTCAAAAAATGGAATGTGCTCTTGGATTGAAGTAGAGTGTTTAGGAGCGTGTGTAAATGCACCAATGATGCAAGTTAACAATGACTATTATGAAGATTTAAATAAAAAAACTACAAATGATATATTAAATTCTTTAATTAACGACAAACCTCTTAAACCTGGTTCTTATAGAGGTCGCAAAAATACATCACCAGAAAAATTAAAAAGTCTAAACGGAGAAAAGTATGCTTAAAGAAGAAGATAAGATTTTTAAAAATCTTTATAACAGTCATGGATGGGAAATAAATGAATCTTTAAAAAGAGATGACTGGAAAAATACTAAAGAAATTCTTGCTAAAGGAAGAGAGTGGATTATCAACGAGGTAAAATCTTCCGAACTTAGAGGACGTGGAGGTGCAGGATTTTCAACAGGATTAAAGTGGTCTTTTGCTCCAAAAGAACTGGGTTCTAGACCTCATTATTTGGTTATTAATGCTGATGAGTCTGAACCAGGAACTTGCAAAGATAGAGATATAATTAGATTTGAACCTCAAAAACTTATAGAGGGATGTTTAATCGCCGCTTATGCAGTTAACGCTCAAGTTTGTTATATTTATATAAGAGGAGAGTATTTTAATGAAGGTGCTAGACTACAACAGGCTATTGACCAGGCTTATCAAAAAAAATTTATTGGAAAAAATGCCTGTGAGACTGGGTGGAACTTAGATATTTTTATCCATTACGGAGCTGGGGCTTACATTTGCGGTGAAGAAACAGCTTTACTAGAAAGTATAGAGGGCAATAAAGGACAACCTAGACTTAAACCTCCATTTCCTGCGTTAGTTGGATTATACGGCTGTCCAACAATTGTTAATAACGTTGAAACTATAGCCGTAGTACCAACAATATTGAGACGTGGAGCGAAATGGTTTTCGTCAATAGGCAAACCAAAAAATACAGGAACAAAAATATTTTGTATTTCTGGAAATGTAAATAGCCCCTGTAATGTTGAAGAAGAAATGGGAATACCTCTAAAAGAATTAATTGAAAAACATGCTGGGGGAGTTATAGGAGGATGGGATAATTTACAGGCAGTAATACCAGGAGGTTCTTCGATGCCTCTTCTACCAAAAAAAATTTGTGACACTATCACTATGGATTTTGACTCATTAATTGCAAATAAGAGCGGTCTAGGAACTGCAGGAGTTGTCGTTATAAACAAAGATCAAGATATAGTGGCTTGCATGGCAAGAATTGCTAGATTCTATAAACATGAAAGTTGTGGTCAATGTACACCATGTAGAGAGGGATCAGGATGGATGTGGAGAATTTTAGATCGAACAGTAAAAGGGGACGCAACTCATAGCGACATAGATTTACTTACTGATGTTACAAAACAAATCGAGGGACATACGATATGTGCTTTTGGAGAGGGATCTGCTTGGCCTGTACAAGGACTTTTAAGACACTTTAGAAATGAATTAGATAAAAGATGCTCTAATGATCCACTTATTAAGAAAAAAAGAAATGTTCCATATTTAGTCGATCAACACTTGCTAGAAAAAGATAATGCCTAAAATAACTATTAATGGAAAAGAGATAGAATTTGAAAAGGGGATGACCGTTCTTCAAGCTTGCGAGTTGGCAAATGTGGAGATACCTAGATTTTGTTACCATGAAAAATTGTCAATTGCAGGAAATTGCAGAATGTGTCTTGTTGAAATGGAAAAGTCTGCCAAACCAGTAGCGTCATGCGCCATGCCAGCCACAGAAGGAATGAACATTAAAACAAATACTGAATTAGTAGAAAAAGCTAGAAAGGGGATTATGGAATTTTTATTAGCCAATCATCCACTAGATTGTCCAGTATGTGATCAAGGTGGCGAATGTGATTTGCAAGATCAATCTCTTTACTACGGAGTAGATAAATCAAGGTTTGTAGAAAACAAAAGATTTGTAAAAGATAAATACATGGGACCACTAATTAAAACTCAAATGACGAGATGCATTCATTGTACTCGTTGTGTAAGATTTGCTACTGAAGTAGCTGGAGTTGAAGAATTAGGAGCTATAGGCAGAGGAGAAGATATGGAGATAACTACTTATCTCGAAAAATCAATGGACTCTGAATTATCAGCAAATGTAATTGATCTATGTCCTGTAGGAGCTTTGACATCTAAGCCTTACGCATTCGAGGCAAGACCATGGGAGCTTAAAAAGACGGAAAGCATAGACGTTTTAGATGCTGTCGGTTCAAATATTAGAGTTGATACTTATGGCTGGGAAGTAAAAAGAATTTTACCCAGATTAAACAATGAAATTAATGAGGAGTGGATTTCTGATAAAACTAGATATTCTTGTGATGGCTTACTTAAACAACGTTTGGATACCCCATATATAAAAAAGGGAAACAAGCTAGTTAAAGCTACTTGGGACGAAGCTATAAATTTAGTTTCTGAAAAAATAAAAAATACTGAGTCAAAATATATTGCCGGCCACGTAGGTGATATGACAAGTATAGAAAATTCTCTTGCATTTAAAAAATTATTCCACGATGTAATTGGAAGTCAAAATTTAGAGGTAAGAGAAAAAAGATTTTATATTAATCCAGAAGATAAAATTAATTATATTTTTAATTCATCTATAAAAAAAATTGAAGAAGCTGATTTAATATTAATTATTGGGTCTAACCCTAGGCATGAAGCTACTATGCTAAATGCAAGAATAAAAAAGGCTCATAATTTAAATAAGACCCCAATATATTCTATAGGCGATCCCGGAGATCTTACTTATAATTATGAAATTTTAGGAAACAGCACAAAAGAAATAAACGAATTGGTCAATGAAAGAAGTGAATTTAGTAAAAAGTTTATATCTTCTAAAAAACCAATTGTTATCATTGGAGAATCAGCACTCCAAGATGAAAAAGGAAAGTTTATATTTGAAGAAATAAAAGAATTTTTAATAAAAAATAATTTTATCAATGAAAATTGGAATGCCTTAAATATTTTAACTCAAAATTCTTCAACAGTCGGGGCCATTGATTTAAAATTAATTAGCTTTGAACAAGATAACAATTTTATTTTTTTTGATAAAATTTTAAACAATGAATTTAAATTAATATATTTACTAGGGTCGGATAATATTAAAATAGATAAAAGGAACGAATTTATAATTTACCAAGGTAGCCACGGAGATAGAGGAGCTGAGATAGCAGATGTAATTCTGCCTAGTCCTGCTTATACAGAACAAGATGGATTATATTCTAATTTAGAGGGAAGAATTCAAAAGTGTAGAAAAGCATCTTATCCAACTGGAAAATCTTTTGAAGACTGGAAAATATTTAATTTAATAACAAAAAAATTGAAAAATAATAATTTAGTAAAAGATAAAATTTCTTTAAGAGAAGAAGCATTTAAAATTATTCCCAACTTTTTAAAAATTGATCAATTACCGAAAAATATTATTAAAAAGAACAATAAAAAAACTAGCTCTTTTAAAGATGAAAAAATTAATGTTACTAGTATTGATTATTATTACACAAACTCAATATCTCGTTCATCAAAAACAATGGCTGAATGTAGATCAATCAGAAAAAAGAAACCGACAGATAAAATAAATAATTAACAATGGATATTTTGAATATATTTTTTCACGAGATTTATAAGATTACTTTTGTAATTATACCCATACTAGTTTCTGTTGCTCTTATAGTTTGGCTTGATAGAAGAATTTGGGGCTTGGTTCAAAAAAGAAGAGGACCAAATGTAGTCGGACCTTTTGGTTTGCTTCAAACTATTGCTGACGCTCTAAAGTATATTTTTAAAGAAATAATAATTCCAGCAAGTGCAAATAAAATAATATTTATTTTAGCACCTATAGTCACAATGACTCTAGCACTAGTTGCTTGGGCGGTAATTCCAATGAGTGAAACTTTTGTATTAGCTGATATAAATGTTGGAATACTATATTTATTTGCTGTCTCTTCTTTAGGTGTATACGGAATTATAATGGGCGGTTGGTCATCTAATTCAAAATATCCTTTTTTAGGAGCTATAAGATCTGCGGCTCAAATGGTTTCCTACGAGGTTTCTATCGGAATTATAATTATTAATGTCTTGCTTTGTGTCGGTTCATTGAATTTAAGCGACATTGTTTTAGCGCAAAAAGACCTTTGGTATATTCTTCCTCTATTTCCAATGTTTGTAATATTTTTTATTTCCGCTTTAGCTGAAACTAACAGACCCCCTTTTGATCTGCCCGAAGCCGAAGCAGAACTTGTAGCTGGATATCAAACTGAATATTCAGGAATGATGTACGCAATGTTTTGGTTAGGAGAATATGCAAATATATTATTAATGTGTGCCATGGGGACCATACTATTTTTGGGTGGTTGGCTACCTATTATAGATATGTTTCCTTTCAATTTGATCCCACCGCCTTTATGGATGATTTTAAAAATTTTATTCCTATTTTTTTTATTTGCATTAGTAAAAGCGATAGTTCCAAGATATAGGTATGATCAATTGATGAGACTAGGCTGGAAGATATTTCTTCCATTTTCTTTAATATATTTAGTTTTAACAGCAAGTTTTTTATTTTTCTTCGATTTATTACCAACAAGGGATTTTTAATGAAATTAAACAGAATACTTAAAACTATTTTTTTATCTGAATTTATTTCTGGGTTATTTATTGCTGTAAAAGAAATGTTTAGACCTTCTAAAACAATTAATTACCCTCATGAAAAAGGCTCTATTAGTCCTAGAATGAGAGGTGAGCATGCACTACGTAGATACCCTAGTGGAGAAGAGAGGTGTATAGCTTGCAAATTATGTGAAGCAGTTTGTCCTGCTCAAGCAATCACAATAGAGTCAACCGAAAGACCAGACGGAAGTAGAAAAACTACCCGATACGATATAGATATGCTCAAATGTATTTATTGTGGCCTATGTGAAGAGTCGTGTCCAGTTGATGCTATCGTACAAGGCCCAAACTTTGAGTTTGCAACAGAAACTAGAGAAGAGCTTTATTACAATAAAGAAAAATTACTTGATAATGGAGATAGATGGGAATCTGTCTTAGCCAAAAATATTAAATTAGATAAACCTTATAGATAAATGCTAACACACGCAATTTTCTTTTATTTTTTTTCACTTATAACGATTTTCTCAACTTTAATGGTAATTACATCTAGAAACACTATACATTCGGTTTTTTTTTTAATTCTAGATTTTATATCAGTAGGCTGTCTATTCATAATGGTAGGAGCAGAATTTTTAGGTATGATAATTTTGATAGTTTACGTTGGAGCGGTTGCGGTTCTTTTTTTATTTGTTGTAATGATGCTCAATGTATCTGAGCAAAAACAATCCTGGTTTATAGGAAAAAAATCAACCCATATACCTTCTGGTTTAATAGTAAGTATTTTAATTTTTCTTGAACTTTTAGTTGTAATAAGTGGCTGGAAATATAAAAGTAACATTGTAACTAGTAGCATATTAGTTATAGATGAAAATATATCTAATACGCACGCTATTGGAAGAGTTTTATATACCGATTATATCTTATACTTTCAAATTTCAGGAATAATATTACTCTTATCAATGATTGGAGCGATTCTTTTAACTTATAGAAAACGAGAAGGTGTAAAAAAACAAAGTTACATTACTCAAATATCAAGAGAGCCTTCTACCTCAATTGAATTAAAAAAAGTTGAATTTAATAAAGGAGTAAAAATTGATGATTGATATTGGTCTTGGACATTATCTAACTTTAGGAGCTATTGTCTTTTTTTTAGGGGTTGTGGGTATTTTTTTAAACAGGAAAAATGTGATAGTGATTTTAATGTCTGTAGAATTAATTTTATTAGCTGTAAACATAAATTTAATTTCATTTTCTATTTTTACCCAAGATATTGTAGGACAAATTTTTACTATGATAATTTTAACAGTTGCAGCAGCAGAAGCTGCGATTGGTTTAGCTATAATTGTAATTTTTTATAGACAAAAAGGATCTATAAGAGTCGAAGACATTCATGGAATGAAAGGTTAAATGGAATACGCTGCAATATTTTTACCTCTAGCAGGAGCAATAATAGGATATTTTGGAAAGTCTTTAAGTAGGCTATTTGCCGAAGTTACTACATCTATATTTGTATTTGTATCTGCTATTTTTTCAATCTTAATTTTTTATAACGGAATTATTAGTAATGACTATGGAAATTATAAGATATTTGAATGGATAAGTTCTGGAAATTTTACAGCCAATTGGTCTATAAATATTGATCCATTAAGTTCCGTAATGTTAGTAGTAGTAACATTTGTTTCTGCTTTGGTACATATTTATTCAATTGGTTATATGAGCAACGATCCACATAAACCAAGATTTATGTCATATCTTTCTTTATTTACTTTTTCAATGCTAGCATTGGTAGTATCAGATAATTTTTTACAATTATTTTTTGGTTGGGAAGGAGTAGGTCTCTGTTCTTATCTATTAATAGGATTCTGGTACAAAAAAGATACAGCAAATAATGCTGCTATAAAAGCTTTTATAGTTAATAGAGTTGGTGATTTTGGTTTGGCTGTAGGTATATTTTTGATTTTTTTCTACTTTGGCTCAATTAACTTTAACGAGGTATTTAATTTGGTTCCAGATAATTCTAACAAGATTGTAAATTTATTTGGCATTGAAGGAAGTCTAATTACTTTCATATGCATTTTTTTATTTATAGGAGCTATGGGCAAATCAGCTCAATTTTTACTTCACACTTGGCTGCCAGACGCAATGGAGGGACCTACTCCTGTTTCAGCTTTAATTCATGCCGCTACTATGGTTACCGCAGGTGTTTTTTTAGTTGTTAGATGTTCGCCACTATTCGAATATTCAGAAATTGCACTTAACATAGTAGCAATAATTGGAATGATTACCGCAATATTTGCAGCATCTGTAGCTTTAGTACAAAATGATATTAAAAAAATAATAGCTTATTCGACTTGTAGTCAGTTAGGTTATATGTTTTTTGCTGCTGGAATAGGTGCTTATCACGTAGCAATGTTTCATTTATTTACTCATGCTTTTTTTAAAGCACTTCTTTTTCTTGGGGCTGGATCAGTAATTCATGCATTTAAAGAAGAGCAAGATATAAGAAATATGGGAGGCGTAAAGAACAAATTACCTTATACTTACTGTCTAATGCTTATCGGGACTCTAGCTTTGACTGGCTTCCCTTTATTATCTGGTTTTTATTCCAAAGATGCAATAATTGAATTTGCTTTTCTCAAACAATCTACTATAGGAAACTATGTAGCATCAGTAGGTATATTAACAGCATTTTTAACTTCGATATATTCATGGAGATTATTGTTTAAAACATTTCATGGAACTTATAACAACAAAAATATTTCCATTGAAAAAACTCATGAGTCTCCCTTGGTAATGTTATTGCCTTTAGTTGTTTTAGGAGCAGGATCCATATTTGCAGGATACGTTTTCAAAGATTTATTTATTGGCGATCATAGTAAAGATTTTTGGAATAATTCTATATTAATATTAAAAAATTTTGACCATGGACATATACCATTATGGTTTTTAATGACAACTCCTGTTTTAGTTATCAGTGCTATACCGATTTCATATTTTTATTTTATTAAAAATACTAAAATATTAGATGAATTTAAAAAAACAAATATACCATTATATAATTTTTTATTGAATAAATGGTACATAGATGAATTATATACACTAGTCTTAGTTAACCCTTTAAAAAGACTAGGATTAGTTCTCTGGAAAAAAGGAGACCAAAACACAATAGATAGATTTGGTCCAGATGGAATTTCAAAAATAATAAAACAAATTTCTAATAAAGCTGTTCAATTTCAAACTGGTTATATTTACGACTATGCTTTTGTTATGTTAATAGGATTATCTGCTCTTATAACTTATTTAATTTTAAAATAAATGAATTTTCCAATATTATCTACAATTATTTTTTTACCGTTACTTGGCTCAATATTTATTTTTTTATTTAACGATCCCAAAAAAAATAATGGCGCAATATACGTTTCACTTTTTACTAGTTTATCTAATTTTTTATTGTCACTATTTTTGTGGTATTCTTTTGATAAAAGTACACCTGAATTTCAGTTTGTAGAAGATATAGTTTGGATTAGCGGATTGATAAAATACAAATTAGGAATAGATGGTATAGCAATTTTATTTATTGTTTTAACAACTTTTATAACACCTATTTGTATTATCTCGTGTTTGAATAGTGTCAAAGTTAGAATAAGGGAATTTCTTATAGCAATTCTTATATTAGAAACTTTCATGATAGGAGTTTTTTGCTCACTTGATTTGGTTGTTTTTTACTTATTTTTTGAAGCAGGTTTAATACCTATGTTTTTGATAATAGGTGTTTGGGGAGGCCCTAAAAGAGTTTATTCAGCATTTAAATTTTTTCTATTTACTTTACTAGGTTCAGTTTTATTGCTTGTAGCAGTTATAGCCATTTACTGGATAACAGGAACAACTGATGTAATTCAAATATTTGAAACAAAAATTCCTGAGAAATATCAATATATACTTTGGTTGGCCTTTTTTAGTTCTTTTGCAGTAAAAATGCCTATGTGGCCTGTCCATACTTGGTTACCAGATGCTCATGTAGAAGCTCCTACAGCCGGATCAGTAATTTTGGCAGCAATACTTTTGAAAATGGCCGGTTATGGGTTTTTAAGATTTTCTATCCCTATGTTTCCTCTGGCTTCAGAGTATTTTATACCTTTAATATATTCTCTCAGCATAATAGCTATTATTTACACATCTCTCGTAGCGCTTATACAAGAAGATATGAAAAAATTGATTGCATATTCCTCTGTAGCTCACATGGGGTTTGTGACACTAGGAATATTCACTTTTACCCAACAAGGTATAGAAGGTGGTATCTATCAAATGATAAGTCACGGTTTAATATCTGCGGCTTTATTTTTATGCGTAGGAGTTTTATATGACAGAACTCATTCAAGACTTATCTCTACATATGGCGGAGTAGTAAACCAATTACCTAAATACTCTTTTTTATTTATTATATTTGTTTTAGGAGCTCTTGGATTACCCGGAACCACAGGCTTTCTAGGAGAATTTCTTGTATTAGTTGGCACTTTTAAAAAAAATTACTTAGTAGCTATATTAGCTAGCACAGGAGTTGTTTTAGGTGCAGCTTACATGTTGTGGCTCACTAAGAGAGTTATATTCGGAAAATTAAAAAATAAAGAAATTGAAAAATTACGAGATGTAAATTTTTCAGAAGCATTTATTCTTGGACTGCTAGCATTAGCAATTATTGGTTTTGGATTCTATCCAGAAATTTTGCTAGACTCAACTGAAGTTTCTATTAACAATTTAATAAGTAATTTTCAAATAGATATAAATAATAAAATGGTGTTTAATAAATGACAGATAACTTAAGTGTACTATTACCAGAGATATTTTTATTACTGTCAGTTTTTTCTTTGTTAATGCTGGGAGTTTTTATAAAAAATAGTTATAATTTTATTACTAAACTTTCATTAGTAGTTTTAGCAGTTACATGTTTTATAATATTTAATATCGATGATAGCTCTGTAACAATTTTTTCAAGCTCTTTTATAAGAGATCCTTTTGCTAATTTTATAAAAATTCTAATACTAATTTCTAGTATTTTTGTTATCTATTGTTCACAATTATTTATCAAAGACCATCAATTAACAAAATTTGAATATCCGATAATTGTTTTATTGTCAATTTTAGGAATGTTTATCATGGTGAGTTCAAATGATATCATTCTTTTTTATTTAGGTTTAGAACTACAGTCATTATCTCTTTATATTTTGGCTGCTATTGATAGAGACAATATAAGATCAACCGAAGCAGGAATAAAATATTTTGTGTTAAGCGCCCTTTCTTCTGGTTTATTACTTTATGGATGTTCTTTACTTTATGGTTTTACGGGATCAACAAATTTTGAAACAATTTCTTCTGAATTAAACAAAGAGAATACTGGTGCAATATTTTCTATTGTTTTTATTCTAGTAGGATTGGCATTTAAAATATCAGCAGTACCATTTCATATGTGGACACCAGATGTTTATGAAGGAGCACCAACATCAATAACTAATTTCTTTGCTGTAGCTCCAAAAATTGCAGGATTAGCTGTATTAATAAGATTTATGCAAACCCCTTTTGAAAATATTTTTTCCGAGTGGCAAACAATTATTATTTTTATCTCGGTAGGTTCCATGCTTTTAGGGGCGGTGGCCGCTATAGGGCAAAAAAATATAAAAAGACTTATAGCTTATAGTTCTATTGGCCATATTGGTTATGCATTAGCTGGATTAGCCACAGGAACAGTTTCAGGGTATAGCAGTTCTGTGGTTTACATCACGATTTATGCTGTAATGAATATTGGTATTTTTGGTTGCATGTTTTTAATGAAAAAAGATGGCAAGTACACAGAAAATATAACTGATTTATCTGGCATTTCTAAAAAAAATCCAATGATGGCCTTTGCATTTTTAATTATTCTCTTTTCACTTGCAGGCATCCCTCCCATGGCTGGTTTTTTTGCAAAATTTTATGTGTTTATGGCAGTAGTAGAAAATGAAATGTATGTTTTAGCTATCATTGGATTATTAACAACAGTGATATCAGCTTTCTATTACTTAAGAATTATTAAAATTATATATTTCGATGAAATAGAAAAACAATTTGATCATATTAAGAATTTTAATATTTCTAGCACAGTTTTCTTAAGTTGTTTTATTCTAATTACATTTTTTTTATACCCATCAATTTTAAGCAATATTGTAAACTCCATATTTCTATATTAATGAAATTTAAAATGATTAAATATATAAAGGTAAAAAGTACTAATGATGAAGCAATAAAGTTAATAAAAAAAAATAAAATTGAACCCACATTAATCTCAGCACAAAAACAAATTAAGGGAAGAGGAACTATGGGAAAAAAGTGGATATCGCAAAAGGGAAATTTGTTTGTATCAATCTACTTTAGAGTAGATAATTTAAAAATTAAATTTAATCAGTTTACAGCTCTAAACCCTTACATTATCAAAAATATATTGAGCAAATATCTTACTCATAAAATTTCAATTAAACTACCAAATGATCTTATGATTAAAAAAAATAAAATATCAGGAATATTACAGGAATTGATAGAGTTTAAGAATAAAAAATTTTTAATTATAGGTATTGGTATTAATACAATTATATCGCCGATAAATAAAAGTTTTAAGTCAACTTCTATAAATAAATTTTCTGTTAAAAAGATTAAAAATGATATTATTTTATTACAAATTAAAAAAGAGTATGAAAAATTATTATCTGATATAAATAGATACAATTTTTTCAATTTAAAAAGGAAAATTCTCAAAGTTAAATGAAATTTTTAGTAGGAGACATAGGAAATACTTTAACAAAATTATCTTTACTAAATCAAAGATATAAAATAGTAAAATCTTATAGTATTGAAACTTCAAAGCTTAAGTTAAAAAAAGAACGTAATAAGTTTTTAAAAAAATTTTTAGTAAAAAATCTTAATAAAAAAATATTATTTTCTAGTGTTGTACCCTCAGTTTATAAATTGGTAAATATTTTTTTTAAAAGAGTTAATTATGTTACAATAGAAATTAAACAATTAAATTTAAAAAAAATTATTAAATTTAAAGTAAGCAATGTTTCAAAAGTAGGATCAGATCGAATAGCAAATGCTATTGGATCTTATAGTCATTATAAATCTGATTGTTTAGTAATTGATTTTGGCACTGCTACAACTTTTGATGTAGTTAACAAATTAGGCATTTATGATGGAGGTGTTATTGCACCAGGTATAAATTTGTCTATAAAAACTTTAAATCAATTTACGGCCTTGCTGCCTATACTTAAATTAAAAAAGACTGCTAAACCATATGGTAAAAACACCAAAGATGCTCTTAATGCTGGTTTTTTATGGGGATATCAAGGATTAATTAATAATATTATAAGAAAAATAATTTTATCTAGTAATAAGAATTATAAAATAATACTTACTGGTGGGTATGCTAAACTTTTTAAAAAGTATATTAATAAAAAATCTATAATCGATGAAAATATAACTATTAAAGGAATTATGAAAATCCATAAAGACTTGCTGAAATGAAAAAAGAAGAACTTATTTTTTGTCCTTTAGGTGGATCTGGTGAAATAGGCGCCAACATGAATTTATATTCTTATGGAAAAGATGATAATCAAAAGTGGATTATTGTGGATATGGGAATAACTTTTGCTGACGATTCAATTCCAGGTATCGATGTAATTTATCCTGATCCTGGTTTTATTTTAGATAAAAAAAAAGACTTATTAGGAATAGTTCTTACTCATGCTCATGAGGACCATATTGGTGGAGTAGCTCATATATGGCCGAAGTTAAAATGTAAGATTTACGCCACTCCATTTACAGCTATTTTAATTCAGGAAAAGTTTAAAGAAAAAAAAATCGATATTTCTAAACATTTAGAAATAGTTCAATTGAATGGAAAAATCAAATTAGGGCCATTTAAAATTGATTTTATTACATTAACTCACTCAATATTAGAGCCTAATGGTCTTTGTATAACTACTCCGGCAGGAGTAGTTCTACACACTGGTGATTGGAAAATTGATCCTAATCCTTTGATAGGAGGGGAGATAGATAAAAAGAAATTAATAGAGATCGGAAGTAAAGGCGTGATTGCAATGGTATGTGACTCTACAAATGTCTTTAGCGAAGGAAGAGCAGGGTCAGAGGCTGATGTTAGAGAGAGTTTATTAAATATTATAGAAAAGAAGTCTAAAAAAGTTATTGTCACATCATTTGCTTCAAATGTAGCTCGAATGGAGTCTATTTTTTACTGTGCAAAAAAAACCGGAAGAGATATTTGTTTGGTTGGTAGATCAATGCATAGAATTTATAAAGCCGCTAAGCAATGTGGATATCTTCTAAATCTAATAGAGCCAGTTGAACCTAGAGAAGCAAAGAAAATGTCAAGAAATAAAATTTTATATCTTTGCACTGGTAGCCAAGGAGAGCCCATGGGTGCAATGAATAGAATAGTTAACGGCACTCATCAAGATGTTTTTTTAGAAAGTGGTGACTCTGTTATTTTTTCTTCTAAAATTATCCCAGGAAATGAAAAAAAACTTTACCAACTACAAAATCAAATTACTAAAGCGGAAGCAGAAATCATTACTGAAGAAAATGCTTTTGTACATGTTTCTGGTCATCCAAATAGAGATGATTTAAAAGACATGTACAGCTGGGTAAAGCCTAAATGTATCATTCCTGTTCATGGAGAGCACAGACATATGAAAGAACATGTGGTGTTTGCTAAAAAAATGCAAATTCCTCAAACATTACTTATAGAAAATGGCGACATAACTAGAATATATCCAGGAAAAATTCCTCAAGTCATTGACAAAGCCCCAACAGGAAGAATGTATTTAGACGGATCAATCGGTGTAAGCGCAGACTCACAATCTATTAAAGAAAGAAAAAATTTATCTTTAAATGGGTATTTAGAAGTAACTATCATCATTTCTAACAATGGAAAAATTAAAAAACCAGTTATTTCTTATAAAGGCATACCTGAAGACGAAATAAGTGAAAATTTTATTTTTGATATGGAGGATGAAATTTCAAATATTTGTAGGACTTTTTCTATTCAAAATAAAAATCAAGAAAGAAATTTAATCGATACATTAAAACAAAATTGTAGAAAACTTATTAAGGATAGAACGGGAAAAAAACCTTATACAAATATTAACATTGCAAGAATTTAATGGGTATAACAGGTTCATTAATAGTATATGTTTTAATTTGGTGGATAGTTTTTTTTTCAATTTTGCCCATAGGTATTAAATCCCAAAATAGAGAATTTAAAGAAAATCTAGCAGGAAATGATCCAGGCGCCCCAAAAAACCCTAATATCGTTAAAAAATTTCTAATTTCTACATTAATAACTTCAATCATTTTTTTTGTAATTTACTATGTGGTTAAAAGTGGTTATTTTAATTTGAGGGATTATTTACTGTAATGTTGATATCAGAGTTATTTATACCAATTACGAAAGATGTGCCATCTGAGGCCAAAATTAAGTCTCATCAATTAATGATTAGAACTGGAATGATAAAACAGGCATCCGCAGGAATTTATTCTTGGTTACCGCTTGGGTATAAAATCATGAAAAAAATTGAACAAATTGTTCGTGAAGAACAGAATAATATTGGAGCACAAGAAATGTTAATGCCAACTATTCAATCAGCTGAAATTTGGAAAGAGAGTGGCAGATACAATGATTACGGTGAAGAAATGTTAAGAATTAAAGATAGACAAGGTAGAGAGATGTTATATGGCCCCACAAATGAAGAGCTTATAACAGAAATATTTAGATCAAGCATTAAGTCTTATAAATCTCTACCACAAATGCTTTATCATATTCAGTGGAAATTTAGAGATGAAATAAGACCTAGATTTGGCGTCATGAGATGCCGAGAATTTTATATGAAAGATGCATACTCTTTTGATCTAGATGACACAGCTGCTAGAAATTCCTATAATAAAATGTTTTTTTCTTATTTAAAAACTTTTGCTAGGTTAGAGTTAAAAGCTATACCTATGGCAGCCGACACAGGACCTATCGGTGGAGACCTTTCACACGAATTTATTATTTTAGCTGATACTGGAGAGAGTCAAGTTTATGCAGACAAAAAAATATTTGATATAGATTTAAAAAAATATAATTTTGAAAAAGTTTCTTTAGAAAAAATGAGAAAAGACTTTTCTTCAATATATTCTGCGACAGACAACAAGTTCGATCAAAAGGAATTCGATAAGCAAGTAAAAAAAACTGACCAAGTCAAAACAAGAGGAATTGAAGTAGGCCATATATTTTATTTTGGTGATAAATATTCAACTAAATTAAATTGTTTAATTGATAACAAAGGTGGAAAAAAAGTTGCGGTGAAAATGGGCTCATATGGCATAGGTGTTTCAAGATTAATGGGAGCAATTATAGAAGCAAAGTATAACAATGTTATGAAATGGCCAAGGTCTATAGCGCCTTTCGATGTTGTTATTATTCCTAGTATCAATAAAAATAACAATGAAAACTTAATAAAAGCCAAAAAAATATACAATGAATTAAAAAAACAAAATATTGACGTATTGTTAGATGATGCTGATGAGAATATGTCAAATAAATTTAAAAAACATGATTTAATAGGTATACCTTATCAGGTTATAGTAGGCTCTAAATCTCAAGAAAATAAATTTGAATTTAAAGAGGTCAACTCTGATAGCGAGATATTAACAATAGAAGAAATTAAATCAAAACTTAAAAAATAAATTGTTTACAAAGGTAGAAAAATTAATTTCATCACGAAATTTAAAACCTAAGAAAAAAGAAGGTTTTCTAAAAGTAATTTCAGCATTTTCATTCATCGGCATAATGTTAGGTGTTGCTATCTTGATAATAGTAATGTCTGTTATGAATGGCTTCAGAACAGATTTAACAAATAAAATTTTGGGATTAAATCCGCATATTGTAATTGAACCTAATGGGTACACTATTAGCAATGATTTTAAAAAAAAACTAAAGAAGAAATATAAAAAAATTTTGCTATCCGAATCGTTTAGTGGGGAGGGTGTAATTTTAACTAGAGGAAATGCAAAAGGAGTAATAATAAAAGGAGTAAGTATAAAAGAAAAAAATAGTTTTAATTTTTTGAGAGAAAAAATGACCAACGGTAATTTAAAGAATTTTAAAGACGGAACTGCGATAATAGGAGCCGAACTTGCTTTTAGTCTTGGTTTGTCATTAGGAGATAATATTAATATTACGTCATCAACTTTTTTAAGCACACCGTTAGGTGGGCTGCCAAAACAAGAAAATTACAAAATATCAGGAATTTTTAACAGTGGCTTCTACGAATATGATAAAAATATGATTTTCATAAATATTAAGGACACTTTATCAATATTTGATATTACAAAAAAAGATCTTAGTTTAGAGCTTTATTTGGAAGACCCCCTGCTTGCAAATAAATATAAAAAAGAAATAACAAATCTTGGACAAAATTTTTATATTTATTCCTGGACTGATCTTAATAAATCTTTTTTTAGCGCTTTGAAAGTCGAAAGAAATGTAATGTTTATTATTTTGACATTAATTATAATTGTAGCAGCTTTTAATATAATTTCTGGACTTACAATCTTGATTAAAAATAAGACTAGAGAGATAGCGATATTAAAAACAATGGGCCTTAGTTACCAGTCAATAATGAAATCATTTTTTTTAACTGGTTTAACAATAGGATTATACGCTTCAGTAGCAGGCGTAATTTTAGGAGTTTTTTTTTCAATATTTATTGAAGAAATAAGATTATTTTTCTCTAATGTTTTTAATTTAGAAATTTTCCCGTCTGAAGTTTATTTTTTAGAAAAAATGCCAAGTGAAATTAATTTTTTATCAATTCTAATGATATTTTTGTTTTCTTTAACAATAACAGCCTTCGCTTCCTATTTTCCGGCCAGAGCCATTTCAAAAATGGATACAACAAAAGCATTAAAATATGACTAAATATCTATTAGAAGCAAATAAAATTAAAAAAATATTCAATCATAAAAATGGAATAATTAAAATATTTGAAAATGTTAATTTGAAAATTAAATGTGGGGAATTGGTTGCTTTAATTGGTCCTTCAGGTTCTGGGAAATCTTCTTTTTTAAATCTTTTATCACTTCTAGATAAACCAACTTCTGGAACAATTACTTTTGAAGGAAAAGATACATCAAAAATAAAAGAAGAAGAAAAGAATTTTATTAGACAAAAAAAAATATCTATGATTTTTCAAGACAATAATTTGTTGTCAGACTTCACTTGTTTAGAAAATACTTTAATGCCTTTAATTATAAGAGGTGAAAACATTAATAATTCTAAAGTAAAAGCTAAAAAGATACTTAAAGATGTAAATCTTAAAGATAGATTTGATCATTTTCCACATGAACTATCAGGAGGAGAACAACAAAGAGTTGCAATAGCCAGATCTTTAATAGCTGAAACAGATTTAGTTTTAGCAGATGAACCAACTGGAAATCTTGATTTTAAAACTTCAAAAAATATTTTTTCTTATTTTATAAAATTAAAAAAAATGAATAAGGCAATAGTTTTTGCAACTCACAATAGAGAACTTGCTAATATGGCAGATTACAAGTTGAGTATTTCTGGTGGTAATATAAAAAGAGTTAATGGCCAATACTCAAAAAGAATTTACTAACTTCAAGATACATTCTCAATATTCAATATGTGAAGGTGCAATTAAAATTGAAGATTTAGCAGCTGTTAGCAAAGATAAAAAAATTAGATCACTAGGTTTGTGCGATAGTTATAATTTATGTGGCGCTTTAGAATTTTCAGAAAAAATCAGTAAAACTGGAACTCAACCAATTATAGGAACTCAAATTAATTTTAAATTTGAAGAAATAATAGGAAAGATTCCAATATTTGCTACAACTTCAAAAGGCTATAAATCTTTAACTAGACTGTCTTCCAAAAGTTATTTGGACTCAGATGGTAAAAGTGAGGCCTTTTGTCATTTAAGTGATTTAAATTCTATAAATGAAGATTTGATATTATTGACTGGCAGCCAATACGATTTGTTTGGAAAATTATTTTTTTTAAACAAACTTAATCAAATTGAGCAAATATTATTTTCATTAAAAAAAATCTTTAATGATAAAATTTATATTGAAATTCAAAGACACAATGAAATAGATGAGAGAAAATTTGAGGATTTTCTAATTAATTTATCCAATAAAGTCAAAATACCACTTATTGCTAGCCAAGAAGTTTTTTACCTTAATAAAGATATGCATGAGGCTCATGATGCACTTATTTGCATTGGAGAAAAATCGTTTGTGGATGATTCTAAAAGAAAAAAATATAATGATCAACATTTTTTAAAATCATCCAAAGAATTACAAGATTTATACTCTGATATACCAGAGGCTCTAGAAAATAATTATAACTTCCCTTTGAGATTCAGTTTTAAACCAAAAAAATCATCTCCAATTTTACCTTCTCTTAAAATCGATAAAGATAAGACCGTTGAGGAAGAATTATTATTTCAATCAAAGAATGGTCTTAATAATAGACTAGAAAAATTTATTTTTAAAAAAAATAAAAGTAAAGACCTCCCCAATATTAAAAAAGTTTATGAGGATAGACTTCATCACGAACTTAATATAATTAACTCAATGAATTATTCAGGATATTTTTTAATTGTTTCTGATTATATAAGATGGGCAAAAAAAAATAATATTCCTGTCGGACCAGGTAGAGGATCGGGCGCAGGTTCTTTAGTCGCCTATAGCCTAGATATAACCGACCTAGATCCAATTGAATTTGATTTAATATTTGAAAGATTTCTAAATCCAGATCGAATTTCTATGCCAGATTTTGATATAGATTTTTGTGAAGAAAAAAGAGATTTAGTT
>MDTG01276412.1_pt1 | contig 21900 bp, 22 predicted proteins | sample 811421 | NCBI WGS metagenome assembly MDTG01 (sample SAMN05326645, study PRJNA326480) | marine metagenome | isolation source: seawater | place: Pacific Ocean: South East | collected 2011 | reverse complement strand
TAATTTAATTTCAAATACATCTTTTATACAGGTTTAGTAATTGGGGCAATAGCACTAAGTAGGCAATGGGGCTTTTTATTATTTTTACCTTTAATTTTTTTATTTTTCTCCAAAGAACTAAACATTAAATATTTAAAACTCTGGTCATTAAGTGCCTTTTTTGGTGCAGCATTTTCTAGCTGGTTTTATATCAATCTTTTTTTAAGATATGGTACTTTTACACCATTTAATTTAGATCCAAGAGGATTTTCTTTTTCAAACCAAAAACTTAGTTTCTATATACCTAATTCAGAGCATTTGTATTATTTATTTACAAAACCAATAAGGCCTCATTTAGATAATCAATTTATATCAATTTTATATTCTGACTTATGGGGTGATTATTGGGGATATTTTACATTTACCTCAAGATTCTTGGATATAGGGAGAAATCAATTAGCTATTGGTGATTATTTTGCAAGAATCAATATAATTTCAGCTTTTACATCCATAGTAATTATTGGATTATGCATTAAAACATTTAGGAAATATAAGTCGAGATTTATTGTTCAATATTTGAAACTAGCAATTATTTGCAGTTTTTTAGGATACTTAATTTTTGCAATTGCATATCCTGACGCAACAAGTGATACAGTAAAAGCTACTTATATTATCCAACTATTTCATCTTATGGTCTTCACTGCCTCTATATATTTAAATTATTTAGAAAAGATAAACAGAAAAATATATTTATCAATAATTTCTTTTCTTGTAATTGCTTATATTCATAATTTTCAATCTTATTTATCCCATTTTCCAATAAATTTTTATCCTTAAAAATAAAAATTTTTTGATTTACTAATTATTCAAATAAAACTCTTTTATCTTATCTGTGACATATATCTGTTGATCTTCCTCAATCGAAGGAAAGATTGGGATAGATAAAATATTTTTAGATAAAAATTCTGCATTAGGAAATTTCTTAGTTACATTATGAGCAGGGAGAGAAGGTAAAGTTTTTGGGTAATATATAGCTGTAGAAACGCCTTCTTCATTTAAATAATTTTGTAGTTCGTCTCGATCACCATTTTTTAATACTATTGAGTAATAATTAAAAGAAGATTCATGATTATCTACAATTATTAAATTCTCATTTTTTTCAAGTATCTTATTATAAAAATTTCCAGCCTTTTTTCTGAGTGAAATAAACTCTGTCATTTTTTTTAATTTCATGCTTAGAAAAGAAGCTTGAATCGAATCTAGTCTTGAGTTGTAGCCAATAATTTCATTAAAGTATTTTCTACTAGCACCATGATTTTTTAACATTCTTGCACGATCAGCAAGTTTTTTATTATCAGTTGTAATTGCTCCACCATCACCATAAGCACCTAAAGTTTTAGTTGGAAAAAAAGAAAAGCATCCAATATCACCTATGGTTCCAAGAAATTTATTGTTATATTGAGTCCCAAAAGATTGCGCAGTGTCCTCTATAATCTTAAGTTTAAATTTTGTTGCTAAAGATAATATTTCATTCATATTTGAACTTTTTCCAAATAGATGAACAGGTAATATTGCTCCAGTTTTTTCACTTATATTATCTTCAATTTGATCTATATCAATATTGCAGTCATTAATTGAAACATCTACAAACTTTGGGACAAGTCCTGCTTGGACAATAGCTTCTGATGTTGCAAAAAAAGAAAATGCTGGAACAATAACTTCTTTTCTTTCAAGTTCCAAAGACTCTAGAGCAATTATTAAAGCATCTGTACCATTTCCTACTGATATTACATTTTTAACACTCAGATATTCGGATAGACTTTTTTCAAATTCTGCAACCGAGTTGCCACCAATAAATTCACCGTCTTTAAGATGTTTTAAGAGTAATTCCGAATATTCTTTCTCATTACCTTCATACTCAATACTGAAATCTATGAATGGAACTTTCATATGTCTGAATGTAGAGTTTGATTATCTTGATAATCAAACATTACTCCAAAAAAGAAAAATATAAAAAATAGTATTATGCTTGTCAAAAATGCCATGAAAGTTAGTCCCGGAATATACCCTGATGAAATAAAGTAATTTAGGCTTCTAATCAATAGCCCAATAAAAGCAAGGAACATACCGAAACAAAAAAAATAGCTAATTCCAGCAGGACTCATTTTTTCTTTTAAAAGTTTTCTATATACTCTTTGAATAAATAATTTAATTAACAGAAACATTAGTTTTGGAACAAATGTTAACAAGTTAATACCTGATTTTTCGATATCATAGTGAGGTGTGACTTCAACATCAACTACTTTTGCATCGGCCATATTTAGAAGAAAAAGTAATTGTCCTGGATAGCCATATCTTTTTATCAAATTTTGAATATTTATTTTTTCGAGCATTTTTACATTTAATGCCGTATAACCCATTTGTGGATCCATAATATGAAAATATCCTGTTGCAAACTTTGTTAGTATCGTAAGAAATGTGTTGCCAATGAATCTGTGCCTTGGCATAATTTCTTTTACATTTTTATGTTTTAATCTATTTCCTTTTGCATAATCTGCTTTCCCATTTATTACTGGTTCAATTAATTTATCAAAATCAACTGGTAAGGCTTGAGCATCTCCTGGCATAACAACCGCTATATCATATTTTTTTTCATAGCAATAGTTATAACCTGCAATTAGAGCAGCGCCTACACCTGAGTTTTTATCAAAATTAATTAATTCAATTTTTTCATTTTTCTTCATTAAAGATCTGACTATTTTTTCTGTGTCATCTTTTGAACAGTCGTTAATGATTACAATTTTGTTAACTTTTTCTGGTATAGAATTAATTGTTTTTTCTATCAGGACTTCTTCATTGTAAGCTGGAACAATTACTGCTAAATTTTTCATCTACCTCTTTTATTTATAATATTAGAACTCTCTTCTAGTATTTTTGTTACTTTTAATGCATGTGCTGAATTATTAATTGGAACTTTTCTAGATTTTATGCAATCAATAAAATACATGGCTTGCTCTTTCAGTGGTTCTTTTTCGACATATTTTATTTGCTCTAAATCATGCGAGCTTATTACGCCATCTTCTTGCACAGTTGTTTTGTATAACTCAAGTTTGTTTATTTTTTTACTGTCGGAGAACACAATTGAGCCTTTATCTCCAACTACAACAAATCTTTGTTCCTTAAAGGGGTGGATCCATGAAACAAAAACATGAGCTTTTTGACCATTTTCAAAATCTAGTAATGATAATGTTGTATCTTCAATTTTATTATTTAAAATTTTTGATGCTTGTACCGAAAGATTAATTACATCAGAATTTATAAATTTAAATATTAAAGATAAGTCATGTGGAGCAAATGACCACAAAACATTTTCATTAGGCCTTATTTTTCCCATATTTAACCTATTAGAGTAAATCCATTTTAGATTTCCTATTTCTCCACCATTTATAAGTGCTTCCATCTTGATAATTGCAGGATGGAAATGTAGTTGATGACCAACAAGAATTAAATTTTCATACTTTTGTTCAAGCTCTTGAAGATTGATTACATCTGATGTTTTCATTGCTATTGGTTTTTCAATTAATACATCAATTTTTTCTAGTGCTTTTTTTGCAATTTCAAAATGTGTGTTTGCAGGACTTGATATTATTAGACCGTCTACATTATTAATTAATTCTTCAAGAGAGTTATAAAATTTTATATTTTCAGTCGAATTCTCAATATTGTAATATTCATCATATACTCCACCTAAATGATCAAGTTCCGAAAGTACTCTAACGTGATTTTTTCCCCAATTTCCATAACCAACAACACCTATTTTTAATTGAGACATAAAGATATTATAAGGGTATAAAATTAATTATTATGAAATATATTCATGAAACAGCAATATTAGATCCTGGTGCTGAAGTAGGAGAAAATTCAAAGATTTGGCATTTCACACATGTTATGCCTAAAGCAAAAATTGGAGAAAATGTTTCAATTGGTCAAAACTGTTTTATTGGAGACAATGTAACCATTGGTAATAATGTAAAAATACAGAATAATGTTTCTGTATATGACGGTGTCGTTATTGAAAGTGATGTATTTATTGGCCCGAGTGTTGTTTTTACTAATGTGAAATTGCCTAGATCTTCTAACCCTGTAAACAAAAATTACACCAAGACCATTATTAGGAAAGGAGTCTCTCTAGGTGCGAACTCGACAATTATCTGTGGTGTTGAGATAGGTGAAAATGCATTTATTGGTGCCGGTTCTGTTGTAACAAAAGATATTACACCTAACACTATGTGGTTTGGAAATCCTGCTAAAGAAATTAAAAAAATAAATAGAGATTAAATTTGAACATTTTAATTCTTTCATCATCTTTTCCAACACATGAAAATGATGTACTTTCAGCTAAATTTATTAAAGATCAAATCGAAAATTTTAAATCTTTTGATGAAAATGTAGTCTTTCACGTACTTGTAGCAAATAGAAGTAAACATTCATTTGAAAACAATTCAAAACACTTTCAATTACATAAATTTAGATATTTTTTTTCGGGTTTGGAAGTTATCGGCAATGAAGATATTAAGGCCCAATTAAAAAATAATAAAGCAATTTACTTATTAATACCTTTTTACTTTATTTCTCAATTTGTATCTACCTTAAATTTTGTTAAAAGATTTAATATTAATAAAATACATGTTCATTTCTTTATACCTCAAGCATATGTTGCTTTAAAAATAAAAAAATATTTAAAAATTCCTTTCAATATCACAATCCACTCTGCAGAAATAGTTTTCTTTGTTAAAAGATTTAAAATATTGGGAAAAATAATTGCTAGAAAGATTATATTTAATGCGGAAAGAATATGGGTAACATCAGAAAACACAAAAAATACGTTGTTAAGTATTTTTTCACAAGAAGAAATAGATGAATTAGACATTATCATCTCGCCAATGGGTTTGAATACTGACCACTTGGACAATATTAAAGAAAGTGACGTTTTGGGTTTCAAATCTAAACAAAACATTCTTTATATTGGGAGATTTGTTGAAAAAAAAGGTGTAATAAATTTAATTAAAGCTTTTGCAAAAATACATAATGAAATACCAGAATATAAATTAATTATGGCTGGAGATGGGCATCTAAAAGAAAATATAAAAAGCTTGGTAAAAGATTTTAATCTTAAAGAGAAAATAATAATTTTAGATAAAGTAAACGAAAAAGAAAAAAAATACTTATTTAACATATCAGAAATACTTGTTGTGCCATCAGCTAGTCAAAAGGGTGATATAGAAGGTATGCCAGTGGTAATACTAGAAGGTCTCTATTATAAAAAGCTTGTCTTAACAACCAAAGACACTTTTTGTGATCATGTAATAAAAAATAATAAAAATGGATTTATTATTGGCAACAATGATTCGAAAAATTTAGCAGAAAAGCTTTTGGAAATTATAAATATTGACAACAATTTAAAATTAGAAGTTATGAAAAATGCTAAGAATTCAAGTTTAGATTATGGGTCAGAAGTTACCTATAAAAAATACAAAGCGTTTCTTGATTAAAATTCAATAAATTAGCTTATAATCATTATTAATGATTGACGTATTCAATACAGTATCTAATTAAACCTATGAAAATTTTTAAAAAAATCATAATCAGTATATTAAAAAAATTTAATCTAAAAATTGTTAAGAATGATTTCTTTGTAGACCTAGACAATTCGAAAAAGAATTTCGAACACCTTTTCAACAGATATGAGTTTATTTATAATAATCCACGCATAAAAGAAAAAGATAGATTATATAACCTGATTAGTGATTCAAAATCACAAATCTTTCAAGATTTGTTTGTATTAAATGAACTAAATTTTAAAAAAAAAGGTTTTTTCATTGAAATTGGTGCAGCAAACGGAATTCATCTCTCCAACACATATTTATTAGAAAATAAGTTTGATTGGGATGGTATCGTTGTTGAACCAGCAAAAATTTGGCGTGATGAAATCATAAAAAATAGAGCCTGTGCTATCTCTTATGATTGTATTTATTCAGAGTCAGGACTTAAAGTAGAGTTTTTAGAAACAACTAAACCCGAATTTTCAACCGTAAATATTGATTCAAAATCAAAAGATATTCATGAAGGATATAGACAAAAAAATAATAAAAAATACGAATTACGAACAACTTCATTTAAAGATTTTTCAACAAAGTATGAAGTACCTAAAAAAATTGATTTTCTTTCTATAGATACTGAGGGGACAGAATTAGAAATATTAAAGTCAATTAACTTTGAAGATTTTGATATAAAAATCATAACTGTTGAACATAACTTTACTAAAAAAAGAGAATCTATTTTCAATTATTTAATTGGATTTGGTTATCAAAGGGTTCTTGAAAATTTTTCACTTGTAGATGATTGGTACATTAAATCTTAATTTCTTAGAATCAATAAATTATATTAACAATTTCAAATGTTAGAATTTGCTAGTGTTATCAATATTTTTAGATAAATTCTCAGATGAAATAAATGGAATAATACACGTTGGTGCTCATACTGGAGAAGAAGTTGAGCAATATATAAAATACGAAAATAAAATCGTACTATTCGAACCTCAAAAAGATATTTATATAAAATTACTAGAAAATGTTAAAGATTTAAATAACGTTGAATGCTTTAATTTTGGCCTTGGGTCAAAAGATGAAATTAAAACTCTATACAAATCTCAAGGGAATTATGGCAAAAGCTCATCTGTTTTGTCTCCTAAGCTTCATTTGGAAGTACAACCAAATATAAGTTTTATTGAAGATCAAAAAATTGAAATAAAAAGATTTGATAATTTGCAAGTTGAAACGCTTAATTTTTTGACTATTGACGTACAAGGATTCGAATTAGAAGTTTTGAAAGGATTTGGCAAAGAATTAGAAAAAGTAGATTTTATTTTTACTGAGATTAATACAAAGTTTCTTTACGAAAATAATGCTCTAGTTGGAGATATTGATAAATATCTTAAAAAGTTTGAATTAATTAGAATCTACACCAATGTAGATTGTTTTAATTATTTTGGGGATGCTTTTTACATTAAAAAGGGCAATAAAAACTTCACAAACACGATATTTAATAAAAGTATAAATCTAATTAAAGTTTCAAACAATTTTCTTGGGTTTAAAAAATTGTTATACCCAAAAAGACTTATCAAAAAGATATTAAATTATCTCAAAGATTAGACTTTTACTACTTTAGAGATATCATCATCAATTAACTTTGAAAAATTCTCTTCATTTTTTATAAATTTTCCAAGTGGAATATAGTCAATTATTTTATAAGAATTAATATTTACTAAATCTTTTCTCAGCATGTCTGGATTGAGGTGTTCTTTTTGATATAAGTCTGAATGGTAAAAATTTTCTAATTTTTGCGACATTAAAGCTGCTGATAAAGGAAAGCCACTTACTCCAGATGTAGCTAAATTTTTAGCGTTCAATAATGTATTAAAATCTTCAACAAAAGATGATGATTGAAATGTAAATTTTTTATATCTTTTTAATAAGTTAATTACTGGATTATTTATTTCTTTTCCAGTTACAACTAAAACATTTTTAAAGTCTTCTGAGATTTTTAGATAATAACTTAAAGGATTTTGTGAGTATAAACTATGCCAGTCATTATAAAATATATCACCAGTTCTTATGTGGATTACTAAAGTATCAGGATCAATATCCAATTCTTTTTTTATATTCAGTCTGTGGAATAGAAAATTTTTATTAAAATCATGAATGTTATTTATATATTGTGATTTTTCACTTTCCTTTATTGGAAAATCATTTTCATCATTGGAAAAATAGTCTTTTCTGTCAAAAAAGTTTGTCTCTGGTCTATCAAAATAAAAAAACCTATATCTTTTTTTAAAATATGGAATGTACGAACTTAGATTTTTATTTTTAATAATAAAATCATCGAAATAAGGGTGATATTTTGAATAAAAATTATAATTTTTAAATTTACAAAAAAGTGAGCCTAGGGTCAACTGCTGTACATGAGTTGCAAATGATATCATATTCTCATGATCTCCAGTAAAGTGTGTAAGCGTATAATTTTTTGTTGGAATGTATCTATTAAATATAAAACTTAGTTTTGGACCAAATCGTTTTAAATTCTTAAACGGGTTTTTTTGATACAAATTTCCCTTTCTAAAATTTATCCAAAAAACTTACTACCTTTTCCATTTCAATTTTTTTCATTTTTGGAAATATCGGTAGTGAAACAAGTTGTCTTGAAAAAGCCTCACTATTGACTAATTTTTCCACATCATGATCTCTATAAGCCTTTTGTTTATGGATAGGTCTCGGATAATGAATACCGAATTCAATATTTTGTTTTTTACCCTCTTCAATCAATTTATTACGTTTCTTGGTTCTAATTACAAATAAATGCCACACATGAAAATTACCATCATTCACCATAGGTAAAATGTACTTTTTTGGTATATTTTCTAAATAATATTTAGCAACTCTATTTCTATCAATATTCCATTCATGCATAAAATTCAATTTTTCATTTAAAACAGCTGCTTGAATTGGATCAAGCCTTGAATTGTATCCAATAACATCATGATAATATTTTTTCTTACTTCCCCAGTTTCTTAAGTAAATTAATTTTTCTGCAAAACTTTTATTATTTGTTGTGACGCACCCACCATCTCCCCAAGCACCAAGATTTTTTCCTGGATAAAAGCTATATGTAGATGCAATTGAGTATTTTCCCGAACTGATCCCGTTTTGCGTTGCTCCGTGAGACTGAGCTGAATCTTCAATAAAATATAATTTATGTTGTTTTGCTAATTTGTAAAGTTCATAATTCTCTCCCATTTGACCATAGAGATTAACACTTATAATTGCTTTGGTTTTTTTTGTGATTGCCCTTTGCACATTTTTTATATCAACAAGATAATCTAGTCCATTATCCACAAATATTGGAGTAGCCCCTGTTCTTGTCACAGCAAGTGCAGTTGCTATAAAAGTATTTGCTTGAACTATAACTTCATCTCCATCCTTTATATCGAGAGCCCTCAGTACTAACTCAATAGCATCTGTTCCGTTGCCACAACTAATTGAATATTTTGTATTAGAAAATTTTGAGAAATTCTGTTCAAACTTTTCTACATATTCACCTAAAATAAAACTATTTTTTTCGACAATTGTTTTAATATTTGTTAATACATTAGCTTGAATCGGTTTATGGATTCTAGAAAGATCATTAAAAGGAACGAAAGTTTTTTTCATTTTTTAGACAATTTTTTATCAATTAGTTCGAGCATTTTAATTTGTGTAACTACAAGCTTCTCACTATTTATATCATTATATGATTTGTTCTTCATTCTATTGTAAAAATCTTTAAATACCATATCTAATGGTTCGGATCGTTCAATGTAAGGTACAGTAAAGCCCGAGTTTTTTGTATTTGTCATATTTACATATAAATCATCTGAAAAGTTCTTTGTCATACTTTTGTTTCTTGAATAGATTTTTAACTCTTCATTTAAATCCATACCATTCCAAACTACCATGTTATTTTCACCAACAATTTTTATAATCCTTGTTTTTTCAGGATGAAGCCAGCTTGAGAATGAGGAAACAAATATATTTTTTTGGAAAAAGCTTGTAGATACAACATCATATATATTTTTATTAATAAACTTTGCACCATTTACGGAGATACTATCTGGAAGAACATTATTAATAGCAAGTAATATTGATAAATCATGAGCAGTCAAGTCCCACAAAGCACTTACGTCTTTTCTTACTGGGCCAAGATTTGTTCTCTCAAAATTTATGTGTAATATTCTTCCAAATTTTTGATTTTTAACAATTTTAAGAAGTTCAAGTATTGAATTATCGTACAGAAAAGTGTTATCTACCATCAAAGTTGTTTTATTGCTTTTTGCTAATTTATATAATTCAAGAGCTTGTGAACTTTTGACTACCAATGGCTTTTCAACCAAACAATTTACACCTTTAGTTAAAAGTTTTTTTGTTGTTGAATAATGGTCGATAGCTGGTGTGGAAATTACCGCACAATCAACATTTAAATCACTTTTTAATAGCGAATCAATATTTTCAAAATAAGGTATCTCCTGATCATTTTTGTTTTCTTTATATATAAGATCAACAACTGCGACTAGATTGAAGATTTTTTTATTTTTTTTAATTACTCTTTCTAGATTCTTTCCCCAGTACCCATGCCCAATTAAAGCAATATTTTTCATTCTAAGAAAGCTTTCTTGCTGGATTGCCTGCATATTTTCCAGGTTCTAATAGATCTTTTGTAACAACACTTCCTGCTCCAATTATTGTTCCACTAACAATTTTTACAGGTAGGATTGTTGAATTTGATCCAATAATTACATCATTTTCAATAACTGTATTTTCAAATGGTCCTGAAAAATTAACTGAACCATCTGAAAATGTGTCATTAATGAACATTACTCCGTGACCAATAAAACAATTTTTACCTATATTTACCTCTGAACAAATAAATGAGTGACTTTGTACTCTAGTTCCTTCGTCAATAACAGCATTTTCTTGTATTTCAACAAAAGGACCAACAAATACATTTTTCTTCAAAACGCAGCCATACATGTTTACAGGTTCAATTATTTTGACTGAATCATGAATATTACAATCTTCTCTTATCATGTTAAATAGTTAAATGAAAAAGTTTATGATTTATATTTTGCACTTATAAATTATATATTCATCAAAAATTAATTCGCTAGAATTCATTTATGAAAAATAAGAAAATACTCCTACAAAATCTATTTGTTTTCATTCCATTTTTTCAATTATATATTGTTAATTTCTTCCAAATTAGAACTGCAGAAACAATAAAACTTTTTATATTCGCTGGAATTTATTTAATATTATTCAATATTTCAAGAAGTGCTTTCAATAGATACTCTCCTATAAAAAACTCGGAATATTTTTTAGTTATTATTTTTTATCTGTCTTTTAACTATTCAAACATTACTATATTTGTTTACTTTGAGGCTTTCGATCCAATAAAATATATTCCAAATTACAGCTTTTTTTCGTTTCTAATTCTCACAATCCTGTTGCTTCTAGTTTCTACGAGAAGCTTTTTTAATAAATTATTTGAATATTTAATTTTGTTTTATGTTGTTTTTGTAGTTCTAATTTCATTTAATTCAATTGGTTTTGGCCTCGAAGAAAATAACATAGATACTCAAGTAACAAATAATTATGAAAATATAAATTTAAAATCTAAACCAGATCTTTATTTTATAATTTATGATGGGTTGCCGAGTCTTCAAACAATGAAACAGTTTTATGATTACGACTCAATCAAATTCGAAAAATTGTTTAATGAAAATAACCTAACTAATTACGGACTTGCAACATCTTCTTTTGGTAGAACAAAATATACAATGTCATCACTTTTTAATATGGAGTATATCTTTGAGAAAGGTGATATACCGTTCTCCGATAGGGCCGTTTTATCGAATAAATATAGAACTGGAGATACAGTATTTGAAAATATTTTAAGAAATAACAACTATTCAATATATAAATTTGGAATGGCATTTAATTGTAATAAAAATAAGAAAGATATTTGTTTAAATGAAAATATTAATAACTATAGAGAGAAGAATTCAGTTTATTACGACTTAATAATGAGGACCCCATTAAAAATATTAATTGAGAAGGGCTTAATAACATTAAGTCCAAGTTTGTCTATAGGGTGTCAAAATGGTTGCAATGATCCAGAGTTAGATGAAATATTTATTAATATTGATAACAAAAATAAGCCTAAGGCTGTTTTTTTACACTTTATGGACACCCATGGACCTTACCTTCTAGGTAAAAATTGTAATTTACTTGATGAGCCAATTTTTGATTTACCAAAAACAAACATTAAATCTTACAAAGAATCACTTGATTGTGCCTTAAAAAAAATTAATGACTTGATAACAATACTTGATCTAGAAAATGATATTGTATTTATCCAATCTGATCATGGTCCAAATTATGAAAAGATGGAATTGACAGATATTGAAGATTTGACAACTCAACAAGTCTTAAACAGATATAGTACATTTTCAATTTCAAATTTGGATACTTTTTGTAATAAAGAAAGTAATAATTTAAATAATACGATTAATACATTTGTTTATTTTACAAACTGTTTTGCAACATCAGAAATTCCTCTGCTTGAAGCTAAAAACTTTTTAGCATTTGGAAAAATAAATAGCTTTGTCTTTGACATAACAGATATAGTTCAAGAAGCTGTATTAAGTAATTACAAATAATTTAGAAATTAAATCTTTATTATAAAATCAAGATATTCATCATAAAAAGCTTTCGGCAATTTAATTTGTTTTTTTAAAAATAACTTATACAAAGGTTTAACAATAAAAGTGTTTAGATAACTTTTAGTAAATACCAATCTATTCAATCTTGAGATGATATTAGTTTTCGACAAATCTCCAAAAGCTAACTCAAACTCATGGTAACTAACACCTCTTCCTCGTCTTAAAAATCCAATTAAATCATCATAATTCGAATCTAAGTAATTAGAACTGAATGATTCCTTTGGACTATATCTTGAATATCTATATGCTAAATCATCGGGAAGCCATTGAAAGAAGGGGAGCTCAGATGTGTGTGAGTCAAAATACCATAGTCGATTTGGTGCTTCTATAGTTATTAAAAATCCACCATCATTAAGTATAGATTTGCAATTTTTCAAGGTAACTAAGCGTTCTTCTATAGTCAAATGTTCAAGAGTTGCATACAAAATGATAGCGTCAAATTTTCTATTTAATTTAGCTATATCAACAGATGAAGATACTAAAAATTGAATATCCAGACCATATAATTTTGATCTTAATTTAGCTATTTCTAAAGATTCTTTATGAATATCAATACCAAAAACTTTTGCACCTTGTTCTGCCAAAGTAACTGAAGATGATCCGGTACCACAACCTATTTCAAGGATTTGTAAATTATCAAGATTTAAAGCTTTGGATAACCAGGGGATTACTCTTACCCGATCTATAAAGATTCGACTTTCGACATGCTCAGTAATTTCATCTAATAGTTTTTCGTCCGAAATCTTTTTTGAGATAGTAGGTATATAAGAATTCTTTATTTCACTGCGTAAAATATCTTTTTTATCTTCAGAAATATAAATAAAGTTTTTTTTAATTGAGGAAGGAACAATTAAAGTTTGAAGTTTTCTATAAATTTTTTTAATCATTACATGAAAACATTATCTAATAAAAAAATAATAGCAAATTTTAATTACAAAAATCACCTTATAATCTTTTTAGGTACAAAAATGAAAATTTGGAGATATAAAAATTGAAATATGCCTTAAATTTTTTAAAAAATTATATAAGTAATATTCTGTTTTTATTTTTTATTGCCGCCTTTTCCTTTTTTACTTATCAAAATAAATCTGACTTGAATAATTTATTTGAATTCAATCTTTTCAACTTGTCACTTCTAGTAGTTTTTTATGCTTTGAGTTATCTGGCAAAAGCTAAAATGAATCAACACTTATATTCAACCAAAGATATTTCAATGTCATTTATTGAAGCGCTGAGGTTAATAATAAATTCAACGGCAGGAAATCTTTCTACTCCATTTAGCCTTGGTACAGGATACAAATTTCATTATTTAAAAAAGAATTACAAGCTCAACTATAAAGAACATTTAAATATCAATGTTTACTACACGTTGTTTACGAATTTAATATATGTTCTGTTACTAATGACAATTAGTTTTTTAAATTATCAAGATGGAAATCAAGAATTTTTTAATTTTACATTTATTTGGTTATTGATTTTTTTAATTGGTTTATATACATTTTTTATTCTTTCAAAAGAATTTAAAACTAAAAATTTAAACTTTCTTAATATATATTCATTACGGTCGCTGAGCCTTTCATTTTCAAAAATTATGAATTTATTTGCTTACACCTCTCTAATTATTTCAATAAATGTTCTTAGTCACTTATATTTATTTGGTCTTTTAGGTTTAGAAATAACTACAAGTCAGATTATCGCCTACGCCTGTCTATCTGGACTTGCAAATATCATAAAATTTACTCCAGGAAATTTTGGTATAAACGAAAGTGTGTTGATTTTATCAAACCTTTACCACGGTTTAAGACCACTAGAAATAATAATTTCTTCATTAATTTTTAGGTTTTTTTCCTGGCTGAACGTATTACTCTACTATGGTCTTTTGAATTTTAAGAAATTTAACAATACAAAAAACAAATAATACACAAAACATCATAGAGATAAAAAAGAAAGATGACTCCGTCTCATTAAGTTCAACCAATAAAATTTGAAATTTTTCATTTGAAATAGGAAGCCCTAGTGTTTCAAGCATAGAATTTAACCCGCTTGGAGTTAATATAAAGACCAAAATTTTAAATATAAACATTCCCAAAAAGCTTGTTGTAAATATTTTAAGATAAGAATCTAAAACAAAAACAGATTTAAATAAACCAGACAAGTAATACCTTTGTGTATATTTTGAATAATCTCCAAAAGAATTTATTGTTGCGTCAAGGCTTAATTGAGTAAATTCAGTAGTTTCATAAAACAATACAGAAAAAATTGAGAAAATTGAGAAAACAATTAAATAATAATCTATAAATTTAAAATTAAAGTTTTTTAATATATAACCAAAAAAAATTAACCCTAGAGGTGCTAGATTCATAAGATATCTAAACCCATATGCTGAAGCTGGAGAAGTCCAAATTAGTGCGATCGCAAATTCTTGCCAGCTAAGTAAAAAAAACATTGACGCCAGCAAGATATTTTCTTTCTTGTATATTGAATAGATTAAAAATGATACAGAGCCGAAAATTATTACAAATGTTATTGGCTGAAAGTAAAAAAGTCCGAATTCTTGAGTATAAAAATGAATGAATACATTCTTAATATTTGTTAAATAAAATTCTGGAGAACTTAGGCCAGAAGTCAATAAATCAGCAACAAATTCATTTTCTTCTGTATTGTTGTAAACATAACTCCAATTAATTGTATAAACTCCATAAATCAATTTTGTAGACAAGAAATGTAATAATATCGAAATAAAGGAAGACGTTAAAAAATATATATTTTTGTATAGTTTTATTTCACTTTCTTTTAAAAGTTTTACTAAGAATGGTAAGAATATAAAGTAAAAATGAACCCACTTGGTTTCAAATCCAATCAATATTGCAAGAGGTACCAAAAAAGCGAACAAATTACGATTTGTGGAATAAAAAGCTGAAGATAAGTAAATAATTAAAGAACAGGCGAAAACTTCATAAACATGAGTCATACTATATCTTTCAAAAAAATAATAAATTACTCCCGATCCTGAAATATAAAGCAAAGTTTTGAAAGTTGAGATGTTAAAACCTAGAAAATTCATACTTTTGTACACAAAAAATAATGAACCTATAAAGTAAAAATAAGAAGAAAAAGAATAAAACAAAATCTTGAAATTAACATGATTATTACTGATTTCGCCAAACAAGCTATCAAAGATATTACCTACTAAAAGAAAAGGGGAGGCTAACAAGCCGCTTCCAAGGAAGCCAAATGGTGCAATCTTGATTTTGTTATGTCTGGCTTTTTCAACTCCCTTTAGCTGATTCGAATAATCAAAATCAAAATCTTGAGCTATCGTTTCAGCATGAACAAAATAATCAAAGTCATCACTACAACAAGTAATATCTGTATTTAATCTGAAGTCAATTTTTGTAAACAACAAAACTATAAATAAAAGAATAAAAATTTTTAAGTAATTATTTTTAATTTTTAACAATTTATTCCCCCAATTAATTAATTAATAGATAATTTTTAAAATAATTTTTATACGTTTTTATTACTTTACCTACGTCAAAAGATTTCTCGTTTTCGATTAGCCCAAATAAATTTGAACCAAATTGATCATTAGGAATGTTACTTAATCTACTTTTTATATATTTAGGATGATCGTCTATATTCATTTTTAAATAATGATAAGAGTATCTTTCCTTAATCATTTTAAACCATGCTTGAAAAGCTTCTTCCTCTGTTGGTCCTCCTCTTTCACCATAATCACCAAAAGAATTAAACCACGCTCTTGCAAAACGGGCCCTGTCTTTTTTAATTATTTCTTTTGTCCTAAACATTGCTTCATAGTTCCAAATAACAATTTTTTCATAAGGAGCATAGTCGGGCTCTATTAATTTATTTTCCACAGTTGGTTGACATAAGTCTGGTCCACCATCAAATTTTATGTTTGGATAATTTTTTTTATTGTAGGCTATACACATTTTTGATTTGAAATTAAACCTATTTGGTTGAAAAAATTGGAACTTCGGAAATGCTATTGAAGGATAATCATTATATTTTTGTAAAATATCTCTTATCTTTTGTTTGTCATTTTCATGAAAAAATGTATCTATATCCATTAGAATGACCCAGTCACCATTTGACTTATCAAATCCCTCTTGAAAAACTTTTCCGATATCACTAAAAGTAAACTCATGTGGCCATGTTTCACCTACTATGATTACCTCATCTGCAAAATCTTTATAGCATTCAAGCCCCTCTTCCCAAGGATCGTTTCTTTCTTGTGGATTTGTCATAGAAGTAAAAATACTCAATTTCATAGGTTCATTTTAAGCCGTGTTTAAGAATTTTATAATCTATTAATAGTAAAATGCTGACGTGAACTCATATAGTAAAATTTTGTATATTTTTGGGAGTGGAAGAAAAGGTAAAATTCTATCAAAAAATTTAGACTCTTCAGAATTTTTTTACGGATATTTCCACATGAAATCAAAATTTAATAATATAGATTCAATTGAAATGCTGCCTAATGGTGCAAAGCTAGGAACAAGTCAAAAAATATTAGAATTTTTAGATAAAGTTTTGAGAAAGTTAACAAACTTACCTTTTTACATTCATTTGATTTTATCAAATAAAAATTATCAAAAAATAAAAAATTCTGAATTAATAATATCGACTAATGATAGATTAGCAATTTCCTCTTTGCCTATGATTATTTTCTCAAGATCCAAATCATTTAAAAAAAATTTAATTGTGATAGTGATGGGACTTTTTTCTAAAAATAGAGATAAAAAAATTGTATCTTTTTTACAGAAGAATCTTTTAATTTTCATTATCAAAAAAGTAAATAATTTTATATTTTTAGGCAAAGGTGAATACCTTCTTGCCAGCAAAATGTTCCCAAAGTTTAAAGATAAATTTAAATTTATACCTTTTGGAATAAATCTTGAATTTTGGAAACCATCAAGAAACTACACTGCTAATGAAAAAGAATATATTTTATTTGTTGGAAATGATGGAAATCGAGAGTTTGAACAAGTGATTGATATTGCGAACACTATAAAGGATGTAAAAATAAAGATAATTACAAGTCACGATATTTCGAAAAGTATTGTAAATGAAAATGCGGAAGTGATTTATGGTAATTGGCATAATGATGCATTGACAGATGCAAATCTAAAAGAGTATTATGAGAACGCTCTACTGACTTTTATACCCTTAAAAGAAACATACCAACCATCGGGTCAAAGCGTAGCGCTTCAATCAATGTCTTTAGGAGTTCCTGTAATGATAACAAAAACAATGGGATTTTGGGATATCGAAAAATTTAAACAATTTAAAAACATAATATTTATTGAAAACAATACAACAGAAAATTGGATAAATTTATTAAATTCAACTTTGGCAAATCATAACTTACTTAACAAAATTAGTAAAGATTCATTAGAAACTGTCAGAAATCACTATAACCAAAATGATTTTTTTAAAAAAATGGAAGAGTTAATTTAATTTTATTCGTTTGATTTGTAATCAACGTATTCTTTTACTTCATTTATTTCAGATCCATAAAAGTTATTAATTTCATTTTTGCATAAAAATCTTTTATCATTTGTAAAATAAACATCTCTGGCTAATGAAATAAATTTTTCACTAAAATCTTGATTTTTTTCTAAAATCCTTATTTTGTCCTCAATTTCCCAAAGTCTTGAGTTTATTAATTTTAATTTAGTGAGGAACTCTTCATATTTTTTTATATCTTTAGACTCTAAATCATTTGTATGGCCCTCTAAAAAGCTAAGCTCTTTTTCAATGTCTAACAATTTTTGAGGATCTTCAATCTTTTCTCTTTTAATAGTTAAAATCGAAATTTTATCGAGTAATTCGCCTACTGATATTTCAATCTTTATTTTCATAATATAAAATTTTCCATTTCTTTTTCAATTTTATTATACCGCCCCTTACATCGTGATAATATAAGTTAGCATTTGTCTCAACTCTATCAACTAAATGAAGAAAGCTACTATTGATACAATGAATTTCGTTTGCATCACTTATAAGGGTTTTATAAAAAAATATATTTTTAAAAAGATCTGTTTTTTCTTCAACATAAATCATGTTTGTATTTTGGATATTTAACTCATAGGATTTATTAGAACTGTCTCTATGTACCAATGCGTAATTAGATGGGTCAACATTATATGTTTTAATTAAATGTGATTTTAATTCATTTTGTATATCTATATCGTCTGGCACATTAAATCTTTTATAAGAATTTCGATAAGACATATTTACAGTTTTATAAAATTCATGATAAAAAGGTTTCCCAGACTTAATTTGGCTTATTCGTAGTACCTTTAATCCTCTACTTTTTGCACTTTCATGAACAAACTCATCAAGATCGTTAACTTTTAATGGTTTTTCAGAAAGTATCTCAACTTTTGAGTTAAATTTATATAAATATTGGGCTTGATCATAAAATTTATTATCAACAACTAAATTAATTTTTGAAAAAAAATCACTTAATTTATTTACAAGACCATTACAGATAATCATGTCGCCAAGTCCTAAGTGAGGATATAAAATAATTTCTTGATTTTTATACTCTTTGTAATTTTTAATATATAAGTTTTCTTCTGGCATGAAATTTAAGTTTAGTTATCAATCAACTTTTCATTACGAACTAATTTTTAAATATTTCGTTTAAAGTATTTTCTAATTGGATAGGATCAACAATGAAATTAGAGTCATCATCATTTTCACAAATTAAATAGTAAAACTTATTATTCAATCCAACAGCTAGGGAATAATGGCAATTATTGTGTGCATCATTTACAGCTCTTAGCTCTAGCACTTTATTATTCATTTCCATGTAAAGCATATTTGTTAATGCAGCACCATGGACACCACCCAAAAAATTAGCATTTCTAAACAACTCAACCTGTTCAAAATAGTCCATTTTTTCAGGATAAATAACTTGTATATCATTTTTTTCTAAAATTGGCATTATTTCATCTTCGTTAATTAAGTATCTTCTATCTGTATATTTTCTGCTTACCCACAATCTTTTTCCTAAATTTGATTTTGATCCATTATTAAGGTTTTTGTGAAGTTCAAATAGAATGTTTGAATTATAATTACCTGCTGGAGCAGTGTGACTTGTTAATAGAAGTTTTTTTACTCTAAAGACTCTATCATTTTCATAAATTTTGTATTTGATTTCAAGTAAGTCTAAAGTTTTTGTTACAAATTCTAAGTTTTTGAAATCTTCTGAAATCAAAATTGGAAGTTCTAAATTTAACTTTTTAAAACTTAATACTCTAGATAATGACTCAGTCATCCAATGAAAATAGTTTTCGGATTTATTATTTATCACCCAAACACCGTCTTCAATTATTTCAATTGATTTAGACCGGAGTCTGAAAAATTTAATAATGAATTTGATTATATTTTTTAAAGGAGGTTTATTCATATAGGTATGTTTAATATAAAACCTAAAATTTTTCAGATTAATTAAATTCTTACCAGAAAGGTATGAATTTTTAATTTCTAGAACATAAGAATCTTCAATTTTTTTCTCAAATTCATGTTCAAAGAGATCAATATCTTCTTTAATAAGATTCTCTGGTTTTTTTCTTAATTCTTTGCTTCCTGAATAAGTTCTAATTTTCATTTTATTCTGTTCTTAATGTAGCTTTTAATTAAATCAGAATTATTGAATTTATTATATTTTCCAGAAATTAAATTTCTAAAAAATAATATATTTTCTTTAAAGCCTTTTGGTGCAATATGAAACTTTGAAAACCCTGTATTTAAAAATTCATTTTGATAGACCATATTTTTAGCTTCTTTATAAAAAACTGGGCTCCAAGGTTTTCCTTTACCGGAATAATGAACAAAAATTACAGATTTTTCGGGCGTATTATCAAAATCACTAGTTTTTCTATTAAAGTCATTTTTTAACTCTAAATAGTCGCCATCAATTAATACATTAAGAATATCCTGATCCCACCATACAATTTTTTCTCTCAATTCTTCCATTAGGAGTAGAATTTTACTCATTTGTATATTTGCTCTCCACTCTTTAAGATTAATGATCATTACGCCTGCATTGAAATATTTGTCACTTTTCATATCTAGCCTTATTTGATTATTGTTAGTCCTCCTATCATCATTAACAGCTCCCAAAGGTAAATTGCTATCCTTAATATTTTTAATCGCTTCTATCATGTCTCTTTCTGGATCTCTCATACAGATGATATCTGAGTCCACATAAGTAACAAATTCAATATCTTCAGGTAAATATTTTTGAAAAAAAAGCCTAAAATATGTTGCCTTGCTTACATGTGCATCAGTTATTTTTGGAAAATCGATTGAATCAAAATCAAATTTGAAGATTGTGATTATATTTTTATATTCAGATAAATACTTTTCAATTAAATCTGCGAAATCTCTCGGTGAATCATGAATAATATAAAAACTTAAATTTTTACTCTTTGATTTATTGATTATAGAATTTATTGAATTCAAGGCTTGTAAATTGAAATTGTTATCAAAACAATATAAAAAATTCATAAAAGGATTATAAAACTAAACCACGATATATAATGATATAAATTTAAAATGCTTATAAAAATTCAAAGTTTTACTGAAAAATACACTATTTCCATTCTTTTTGTAGAAGTAATTGCTTTTTTCACATTTACTTATTTGATAATGAACGATATAAGTCCAATAAATAAATATGACGAAAATGCATATTTAAATCACGTTAGAACAATTCTTACGAGTGAAAACTATTGGTATTTAGGTGATAGAAATAGGATGCCTTTTTTCAATTACTATTTATCAATATTTTACAACTCAGAGTTGACTGAACTTCAAAACTACTACAATCTAAAAACTGCAAACCTAATCTTAACTTCTATCTTGTCTTTTTTATTTTTCTTAAAAATAAATAAAAAATTTCATAATAAGTTTTTATTAATTAATCTAAGTTTTTTTATTTTGGTAATTCCTATTTTTGCATTAGTTCATCAACTTTTAGTAGAGAGTATTTTTTTCCTGGGATTTTGCCTCTTACTAATATATTTCGAGCAATTTTATGAAAATCCCTCAAGACTTAATTCAATAAAGCTTGGCTTTGCGGGATCAGCAACTTACTTTTTAAAATATACAGGATTGACTGTATTTTTCGCAATTTCATTATTTACTTTAATTTTTGGATTTTTTAATAAAAAAAGATCACTTATTAAAAAATTTTTAGTGGTATTTTTGACTTTTTTTATTCTTGTTTCACCATATTTATATGAGAATTATACGAACTTTAACAAACATATTTTTTATAACGTAAACTCTGAATTTTATATATGGGCTGATTCGTGGGAAGAAATTGTTGATGGTGTAAGAGCAAACAACGATAGAATTGGTTGGCCAACGATGGATGAAAGCGAGCTACCATCTTTTAGTAAATATGTTTCTGAACATACACTTTCTGATGCAGTAAATAGATTTATCTATGGATTTAAAGCAATAGGAGCGGATTATTTCAGTTTAGAAAAACTTGGTAGTCATATATC
>MDTG01092544.1_pt1 | contig 21902 bp, 22 predicted proteins | sample 811421 | NCBI WGS metagenome assembly MDTG01 (sample SAMN05326645, study PRJNA326480) | marine metagenome | isolation source: seawater | place: Pacific Ocean: South East | collected 2011 | reverse complement strand
TCATTTTTTTTCAGATTTATCATGCATACTCCAGAATTTTTAGAAATCTCAGAAAACTCAAAAAATGATAATAGGTTTTGTTGAGACTCCTGCTGAAGAAGTTCTTCATTAAGAGGATAATATTTAATTTCCTGCATTATTAAATCACCAACCAACATTCCATTTTCACCCATTATTGTAATTTTTCTAGATTTCACAGGTGTCAGCCAATTAACATGAACGTCGCAATTAATATCTCCAGATTTTAAGGCAATGGTGGCAGATGAGATAGACTCAGAATAATGACCATGCGCATAAAGAAACTCTAAATCAATACCAAGAATAAATTGCAAGATATCAAAGTCGTGAACAGCTAAATCAAAGATTACTCCGCCTGCCTTCATTTTATTAATAGGACTCCCACCAACTCTTTGTGTATTAATGTGATAAATAGATCCTAAGAAATCTTCTGATAATATTTCTGCAAGATGCTTGATTACAGGGTTATATCTCTCGACGTGACCGACCATTACATCAATATTATATTTCTTAGACTCACTTACCATCTGCTCTGCCTCTCTAAGTGATGCGGCTAATGGCTTTTCTATAAATGTGGGTTTTTGCAAAGAAGCTATTTTACTGAATACCAAGTTATGACTAGACGTTGCAGATGCAATGACAATGCCATTAATATTATTTGATTCTTCTGAGTCAATAAAATTATCAAGATCATGAATCGCACTCATTTTAGGATCAGAATCGGCATAATTATTCACCACTTCTGAATTGACATCAAAGATATATAAAGTTTGAACGGCTGGATTCTCAGAGAGTACTCTTAAGTGGTTTTTTCCCATCCCTCCTAAGCCTATTAATAAAATTTTCATTATTTTTTATTTCGCTCCTCTTCCACCAAAAGATTTGTATTTGAATATATTTTCAAATTAGAAGACTTTTGCTTGACGGCAATTATAAATGATTGGTCAAGTGAATTGGTCATTCAAAACAACTCAACTTCAACTAATCTGAGCAAAACATTAACCATAGACACTAAGCTTCAAACCTGCCTGCAAAGAGGTGAGATTGGAATAATTCAGCAATTCAAGAATCTTTCTTGGAGAACCAGTTAAACTGCCAGGGGTCTCATCAGTGATTATAAGGTTTGGTTTAACTTCTAGTATTTGAGCAAGAATATTGACTATTTCAGCAAGGCTAGTTTGCTCTAAACCAGAGAGATTAAAAACATCTCCACTTATGCATTCAAATGAACCAAGTAACTGTGCAATTAGTTTAGCAGCGTCAGAGATATATAATGGTGTTAAGAATATTCCTTTTCCACCAGCGAGAGAGATTTCATCATTCTTTTTCAAACGCTCAATCATTTGAGCAACAAGCATATTTTTTTGCATTGGGCCGTAAACAGTAAACACTCTCAAAATTGACGTATGAAAGTCCCTTGAGAATTGGCCAACTAACATTTCAGCAGAGGCTTTTGAAGCTGCATAAAGAGACATCGGCTTAACTAGAGAGCTTTCTGTTAGAATTTCTGAAGTAGACTCATAAACATTTGCTGTTGATGAGTAAATAAACTTCTGCGCTCCAGCTTTCTTCGCCCAATTCAAAAGATTGAACGTTGATATGGTATTAATATCAAAAATATCCTGACCATTATTAACAGGATCTCTGTAGAAATTTGATTGAGCTAGGTGCAATACTAAATCTATTTTTCTTGGAAGAATATGTGAGATATCTTTTGCAAGATTGCCAACAAGCACATTAACTCCAGAACTCTTTATTGGCGCCTTGTGAGATAACGCAAATATTTCATAGTCTTCTTTAATTAACTCAAGAACATGAGAACCAATAAAGCCCCCTGCACCAGTTATTAGTATAGTTTTTTTCATGACTCAGAATATTCCGGTGAAGAAAATTGTTTCAAAAACTCGCCCATATATAGAAATGACCATATAAGTAATCGAGAGTTATTTTTTCCTGACATATGATCTGCAATTATCTCATCAATCATTACCGTATCCATAATTGAATGTAACAACTTCTTGTTATCATGAACATGATTTAAAATGAAATTTGAGCTCTGATCCCTAAACCAAGTTGCATCTGGTGAAGAGAAGCCTTGCTTGCGGGCATTTTGTATTTCCTCAGGGACGTATTCAGCTAGCATTTTTCGTAAAATCATCTTCCCATCTATATGCTCGAGATTAACTGGATCAACTTTAGAGGTACTTTTGCTGAGCTTAGCTTTAAATGAGTTGAACTCTCCTAACTTTAAATGTATTGGGCATTCCATAGCAAAATTTACAAGATCATTATCCATAAATGGAACTCTTGTCTCGAGCCCATGAGCCATACTAATTTTGTCTTCCACAACAAATAAACCTTCAAGGAATGTTTTAGCTTCAAAGGCCAAACACTCATTTGCAATAGTTTCAGGAGTTAGTCTTGTGTCTTCTAAATTATCAAAGTAATCGTTATAAATTTTTCTTGGTCTATCAAGATCTATATTTAGTGGAGCAAATAATTTTTTAAGTTGTTCTGGCCCTAAAAGCCTATTCCAACTTAAAAAATGATTATCTAAAAAATCTTTTTTATTCTCTAGACCTAAAAATGGATAATATCTCCATGGATATCCTGCAAATAATTCATCCCCCCCAGCGCCAGACATTACAACCTTTAAATGAGAACTCGATAAAGAGGCTGCGTAAAAATTTGGATAGCTTTGACCAACTCTTGGTTCCTCGAGGTGGTAAACAAGTTTGCTTAAACATTTCTCAATATCACTTGGATAAATCTGTATCTCAAAATGATTTGTACCAAGAAATGAAGACGCCAACTTAGCTCTTTTCGTTTCATCGAATTTTTTTTCTAAATTTGAAACATTGGCAATGTCAAACCCACAGGTAAATGTTTTAAAGTGCGAAAATTCTCTGGATGCAATCGCAGTAATAGAACCACTATCAATTCCACCACTCAAGTAAGATCCAATTTCAACATCACTAACCATCTGTCTTTTTACTGCCTGCTCAAATAGCCTTTTTAATTCAAGCTCACGCTCATTTGGATCAAAAGGATGGGTTGGCTCTTTAAATTGATAATCCCAATATGATTGAATATTGAGCATAGGTTTTTTTAAGTTCAAGTTCAGCTCTCCATAGCTCCCACTAGGAAACATATGAATTCCCTGAAAAAATGTTTTATCTGAAATAATGTTTTGAAAGGTAAAGTACTCATATATACCATCCAAATCTAGCTTTGGCATACATGAATGACTTGCAAGAATGGCTTTATGCTCTGATGCAAATTTAAATAAATTGTCTTCGTGCGAATAATATAAAGGCTTTATTCCATAGCGATCTCTGGCAAGAAAAAGCTTATTTGCAGATTTATCATAAATACACAGAGCAAACATCCCATTTAGTTTTAAAAATGAGCTGGTGCCCCACTTATGAAATGCATAAAGCAGCACCTCGGTATCTGATGAGGAAGAAAATTTATATCCAAACTTTTGAAGTTCAGCCCGCAGTTCTTGGAAATTGTATATTTCCCCATTATATGAAAGGATTAAGCTACCATCAGAACTAGCCATTGGTTGTTTAGCATTATCTGATAAATCTAAAATAGATAGTCTACGATGACCAAGCCCAACATTTTTATTTACCCATGCGCCCTCACCATCGGGGCCCCTATGCTTTATAGCATGGGTCATAGCTTTTAAAAGGCTAGGTGAGACATCACAACCTTGAAGATTAACTAGACCTGTAATTCCACACATAAAAAGAGTGTTATTGAGTTGATTGCATCAAAAATATTAGGGAGATACTTGAGCTGATCTCCATTTTATTAGCTGACTCAGACCTTCATGCAAATCAATCTTAGAAACAAATCCAATTTCATTTGTAGCTTTTGAAGGATCCCCAATTCTATTTTTTACCAGAGTAGCTGAGCTATTAGGCAAATAATTAATTTCCTTTGAACAGCCAGTTAGCTCTATTAGTATTTCGGCAAGTTCTTTAAGAGATGTCCTTTTACCAGTCCCTACATTATAAAATTCATTATTAGCATCAGATTTCATAGCGCATATATTAGCAGCTGCACAATCTTTCACAGCAACAAAGTCAAAAGCTTCAGTTCCATCACCCATAATAGTAGGACTCTCGCCTTTATCTATAGCATCAAGCATTTTCATAATTACAGCAATGTAAGCACCTTTATAGTCTGATCTAGGCCCGTATACATTCATATAACGTAAGCCTACAAAATTTAAGTCATACCTATGGTGATAAGCTCTTAACATTGCTTCAGAAGCAATTTTTGTGGCTCCATAAAAATTCTTATTATTAAAAGGATGATCTTCAGCCATTGGCTCAGTAATAGCATCTCCGTATACAGAGGCGGAAGATGAAAAAACTAATCTTGCAATTTCCTTCTTTATGCAAGCCTGCATTATATTGAATGTTCCTCGAACATTTACCTCAAATGCACTTTCTGGATACTCGTGACATTGTAAAAGCCATAAGGCTGCAAATTGGAATACTCCATCAGCACCATCAAAAGCAGACTCAAGAATATCAGTGCTCAGGATATCTCCACCAACATCATAAATATTTACTCGAGGATCTTTTAAAGCTGTATTTAAGTTCTCAAGGCTACCTCTTGCGAAGTTGTCATACACAACGATTTCCTTTACATCCTCTTCAAGTAGCTGATCTACAGTATGAGATCCAATAAGCCCAGCTCCACCAACTACTACAAATTTTTTTCCTTTTAATTCCATAATAAAATATTCCTTTTTGCTAATGTATATTCTTTTTATTGACTTAGGATGATGATTCTAAGTATACATTATCGCCCTTGAGAACATATTTTTCATTGGTAACAATGCATACATATTTATCGTCTTCAAAATCTATTCTCTCTCCATGCTTACTCATCCAGCCAATCTGTTTTGCTGGCGAACCAACATTCAAAGAAAATGGTTTGGTGTCTTTTGTTACTGTTGACCCAGCTCCCACAAATGAATATTCACCAAGAGTCACTCCACAAACTATTGTTGCGTTTGCGCCAATAGAAACACCCTTACTTACCTTTGTAGGACTATACTCGCCTTGTCTATTTACAGCTGATCTTGGATTTTTAACATTTGTAAAAACACATGAGGGACCACAGAAAACATCGTCTTCTATTGTAACTCCATCATAAATAGAAACATTATTTTGTACTTTAACATTAGATCCTATGACAACATTACCTATATATACATTTTGACCAAATGAACATTCATTACCAATTTTTGCATTGCCCATTACATGGCAAAAATGCCATATTTTCGTGCCATCTCCAATAACAGCCCCCTCATCAACAATAGCCGTTTCGTGTATAAATTTAGACATGCTTGTATAGATTCGCTATATATTGGTGAACATTATACATTTCTTTAAATTTAAATTTATTATTATTAATGATTTCTAAATAATTTAAATAGTGCAAATCCTCGGATACACTCGAAAAATCTATCCTTATATTATCTATTGTAAATTCTCTTATTGTATTCTGTTGTTCAGTCAAATGCTGATCATCTATTGAGAAAAACCAATTTAACTGACCTTGAGAAAAATAACTCAACCCCCTTGCTGTGAAGTCATCAAGAGTATCAATCTTTGAATCAAGTGGCTTTCCAAGCACATTAAAAAGTAAATCAAAGTAATGAACTCCAAGATTAAAAAGAATTCCTCCAGAAAATTCTCGTTTCACTTTCCAAGATTTCTTATACGCATCATCTCTGCGAGTAACAAACTTAATATTTGCCTTAATATATGACTCTTTTGAAGAGATTAGATCCTTTATTTTATGAGCAACTGGATGCAGTCTTAATTGCATAATAGAATGGATTAGATCTCTTTTATCGTCTGTCAATAAACTCAAAATCTCTAAATCCTTATGATTTATGCAAATTGGCTTTTCACATATGACAGGAATCCCTATATCCACTGAGCTCATTATTTGATTGAAATGTAGGTGGTTAGGAGAGCATATAACCAAAAAATTAACAGGATTTATTTTTAGATCTTGAAAAAAATCCTCTTGATTGCTAAAAAATTTAGATTTCTTAGTTTTAACTGGAAAATCTGAGTCTTGTAAATCTAGATATGAATGAATACTTGAACTCTCGAGCCTTTCAATTGCGGCAAGATGTCTTCTAGCAATATAGCCAGAAGGCCCAATTATTGAAAATTTCAAATTCTAGCCTCTAAAAATTGTTTTTTGATCGGGCGCAAAAACTCCTCTAGTATCAATTATTCTTTTGCTATGTTTTTTAATAAGGGAGTAGTCAAAGCCTTTATGCTTTGTTAAAAGAACCACTAAATCAAATTTTTTAAGGCTAGCTGGTGTTAATTTAATACTAGAATCTTTGAAAATATATTTACTTGATGAAGGAAATTTTGGAAAATGAGGATCAGAATATTTTACATATCCTCCATTGGTTGATATCCAATTATAAAGCCTTAACGAAGGAGACTCTCTTGCATCATCTACATTTTCTTTATAAGAAAGACCGAGAAGTAAAATTTTGGATGAAGACAGCGCGGTGCCATCAAGATTTAACACATGAAGAATTTTTTCTTGCAGCCAATCTTGAACATTAAGGTTCATCTCACCCGCAAGCTCGATAAATCTTGCGTTCATACCAAATTCTTTAGCTTTCCATGAGAAATAAAATGGGTCAACAGGAATGCAATGGCCGCCCCATCCAGGACCTGGGTAATATGGTACAAAACCAAATGGCTTTGTGGCAGCAGCATCGACCACTTCCATGGTATCAACTCCCATCTTATCGCAAATCATTTTAAATTCGTTAATCATGCCAAGATTGACTGCGCGATGAATATTTTCTAAAAGTTTAGTAAGCTCTGCTATCTTAATGGAACTAACGATCTCTACCTTTTTAAACACTTTGCTGTAAATAGAATGGCCCTTTTTGGCACATGCTTTAGTCGCCCCACCTAGAATTTTAGTAATATTCTCTTGACGAATATCACCACCAGGATTTTCTCTTTCGGGAGAATAGACGACATAAAAATTTTTTCCAATAGTAAAGTTCTGATCCTCAACAACAGGAATAATTAATTCCTCTGTTGTGCCAGGATATGTTGTACTTTCAAGCGATATTAGCTGCCCTTTTCTTAAAAATGGAGCAACTTGACTCATTACTGATTGAACATACTGAAGATCTGGCTCTCTATTTTTAGATATAGGTGTTGGCACACAAATAATTATTACATCTACACTTTGAATCTCTGACATATCGCTAGTGCCGTAAGAGCCTATCTTTCTAGCTTTTTTGATATCTGAACTGGGAATGTGCCCAATATAGCTCTTACCATTATTGAGAGCTACAACAATATCTTTATTGGCATCAAAGCCAACGGTCTGAAAGCCACTTTTTGAGAAATTAATCCATAATGGAAGACCTACATAGCCCATACCAATTATTCCAATTTTTTTCATCGAGTTCATCCTAAGTCTATATTCTTATTAACATATTGAGCGATTGCCAGACAGCTTGTTAATCCAGGACTGTCAATGCCTTGTAGTATAAACAAATTTTTATAGTTATGAGCTTTATACTCAATGATTTCAAAGTCCTGAAAGCCTGTCGTACGAATTTTAGGCCTAATACCAACATAATCAGGAATAATTTTAACCTTCCTAATACTCGGCAGATATTTCTCAATCGAGCTATAGAATGAATCTTTCAGTTCTTTTGAAAAAGAATTTTTCTGGTAATTAATGCTCCCTACCTCAATAGCATCCGGTCCTAATATCAAAGTATCAGGATCATTTGCAGCGATTGTTAAGTGCACACCGAGAGAATTTTTTTCTGGAACAGGATAAATTAATTTTGTTAAATTTAACCAGTTCTTGGTTTTAAAATAATGGCCCATTAAAAAAAAATTTTCTTTTACATGATCACTCAATGTTAAATTTAAATTAGAGATCACAGAGTGGGTATGCAAGCCAGTAGCAAAGATAATACTTTTGGATTTAATTTTAAAGTATTCACCGTTTGTATTTATCTCAGACTCATAGAAGGTATCAGAGCATTGAGAAACATTAATTAGTAAAGATTTTAAGGAAATATATGCGCCATTATTTTCACACAAAAGCGCTAGTTTAGATGAGAACTCATGCACATCAATCACTCCAGAGTCTTTAATATCTAAAAACTCTTGGCCCTCTAAAAATGGAAGCTTTGATGCGATTAGCTTCTTGGTAAGGACTTCATGAGCGATTTCCATTTCGCGTGCATTTTCAACTAATGAAGAGAATTTTTGAATGTTATCTTTATTTCCAATTATTAATTTGCCAATCCTTTTATGGGAAACATCATATTTTTTACAAAATTCATATAAAAGATTTTTTCCTTGTATGCAAAATTTACTTTTATAGGAATCTTTTGGGTAATAAATACCTGAATGAATAACTCCTGAGTTTCTAGAGGAGGTTTCCTCAATTAATGAGTGGTTTTTTTCAATTAAAATACATTGTTTATCTTTTGATATTTCTCTCAAAAGAGCAAGCCCTACAACTCCCCCACCAACAACTAAAACATCTGTCTCGATAGTGTCCAATTAAACCCTATCTCTATAATGCAAAAGCCATGTGACGAAATCATTTAAGCCCTCGATAAAGCTAACTTTTGGCCTATATGCTAAATATTTAGATGCCTTTGTTAGGTCTGCATGTGTTGATAAAACTTCATTAGAAGTTTTCGCGTGAATTATTTTTGCTTTTTTTCCAAGGATACTTTCTAATGTTTCAAGTAAATGGAGTGTTTGAACTGGAGAATCGTTACCCAAGTTAAAAATAAGATTTTGATAAGTATGGGTCTTTTTACTTCGCTCAAGAAACATCATTTCTAACCCAGCAAAAATGCCGCTTACAATATCAGATATATGAGTCATATCTCTACTCATTTTCCCTTTATTATTTAAATAGATTGATTCATTGTTTAAAATTGACTCAGCAAATTTAAAATAGGCCATATCTGGTCTGCCCCATGGGCCATATACTGTAAAAAACCTAAATCCGATAAGATCTATATTGAATTCTGATGAATAAACTGAAGCAAGGTTTTCATTAAATATTTTAGAGGACGCATAAATTGATTTAGGTGAATTTATGGTTTCGTTTTCAGAAAACGGTATTGAATTTGTTTCTCCATACACTGAACTACTTGAAGCATAAAGGATTTTATTAATATCCTTATCAACACAAAAATCTAAAACGGATAAAAACCCGTCTACATTTGAAGAAAGGTACTGATTAAAATTCTTTCTTGGTAGCCTGACACCAGCTTGAGCAGCTAAGTTTATGACACAGTCTATCTTTTCATTAAATTTAATCTTATGAATATCACTAAGATTGTTTTGATAAAAAATAAATTTATCTTCTTTTTCAAGAATTTTAATGCGAGAAGACTTTAATTTTACAGAATAGTAATCATTTAGGTTATCTACTCCGATGACTCTATATCCTTTTTTTAAAAGTAATTCAGACAAATGGAAGCCTATAAAACCAGCGCACCCTGTAATTAATATTTTTTTCATATCCTAATCATTAATTGCTCTAATCAGTTGCTGACCTCAAGAATTGCTCCTCATAGTATTTAATATCTACATATTAAAATTGTGTAATATTTCAAATATAAAAGTTTGCCAAAGTAATCACAATAGTCACATGCAACATGTCAGTTAGCATGAAATATCTTTACACTACAAAAATCTATTTCTCTTCTCTAGTTTTTGAAATGAGGCAAAGCAAGATAATATATACATGCAGATATAAAGGAAATCATTATTGATATAAGTACTATAATAGCTCTTGCAGGCCCAGTTTTAATCACAGGCAGTGATGGCGGGTCAATGTATTTAAAAACATAATCTTTATTGATTGAAGATACCATTAACACATTCAATTTTCTTTCAATTAATTTGGCTATCGCTGATTTAGTTTCGGAATAGTTTGGCATTTGAGAAATTTCTGCAAGGTATTCAAGACTCTTATTAGCATCAATTGTATCGCTAGATAGCATCCTTGCATTTACTTCATCAATGATATTTGATGCAAGATCTTGTGCAAAATAAGGAGACAAATGAGAGACTTTCAGCATTAAAAAACCAGTTTTTATATCACGCTGCACAGATACTATTGCGGAATATTCCTTATAACCCTCTTCATATGTAGGTTGCTCTCCTTCAGACCATTTTTTTTGAAAATCATCATAGGTATTGTAATAATTTATTTTCTTAGAGGAATCATTGAATGACTTGGCAGCTAGTAATTGAGGAAGATAATCATACTTGTCAACAAGCATTCTGTAGAACTGTCTTGATCTAATAATGTATATTCCTTCATTTGCTCTTTTAGAAAGTTCTTCATTTCCACCTTTAAAATTTAATCCGGAAAAAGCCTGGAGACCACCGAATGTTGCTTGAGCTTGTCCTTGAATAGAATTATCATCTTGCTCTCTGACTAGTAAAACAGCTTCAGATGTATAAATGTTTGGCATCCAAAGTGATCCAGCAATAGCTATTAAAGTGATTAAAAAAGTAAAAAGTAAGATGGGTTTACTATTTGCGAGCAGCACCCGCAGCATGGAAATAAGATCTGCAGTTTCTGAATTATTTAAAGCTTGATTGTCGTTAGCGTTAATCATATTAATTTTAAATTAAAAAACCATTTTACAAGGATTATTTAAGAAATAATCAAAATACATAGAAAATATCCTATGCTTTTTTTGAATGTTGGCAAACTTGCGTGTAGAAACTAAGATAATTTTTAAGCATTTGGTGCTCAGAATAATGCTTGAACACAAATTCTCTTTGTTGAATTTGCATTCTTGATAATATCTCTTGATCTAGACTCAAATCATAAACTTTATTAGCAACATCTTCTATTTTTGTGCTTGACCATATCCAATCTTCTGGCTGAGATTGATAGGTTTGAAGCCACTGAATTCCAACAATAGGTACTCCTGCTTGAGCAGCTTCTAAACCAGCAAGCCCAGTGGAGCCTTCAACATTTATACTTAGAAAGATATTCATTAAATTAAGAGGCAAATAAGGATCCTCTGTATAACCGGCAAAAATGCATTTTTTTAGAATGCCATAGCTAGCTGCAAGCTTTTTTAAACTTTCTTCTTGGGAGCCAGATCCTCCCAAGATAAAATTAAACCGATGGGGATCTTTCTGATTTAAAAGAGAGAATATTTTGATAAATTTACTTGGCTCGCGATCCAATTCAAGTCTACTAATTGTTCCAATAGTAAATTTAGAATTCTTATTGAATCCAATTGAATTCATATAATTTTCTATTTGTAATGGTTTAAATTCTTGTTGTTGTTCTGGGGCTCCATTATAAATAACTTCGCAAATCATATTTTTAAATTTAGGAAAATGTGCCCATGTAGGTGTGTGATTTATATGAGCAATACCATCTCTAAAAAAATATAAAGTCTTTTTAAGTCTTAATTGAATAAAATTAAGAGGGCTGCCACAGGAATGATTAGTTTCTACGAACTTAGGAGGATTTTTTACAAAGAGTCTACTGTAAATATATAAAAAAGATGTCATAAAGCTGGCGAGTGTTAAATGTGCGTGAACGATATCGAACCCTGAGATATAGACTCTGCGTCTAATGATCCAGATAAATGATTGAACATATAACCTTAGTCTTGTAATCGGGATATCAGAAATAACGTCTACCTGAGCATTTTTTTTAAGATTCTCAAGCATTATGGAGTCATCGCAATATCCGATTAATACTGAAACGTTAGTAGAATCAGAGACTGCCAGCTTTGAAAGCATTAAAACTAAATTTTCAGCCCCACCTTTCTTTAAAATGGGAAGCAGATGCAAAATTTTCAAATAACAGACCTCATGAAGAAAATAATCCTATGAATTGTAACAGAGGAAGAAACATACATTGGAGGCTGAAGCCGGAATCGAACCGGCGTTAACGGCTTTGCAGGCCGCTGCATAACCACTCTGCCATCCAGCCTTATTTTTTAAATGTTGCTATTGTATATGAAAGTCCTGTTTGGAGAGTAATTATTAGCGCCAAAAATAAAAGAAAATTTGATATAAATACCACCAGCGAGTTGTTAAGGTATAAACCCAATAAAAAACCAGATAATGCAAAAAATTGGATGGCAGTTTTAATCTTTGCTAACTTTGATACTCTTGTGGCATTTTGATTTGCATATCTTGCATTTAATTCTCTTAGAGCCCCGACCCAAAATTCTCTTATCAAAATGATTCCTCCAAAAAATCCAATGAAAAAGCTATTAAGCTCTATGCTTAGAGCGATTATTACAAAAGTTATTAAAATTTTATCTGCTATAGGGTCCAATACAGCTCCAATGATTGATTCAAGCTTATATTTTCTTGCAAGGAATCCATCCCAATAATCAGAAATGCCAGCTAAAACAAATAAAAAAAGAGCCAGTCCAAAAAAATTAAATGGAGTTATTAAGAGGAAGATTACCGGTGCAATAAAAATTCTTAAATATGTTAGAAATTGAATAAAATAATTCATGGTTTGTAAAATAAATTAATTTCCTTTGCTAGTTTAATGCTTATTCCTGAAACCTTGCAAAGATCATCTACAGAGGCATCCTTGATTGACTGAATGGATTTGAAATAATTCATTAAATCTTTTTTCTTTTTTGGTCCAAGGCCTTTAATGCTGTCAAGAGATGATTTCCTTATAGACTGATTTTTTTTCTTCCTATTACTTGATATAGCAAACCTATGAGATTCATCTCGAATTTGTTGAAGAAGTAAAAATCCTGGGCTATCTTTTGGCATTTCGATAATTCCATCCTTAGAAAGGATTGTTTCAGTAGATCTAATCCTCTTAGATCCCTTCACAATACTCAGTATCATTGGTGATTTTTTTTCCAAGGCTGAAAAAGTGCTTAAACCAACCTCCAGTTGAAGCTTGCCTCCATCAATCAAAATTATATCTGGCAAAGGGTTGATGCCTGCTTTATTAATTCTTCTTTGCAGAACATGTCTCATTGATCCTATGTCATTTCCGGATAATTCTTTAGGTATATTAAAAAGTCTATACTTGCTTTTTTCTGGCCCAGACGAGGAAAATGCTACAGCTGATGCAACGGCATGCTGACCGCCATGATGACTTACATCAAAACCTTCTATTGTTAGCTCTTTGACATTGAAGCCTAAATTTAAAATGAGGTCTCTTATAGCAAATGAATATTTATCAGACTGATTAATTCGATTTTCAATAGCTTGATTTGCATTTAGTTCTCCTAATTTGGCTACTTTCCTTATTTTTGAGTTAATGGTTGTTGAAATTGAAACTTGTTTATCAAATTTAAGCTTTACAGCTTGTCTTATCAGTGAAAGATTGCTGGGCCTGACATTTAAAATAATTTTTTTAGGTAAGGAGAAACTATTCTGGTAATAAGAAAATATTAAACTTTGAAACAAGCTATCAACATCATGAAGCTGATTTCCTTTCAAATAATGAGTTTTAGTTCCTCGAATTCTTCCATCCCGGACTGATAGTATGCATATCCCAGTTCTATCCAGCTTAGATACACATGCAAAAAAATCAATACTTATCAAAGAACTGTTAAATGATTGCTCTTGATGAAGAAGATCTAAGCTTTTAATTCTTTTTTTGATCTCTTGAGCTCTTTCAAACTCTTGCTGCATAGCAAGCTTATGCATCTGGGCTATCATTAATGATTTAGTTTTTTTTCCAGAAGAAGATAAATAATTTTGCGAAGATACAATGTCCCCCCTATAACTTGTTTCAGAAATTAAATTTACACATGGAGCAGAGCATCTTTGCATTTGATGCTCAATACATGGTCTGGACCTATTATTAAATGTTGTATCACTACAATTTCGAATTTGATATATCTTCTGTAAATCCTTTATTGTTGATTTTACAGCTTGAGCACTAATAAAGGGACCAAAAAAATTTTTTGAAACAGCATGTTTAGATCTTTTCATGCTTATACTTGGATATTTATGGTTCATAGAGAAATGCACATAAGGATAAGTCTTATCATCCCTTAGAAGGATGTTAAATCGAGGTAAATTTTCTTTAATTAATGATTGCTCTAAAAGTAAAGCTTCAGCTTCTGTAGTTGTTGAAAAAGTTTCAATGTTATCTGTAAGGATTTTGATTTGTTGTGTTTTTCTATCCTTTAAAGATTTACCAAAATATGAAGAGACTCTTTTGTTTAAATCTTTAGCCTTGCCAATATAGATAATCTTATTCTTAGAAAAAAACTTATAGATTCCTGGCGTTTTGGGAACTTGTTTTAAATCTAGCGCCATTAATTAAGAAATTTCTTTGCAACAAATTTACCTGCAGCAACTCCAAATTGATCAAAGGGATTAATTTGAAGCATGCAAGAAGTTATGAAAACTCTATGTTCCCAAGTCGCAAGCAAAAAACCAAGCCCTTCAAGTGATGACATGTTTAAATGGAAAAGATTAACTGGGGAGTTGCTATTTGTTTTTTCAAGTAAATTATTGGACTGTGAAGAATCTGAAGATAGCAGAGAAGCTTGACCTTGTGCTTGTGCAGAGAGTAATGGACTGCTCCTTGACGTTGAATAAATAATATCAGTACAAAATCCAGCTGTGCCCTGATGCAGTAATTGGAAGTAAGAATGTTGAGCTGTAGATCCAAAGCCTCCAAGTATTGTTTGACCTGTTTCTTTAAAAATAGATTTAGGACTAGCCTGCTTTCCGAGTGACTCCATCTCAAGCTGTTGAATATAATTAGCTAGTGACCGTAATTTCCAGTTATATGAGAGCACGACTCTATTTTTTTTATTTTTAAAATTGCTAAACCACAAGTCTGAAAATGCTAACATTTTAATAAATTTTTGATATTCGCAATCTTCTTTTGTAGAGCCTAACAACATATTATCTGCTGCAAGACCTCCTTTTAGAAATTTGGAAAAATTATTTTCCAATGCAGCGCTCAAAGAGATTGGTGACCATACAGAGTACCTGCCCCCAACTGTTTCAGGGATCTGAACAACACAATTCTCTTGAAAACCTAAAGTTATTGCTTTTTCTGAACAAGCTGTAATTACTATTGAATTAGTTGAATCTCTTTCATTACCCAGCCATTTTAGGCATGACAAAGTTTCGTCTGTTGAAAGTGATTTAGATGAAAAAATATAAAAGTTCTTTTGCCCGCTTAATGGTTTTAATATTGAGTTGAATTCATCCTTATCAGGACCTGATACAAAATAATAATTAAATTTTGAAGATTGACGCTTTGCATATTCTTGAATTAATTTTGGCCCTTCATATGAACCGCCAATACCGAAAGTAATAATATTTTTAAAACCATCCTTTTTGATCCTTTGAATAAAGGGTTGCGTAATTTTCTTAAAATTAAAAACTACAGGCCCATTATTGCTGCGGTATTTATGATGTAACGCCGGTTTATTTTCTGTAATATTAACAACTTCTCCACCAAAGAGATCAAGTATAGAGCCTTTAAGATCTAATTTATGAGCAAGCTCATCAAATATCTTATAGTGTTGTGATGAGAAATCATTTAAAAAGGATTGATAATTGAGAAATTTTGATTCGAATTTAAAGGATAGCTTATCTTTGCTCGCTCCAGATTTTGAAAGCTTCTTAAGATCTGAAAGAATGCTCTTGTTAGATCTATTTTTCATAAATCAAATCGTTAAAATTCTCTAATGCTTTCAACATGTTTTCAGCATGAGTAATAGGTCTGCCTATAACCAAAAATGTAGCGCCGCTCTTAATTGCATCCTTTGCGCTCATGGTTCTTGCTTGATCATCTTCTACTTTAATATCTCTAATCCCTGGTGTAATTTTTATTGAATGGGAGTCCAAAATTCTATTTGACATTTCTAGCTCAAGAGGTGAGCAAACAATTCCATCTAATTTTGCTTTAACAGCCATCTTGAATAAACTTCTTATTTGATCGTCAAGACTGTTGTTGAATAAATCTAATGTATCAGCCTCTTTTAAACTTGTGAGTATAGACACTCCAATTACCTTGGTATTAATTGATTTGCCACCAAGCATAGCTTGCTTAAGCATCTCTTCGCCGCCAGATAAATGAACAGTCAGCATCTCAATAGAGCAATCATGAAAGCCAAGTATTGTTTCGTGAACAGTATTTGGTATGTCATGCAATTTTAAATCTAAAAAAATTTTATAACCTTGCGAAGTTGCATCTTTAAGAAATGATTTCCCAAGAGCATTAAAAACAACGCTACCTATTTTTATCATACAAAGATCTGGATCGAGTTGGTCCAATATAGCATTAGCTTTTATGGGATTAAATGTATCAATTGCTACAATTATTCTTGGCTTAGTCATGAAATTGAAGAAGTTTCTTAGAGGCTTTAAAATGCATAACAGATGTTTCTCCTAAATAAGATACTTCTTTTGTTTTTGGGTTAATAAATTTTCTTGGTCTAATAGTTTTTTTTGAGAACGAGCCAAAACCTCTGATCTCAACCCTTTTATCTAATGCAACTGTATTAATAATTTCTTGTAACACCAAATCAATACCTTCAATAATTTTTTCATCATTCAAAGAAGGAAATTTTCTCGACAAATGGATTGCTAAATCTGATTTATTAAAATTTTGCACATACTTTTTCATATTTAATTCAAGAAGTACTTTGCTTTGGAAGTTGGACTAAAACGAACCTTGTTTTGTGATGGAATCTTATAATTTTTCATGGTCTTTGGATTTCTTCCTATCCTTTCTTTTGTTGGAAATATTTCAAAGGAACCGAATCCAGAAAGCTTAATGGTTTTTTGAGATTGTAGAGTTGTTTTAATTACATTAAAGAATTCGTCGACCAAAGAATCTGCAATATCTACTGAAAGCTTCAATTCTTTTTTTAAAGTTACGCTAAGTTCCTTTTTGGTCAAATTCATGACCTTATTTTAGCATCCAATCTTTTTTCTAGAAGCTTCAATATCATTTGCATTGAACTATTAATTTCACCTTCTAATAATGATTTAGCATTACTTTGAAAAGTAAATCTTAATGTCATGCTAACAGAGCCTTTAGGAATGTCATTTCCTTCGAAAGTATTAATCAGATGAAATGAGGATAGGTACTTAATTTCTCCTTGAGCGATTAAAGTTTCAACCTCTTGATAAACAATAGATTGGTCTATAACAATGTTAATATCTCGAGTTGATACAGGGAATTTACTAGTTTTTTTAATTTTTGGATTCATGAAAAGTAATGAAATTTTTTCAGGATAGATTTCAAATCCATATGCTTGTTTCTTGAGTAGCTTATCTGTAACAGAAAGGTCAATTTCGCCAATAACTGCTATCTTTTGTTTATCAATAAATATATCTAAAGCATTTTCATTAAATGGCATTGAAGAACTAGCATTTTTAAATTTAATATTTTGTATCCCTAGAGTTTTAAATAATTGAGTAATTTTTGCTTTTAATGAAAAGAAGTCATATATAAATTTTTTCTTGCTCCAAGTTTGCTGAGGCTCATGATGATAAATCATTCCTGATAAATGCAATGATTGAGAAAAGCCTTTTTTTTCTTTTTTAAATACATTGCCCACTTCAAAAACTTTAATAGATTTGTGTCCTTTTTTTATATTGCTGTTCAGTGCTAAAAATAGAGATCTAAAAAGACTTCCTCTCAGCAATGGCTCATTCTCATTTATCGGATTTTTTAATTCAGCAGCTATCCAATCATTAGAATTTAATTGTTGGAAAGATTTTTTTGAGACAAACGGCATATGCATAAGCTCTGTGAAGCCATTATGAACAAAGCCAAGACTCAGTTCTTCTGTGACATCTTTCTGTCTATTTTTAATTATGGGTCCTGCCTTAGGTCTTGATATAGGAATATTGTCATAGCCATAAGATCTTAGTAATTCCTCATACAAATCTTCTTCCAAAGAAATATCAAATCTATGGCTAGGGACATTGAATATCACATTATTCTTATTCCTCCTATGCAACTTAAAACCTAAGTTTTTTAACATAAGAATTGCTTTACTTAGCTTTAGCGCAAGACCAGAAAAATTATTAAATCTTTCTATGTCAAATTTTACACTTTTCTTTTTAGTTTTTCGGGAATAAGAATAATAGAGTGCAGCCGAATCGTATTCTGCTATTTGATTTAATAGAAATAGGTATCTTTCTAATGCTTGTTGCTGAATCTCAGGATCAACCCCCCTCTCAAAGCGATGAGAAGCATCAGTAGCAAGTCCATACTTTCTAGCTTGATTAACTATGATCTCAGGCCTAAAAAACGCAGCTTCAACAGCTATGTTAATAGTTTTTGATGATACTGAGGACTCCTCACTACCAATAACACCCGCAATTGCCTGAATCCCAGATTGATCATTAATTGTTAGTGATGAAGACTGCACATCTTTAATATCGCCCCCAATCACTGTTACTGGAGAATCATTAACTTCAGGAAAGTGAACATCGATTGGTAAAGCTAGCTTAGATGAATCAAACACATGCATAGGTGCACCAATCTCTAACATCACGTAGTTACCCAAATCAACCAAGGGATTAATTAAGGGAATTCCAGCAGACTCTATAAAGTTCGATTTTTTAATATCTAAATTTTTTATTTTCTGAAGTCCCTTAACCAACATTAAATGGTAATTACCACAACCAGAGCCATCAATTTGGTTAATAATTTTCCTATCTTTAAGAAGTTTTAATGGTGATATGTCTAATTTTCGGCTAGGTTTTGTTGATAGATACGCATAAAATTCTCTTTCTAGACCTGTAAGTGAAAGCATATCTCCTCGATTTGGAGTGATGTCAAATTCTATAATATCTCCATCTATCTCACACTCAAAACCAACTTCAGTAAATACATCACTAAGTTTTTTCAGACTAAGCTTTGTATCAAGAAAATTCTTTAGATATGAATATTGAATTTTCATGATGTAAATTGATATAAAAAATCTAAGTTGGAAGAATAGAATTCTCTAATATCTGTTACTCCATAGTAAAGCATAGCTAATCGCTCAACCCCCATACCAAAGGCAAAGCCACGAAATTTGTTTATGTCTATGTTGCAACCATTTAATACATTAGGATGAACCATTCCACAACCTAGAATCTCAAGCCATCCTTGTTTTCCAAATTTTATATCTACTTCTGCTGAAGGTTCTGTAAAAGGAAAATATGAAGGCCTAAACCTGACTTCCATTTTTTCATTAAAAAAGTCCTCTAAGAAATCGATTAAGACTCCTTTTAAATCACCAAAAGTTACGTCCTCGTCAATTACTAAACCCTCAATTTGAGTAAACATTGGAAGGTGGGTGGTATCAGAGTCACATCTAAATACTCTTCCGGGGGAAAGCATATACAACGGTAAATCTTCTGAAAGCATTGCATGAACTTGAGTATTTGAGGTATGCGTTCTTAATAAATATTCTGAATTGGTATTAGAATTTAGATAAAAAGTGTCATGCATTTGTCTTGCAGGATGATTTTCTGGAAAATTTAATGCTTCAAAATTATAGAAATCTGTTTCAATCTCATGTCCAGAAAAAATTTGATAATTTAATGGGGTGAAATAATTAATAATTTTTTGCGAAATTTTCGTAATTGGGTGTTTAGAACCTACCAAAAAGGGGTCAGAAGGAAGAGTTACATCTAATTTCTTAGTATTACTTCTACCCTCTATATTTGTTTGAGAAGTCTCAAATAATTTAGTTAACTTACTCTTAAGAATATTTAACTCTTTTGCGGCAAATACTTTTTTATCTGATTTAAGGTCTCTAAGTTTTGAGAGTGCGGTAATAACAAAAGATTTTTTACCAAGATATTGTGCTCTTAGTTGAAAGAATTCAGCCTCTGATCGAACGGATTTTAATTTGAGTGCGGCTGTTTCAATTAAATCCTGAGGGATTTGCATGTGAACATTATACCCTGACTTTTTCTACGATTTTTTTAAATGTATCAGGATCGGAAAAAGCGATTCCGGCTAAAGATTTTCTATCTAATTTAATATTTTCCTTGTTTAACTGATTTATGAATCTACTATAAGAAATTTCCAAAGGTAATAAGGCAGCAGATATTCTTGAAATCCATAGTGAGCGAAAAGTTCGCTTTTTATTTCTTCTATCTCTAAAAGCGTATTGCAGAGACTTGATATTGGATTGCTTGGCGGTCTTAAATAATCTGCTTCTGGCGCCATAGTGTCCCCTAGTAGCTTTTAGTACTTTCTTATGCTTTGTTTTTGCAGCTAATGCTTTAGTTACTCTTGGCATGATAATTAAATATTATATAAAAGTTTTTGCGCTATTTTCTTTGTTTCATCAGCCATCTTAATCATTCCGCGATTATGACGCTTTCTTTTGGTAGATTGCTTAGCCAAGATATGAGCGCGAGAAGCACTTCTTCTTTTCAAGCCACTGCCCGTAGCCTTAAAACGCTTTTTAGCGCTTGAATGTGTTTTTAATTTATAACCCATAATTATTTCTTTCTTATTTGCGAGAGAATCATCAACAACTGCCTACCTTCAAGAGATGGCTCTTGATCGACTTGAGCAATATCTTGGAGGTCTTCCCTCAAACGATTTAGTAGATCAAGGCCCAAATTACTATTTAATATCTCCCTGCCTCTAAACCGAACGCTGATTTTAGTCTTATCTCCATCATTTATAAAGCTTTTTATCTTTTTTAATTTAATATTGTAATCACCGATGTCAGTCGTTGGACGAAACTTAATCTCCTTTAAAGACTGCTTTTTTGGTTTTTTAGTTCCGCCAATGCTTTTTTTCTTTTCGAATTGAAATTTACCAAAGTCTAATAGCTTACATACAACTGGCTGTGAATCAGATGGAGAAACCTGAACCAAATCAAGACTTTTCTTCTGCGCCTCATCTATTGCCTCATCAATGGCAAGTAATCCAATTTTTTCTCCATCGGAACCAATTAACATGACCTCTTTTGCATAGATGTTTTTATTTATAGGAGTAGTAGATTTTTTCTTCAAAGCGATAACTAAAGACCTTATATAGTTAGAGAAGGATTAATCAAAGTATTTTTGATTTAAAAAAAGAATTGTTAAGTGATTTAACATTGAAGTGGATTTTATAGCATTATTAATAAAAAGAAAACATTCTTATGGCTGAAGGAATCGTTCTGACCATTCATTATCTTCTTGCTCAAAGACATGTCTTTTATTCAATCTATTTTCATGGCCTTGCCAAAACTCAAAATAGTAGGGAATAAAAAAGTAGCCTCCCCAGAAGTTTGGTCTGGATGTTTCATTTGTCATGAGCTCCAAGGTCTCATTAAAATTTTTAGCAACATTATCAAACGAATCAATCACATGAGATTGATTAGAGCTAATAGCTAAGGCATTTTTTTCTTTAGTCCTGGTATGGAAATGCTCATCTGAGAACTCAGAAGAAGTCTTAAAAATTTTTGCTTTCATTCTGATTTGAGTGTTTATGCTTGCCCAATAAATAAGTATAGAAACTTGGTTATGAGACTCAAACTGATGAGCCTTCGGAGAATTATAATTTGAAAAAAATATCCACTCATTGTTAGCGATATACTTAAGATTTACATACCTAGCTTCTACTTCACTTTTTAACTTGTTATAGGATGAGACAGAGATTGCTTCTATGTTTTTTTGACCATTATCTAATGCTTCTTGATAAAGAGATTGAAAATGAATATAGGGTTTTTCAGAATTTAAATTAAGAAATTTAATCATGTGAGATAAAATGTAATGGTGCCCAGAGCCGGACTTGAACCGGCACGAAGTTGCCTTCGAGGGATTTTAAGTCCCTTGTGTCTACCAATTCCACCACCTGGGCAATTAGTT
>MDTG01087918.1_pt1 | contig 21902 bp, 14 predicted proteins | sample 811421 | NCBI WGS metagenome assembly MDTG01 (sample SAMN05326645, study PRJNA326480) | marine metagenome | isolation source: seawater | place: Pacific Ocean: South East | collected 2011 | reverse complement strand
TTTTCTATAGTGAAGTATACAGGAAATGGAACACAGGGTGCTACTGTAGGTCATTCATTATCTTCACCTCCAGAACTTATAATTTGGAAAAATACAGATGCAACAGCGAATTGGCTTGTTTATTCACCTCTTATAGGTAGTGATTCGGAATGGTTATATTTAAATGCAACTAGCTCAAAACAAGACAGCGGTAGTCAAAACGAATATCCTACAAATAAAACTAATCCTACTTCAGATGTAGTAACAATAAATGGAGCAGGGTCATCTAATAACATAAATATATCAGGCGAAAGTACAATTATGTACTGCTTCACATCTATAACAGGTTATCAGAAAGTGGGTAGCTATACAGGGACAGGGGTTTCAGGTCTTGATGTTTCTTTAAGTTTTAGTCCAAGATTCTTATTAGTCAAAGGAGTAGGTTCAACAGGATGGATTTTAATAGATTCACAAAGAGGTTCAAAAGAATTATATGCTAATTTAAGTGATGCAGAAGATGCTTCAGCAACTGCTTTTGTTTTAGGTACTAATAAATTTACTGTAAATAGCACAGGAACTTGGCATAACTCTTATGATGTAGATTACATCTATTTAGCAATAAAATAAAACGTAATGAACTACATAAGAAAAATATCAGTTGGTGCCGATTATAAGAACGCAATGCATTATGTAGTTGAGCAAGAGGTTATGGGTGGCAGATGGAAAATACATGCTGTCTCTCAAGATGAAGAAGGGTATCACTTATGGATTCAAAAGAATAAAGAAGTCAAAAAATGGAAATTTTTTAGTATAAATACTCCAATAACAATTGAATATAATGTTAACTTTTAGACCAACACGTGCATTTTTAATTAGCCCAAAAAATAATCAAGAATACAACAGAGAGAAAGGAGGAGTTATTATCACCTCATCAATTGAAAATGCAAAAGATGTCAATAGATTTGGAATAATAAAAAAAACCCCACTATCTTATATTGGAGATTTAAAAGAAGGCGATCAAGTTGTTTTACATCATAATATTTTTCGTTCATACTATGATATGAAAGGTAATGAAAGAAAGAGCAACGAGTATTTCAAAGATAATTTGTATCTTGTTCCATCTAATAAAATTTATCTTGTTAAGAAAAATAATAACTGGGTTAGCTTTGATGATTATTGTTTTGTCTCTCCGAAGGGGGAGGAGAATATGGAGGTGTCCTTAGGTGCATACGAATTACACAAAGGAACTTTAAAATATACCAATGAAAACTTAATTAATCAAGGTTTAAAACATGGTTTGGAAATAGGATACACCAAAGACAGTGAGTATGAATTCGAAATAGATGGAGAAAAACTATATCGGATGAGAAGAAAAGATATTTGTGTAGAGTTTACGTAAATGGGAAAATCACTTAACAGACGAGGCAAATATAGTCACTGCACAAGAGCACAGAGAAATGGAAGAAATAAACCAGCAAAAAAAAATAAATAATGGCAGATACGTTTATAAAAAATAATTTATCTGTAGTTATATCGTTTATAGCTGCTGTTTTTGCAGCAGGTTCTATATTCTCGGAATTTACAGCACTTAAAGATGAGCTACATCTAGTTCATGAAAGATTAGATGAAAAAGTTTTGATTATGGAAAAAATCGAGAATAGACTTATGGAGTTAGAGAAAAAAACAGAATACGAAAGAGGGCTATTAGATGCAACAAATAAAATTAAATAAAATGAAAATACATTGGATAACCACAACAACTTGGGGTGACTATGAAGTTGAATACACCTTTAAGTGTAATGGGAACTAAAGAAACTATACTTCGAGTAATAGAGGCAGGAGAAAAAGCTGTAGAAGAGCTTATAAAAGTTGCTCATGATGAAATTATTACCGATGACCCTTCGGTTGATTTAGCAGCAGATAGATTGAAGAATGCAGCAGCAACAAAAAAGCTTGCTATCTTTGATGCTTTTGAAATATTGAACAGAATACAAATTGAGAGAGAAAAGCTTGAAGGTGGTGACACAGAAAAGAAAAATACAGGCTTCCAAAGTTTCGCTGAATCTAGAGGAAGAAAGTCTTAGACTTTTTACCTCTATAGGAACTATACCAGAAAATGAAAAGAAGATAAAAAACAAATCTTCATCTTGGGTTTATGGTTATAACGCTAAATACGATGTTGTAGTTATATCCAAGACGGGTAAAGTAGGTGAAGTGATCAACATCAACGGATTAAAAATTGCATTACCTTTGCAGCCGAAAAAGGTTCATTCAAGGAGTAATGACAAGAAAGAACAATATTGGGAAGCAGAAGAATATCCAAGAGAATTATTCAAAATTAAGACCGTTTTCCAGTGGAATGAGTACCCATCTTCATTCAAAGAAACATGGGTTGATTACATTGAAAATGAATTCGAAAGAAGAGAAAATGGTTTTTGGTTTAAAAACAACAGTGTTCCTACTTATATTACTGGCTCTCACTACATGTACTTGCAGTGGACCAAGATTGATGTTGGGCTCCCAGAGTTCAGAGAGTCTAATAGAATATTCTATATTTACTGGGAAGCGTGTAAAGCAGACTATAGGTCTTATGGAATGTGCTATCTTAAAAACAGAAGGTCTGGCTTCTCCTTTATGTCTTCATCTGAATCCGTTGCTCAAGCAACAATTACTTCCGATGCACGGTTTGGGATACTGTCCAAATCTGGAGCTGATGCTAAAAAAATGTTCACAGATAAGGTTGTACCAATATCAACAAACTACCCCTTCTTTTTCAAGCCAATACAAGACGGAATGGACAGGCCAAAGACAGAGCTCGCATACAGGGTCCCAGCGTCCAAGCTTACCAGAAAAAACATTGAACAAACAGAAACAGACGAGCTCGCAGGACTTGACACAACTATCGATTGGAAAAATACAGGCGACAATTCCTATGACGGTGAAAAACTCAGGCTACTCGTGCATGATGAATCTGGAAAGTGGGAGCGACCCGATAATATCCTCAACAGTTGGCGCGTCACTAAAACTTGTCTTAGATTAGGGAGAAGGATTATAGGTAAGTGTATGATGGGGTCTACCTCAAACGCTCTTGATAAAGGAGGATCCAATTTTAAGAAATTATTTTACGATTCAAATCCTACAGAAAGAAATGCTAATGTCCAAACTAAAACTGGACTATATAATTTATTTATTCCTATGGAATGGAATATGGAGGGGTTTTTAGATAAATATGGGCATCCTGTTTTTAGAACACCTGAAGATCCTTTGATAGATATACACGGAGATTACATATATCAAGGTGTTTTGGATTATTGGGAAAATGAAGTTGATTCTTTGAAGAATGATCCTGACGCTCTAAACGAGTTTTATAGGCAGTTTCCTAGATCAGAAAACCATGCTTTTAGGGACGAATCAAAAAACAGCCTTTTTAATCTTCAAAAGATATATGAGCAAATAGATTTTAACGATACAAACGGAGCCAATAGTTTTGTTGATAGAGGAGACTTTCATTGGGAAAATGGTGTTAGAGGATCAAATGTTATCTGGACTCCTTCTAGAAATGGCAAATTTTACGTAACTTGGATACCTCCTAAAGAATTGAGAAATAATGTACGAAGAGATAATGACAAGTTTTATCCACTTAATATTCATATTGGCTCTTTTGGTTGTGATAGTTATGACATTTCTGGAGTTGTAGGGGGAAGCGGATCAAAGGGGGCGCTTCATGGATTAACGAAGGTGAATTTCGATAACGCACCTTCAGAGTTGTTTTTTTTGGAATATATAGCAAGACCACAGACAGCAGAGTTATTTTACGAAGATATATTGATGGCTTGTCATTTTTACAGCATGCCTATATTAGTTGAAAATAATAAACCTAGACTGTTGTATTATTTTAAAGAGCGTGGCTATAGGGCTTTTGCAATGAATAGACCAGATAAATCAAAAAATGATTTGTCGAAGTCTGAAAAAGAACTAGGGGGCATACCGTCCTCACAGCCAGTTATTTCTGTTCACGCAGAATCTATTGAAGCGTATATAGAAAGAAATGTAGGAGTGGATGCAACTGGAAATTATAGAGATGTAGGTTCTGTAGGTAAAATGTATTTTATGAGGACTTTAAAAGATTGGTCAAACTATAATATATTCAATAGAACCAAGTTTGATGCCACTATTAGCTCTGGATTAGCAATAATGGCAAACCAAAGGTTTATTAATAGGATTGAGAAAAAGCGTAGCAAAATAAGTGTTAACTTTGCAAAGTACAACAATTCAGGTCTGAATAGCGAAATTATAAAATAGCAATATGCTAAAAAACGATTTTAAAGTTGCCAACATCTCCTTTCCCGATCAGCTAGCTACTGATTCTGTGAAAAGTTCAAAGGAGTATGGACTCTCTGTGGGTAAAGCCATAGAGTCGGAGTGGTTTAGAAAAGATAATGGAGCTGCTCGTTTTTATAATAATAGAGATAACTTTCATAAGCTTAGACAGTATGCTCGAGGTGAGCAGTCTGTTCAAAAATATAAAAATGAATTAGCTATAAACGGTGATACATCATATCTAAATTTAGATTGGACTCCTGTTCCGATTGTCCCAAAGTTTGTCGATGTTGTGGTTAATGGAATGTCAAATCGTCTTTTTGATATAAAGGTTGAAGCTATAGATGATATTGCCAGAGCCAGAAAAAATAATTATAGAGACACTATTGAAAAAGATATGCTGGCTAAACCAGTTTTAGAACTTCTTGAAGAATCAAGTGGTCAGAATCTTTTCTCAACAGATCCAAGTAAGCTTCCAGATTCAGATGAAGAGCTGGAATTACATATGGAGTTGTCTTATAAACAAAAGATTGAGGTTGCTGAGGAAAAAGCTTTACAAGCTATTTTAGATGTAAATGACTATGAGTTGATAAAAAGACAGGTTGATGAAGATGCTACAGTTATCGGATTGTCATCTGTCAAACATTCATTTAACACACATGATGGAATTAACGTGGAATACGTTGATCCAACACAGATCGTATATTCACCCACCGAAGATCCAAATTTTTCTGATTGTTATTATTTTGGTGAAGTTAAAAATGTAAATATTACTGAGCTAAAAAAAATAGATTCTTCTTTGACTCAAGAAGAAATAAAAGAAATTTCAAAGCTAAGCTCAAAATTTGATGCGTACCAAGGTATTCGAGGTGGATATGAAGCAGATAATTTTGATTCTAATACAGCTACATTGTTATATTTTTGCTACAAGACAGATAAAAATATTGTATATAAAGTAAAAGAAAACAAAAATGGAGGAAAGAGAGCTATTAAAAAAGACGAAAATTTTAATCCTCCAAAAACAGAAATAGCAAAATTTGTAAAAAGATCAAAACGAATTGATGTTTGGTATGAAGGAGTTCTTGTTTTGGGTACAAATCAAATACTTAAGTGGGAGTTGATGAAGAATATGGTTCGACCAAAATCAGGAATTCAGAAAGTTTTACCACCATATATTGTTAGTGCACCAAAGATGTATAGAGGTCAGATAGATTCTTTAGTTAAAAGAATGATTCCTTTTGCTGATCAGATACAATTGACACATTTAAAACTTCAGCAAGTTATATCTAAAATGATTCCCGATGGTGTTTATCTAGACTTAGATGGCATTGCAAGTGTTGATTTAGGAAATGGAGCTATGTACAATCCTAATGAAGCTTTGAATATGTATTTCCAAACAGGAAGTGTAGTTGGTAGAAGTTTTACAGAAGAAGGAGAGTTTAATAATGCGAAGATACCTGTACAAGAATTAAATGGATCAGGATCAAACGCAAAAATATCTTCTTTAGTAGGTATGTATAACCATTATATTGCAATGATACGAGATGTGACTGGTATCAACGAGGCTCGAGATGGGTCAATGCCTGATGCCAAAACTTTAGTAGGCGTTCAAAAACTTGCTGCTTTGAATTCAAACACAGCAACCAGACACGTGTTGGATTCTGGATTAAGGCTTACAAAACGATTGATCGATTCATTATCGTATCGTTTTTCTGATATGCTGGAGTATAGTGATATGAGAGAATCTCTTATGAATATGATTGGGTCAAAATCAGTAGAAATTATAGATGACATCAAAGACGCTCATTTGCATGACTTTGGTATTGAAATAGAGTTACATCCTGACGAAGAAGAAAGAAACATGCTTGAGCAAAGCATACAACTTGCTCTTCAAAATCAAATGATTGATTTAGATGATGCTATTGACATCAGAAACATTAGAAATTTAAACTAGCTAATGCTCTATTAAAAGTTAGAAAAAACAAGAAAGAGGTAGATGATTTAAAGAAGAAGGAAGCAAATATAAAAATGCAAACAGAATCTAATATCGAGTCATCTAACGCTGCATCAACAAATCAAATTAAAGAAATGCAATTCAAAATGCAGTCTGAATTAGAGTTTGAGAAACAAAAAGCCATGCTTGAAATAGAAAAGATGCAGAAGAAAGCAGAGCTAGACATGATGTTGCAAAAACAAAAGCTTGAGTATGAAATGATGACAAAACAATCGGAGTTTTCACAGTTATCAGGCAGAGAAAAACAACGAGAGGATCGAAAAGATCAACGTGTAGATAAGCAGAGTGAGAATCAATCGAAACTTATACAACAAAGAAAAAACAATCAACCAGCACAAGAATTTGAAAATAATACACAAGGAATAGTAGATCAATTACTTAGCTAAAGTGTATTTAAAAAAGCTATATTTTTGTGCTATAATTTAATTTAATCAAATGGCGGATATTAAAGTACGTTCTCTGGAGGAAGACGCACCAGAGGTGAAGATTACGTCTGAAACTCCTCAGAAAGAGGAGACACAGGTCGAAGAAAAAAAAGAGGAAACTGTAGAGGGAACTCAACAGGAGCCACAAGAAGAGCAGGCAGAGGAAGCGAAAGCTGAAGCGCCCGCTGTTGAAGAAGAGGTTCAGAATGAACCTGAAGAAGTTCTTTCAAATACTGAAGAAAAAAATATCGAGCTTCCAGAAGATGTCAAAGCCTTCATGAAATTCAATGAAGAAACTGGGCGTGGGATGGACGATTATGTAAGGCTGAATGTTAATTATGACGAAATGGATCAGGCAGATTTATTACGTCAATACGTGAAGCAAGAAAAGCCGCATTTCGACGACGATGATGTCTCGTATTACATAGAAAGTAATTACGTAGCTTCAGAAGACGACGATGATAATGTAGCTAGAAAGAAAAAGCTCGATTTAAAAGAGACTATATATAAAGCGAAAGAGCATTTTAATAAGCTGAAGGAGGATTACTACAGCCCTGTTGAGTCAACGGGAAAAGTACCAGAAGATTATGAAAAAGCTTTTAGTTTTTATAGTGATTATAAGAAGAAACAGGATAAGCAGGAGATTTTATCTCAAAAGAGAGGCCAACATTTTCTTGAGCAGACCAACAAACTGTACGATCAGATCGAAGGTTTCGAGTTTAATTTAGGTGACAGCAAACAAGTTTACAAGATAAACGACAAGGAAAGCGCAAAGAAGCAAACAGCTAGTCTTAATGAGTTCGTCGGAAAATTTCTAGATAAAGACGGATATATAAAAGATACTGCAGGTTATCATCGTTCAATGACAATAGCCGCTCAACCTGATCAGTTTGCCAAGTACTTTTATGAGCTTGGAAAAGCCACTGCCGTTGATGGAATTGTGAAAAAAACAAAAAACATCGACATGACAGTTAAGTCAAATACAGGGCAAACAGAGGATGGTAGAACAAGGTTTAGATCAGTGGACAGTGGTTCTGGTTCTTCGTTGAAAATTAGAAAACGAAACTAAAACTTTTTAAAAATTATTTATTATGTCTATAACAATGTCACCTACTCCTGCTGGAGTACCGATTACGCCTGCCCCGACTAAGGCAACGTTATCAACTAATTACATCACAGACTTTGATTTTTTAAATCAATATCTACCTGATGTTTACGAACAAGAATTCGAGCGTTATGGAAACCGTTCTATTGCATCTTTTATGAGATTGGTAGGTGCGGAAATTCCTTCTAACTCTGACTTAATTAAGTGGTCTGAGCAAGGTCGTTTACACACTATCGTTAAAAGTGCTTCACGTTCTGGAGAAGTAATTACTTCTAACTCACACCCTTTCAGATTACAACAAACAGTTATCATTTCTGATGGAACAAACACAGCAAAAGCTTTAATTACTGCTGTGAATGCAAACGGAAACGCATTTACTGTATCTGCTTATGGTGCTGCTAACCTTACTGCTGCTGGACTTACAGGAACATCTGGATTAACTGTTTTTGTATATGGTTCAGAATTCAAGAAAGGAACTGGAGGAATGGAAGGTAGCCTTGAGGCTAACATCGATATCTTCGAAAACAACCCAATCATCATTAAGGACAAGTATGAAGTTGCTGGTTCTGACATGGCTCAAGTGGGTTGGATTGAAGTTACTAGTGAAAACGGAGCTACAGGATATCTTTGGTATCTAAAATCAGAGCATGAAACACGTTTAAGATTTGAGGACTACCTAGAAACTGCAATGGTTGAAGGTGAGCCTGCTGCAAGTGGATCTGCTGCTGCAACTGCTGGATACAAAGGAACAAAAGGTTTATTCCATGAAGTAGAGAGCAGAGGAAATGTTGCTACAGGTTCTATAGCTGCTAAAACAGACGTAGAAGCTATCGTAAAAGTCCTTGACAAGCAAGGAGCTATCCAAGAAAACGTAATCTTTGCTAGCAGAGATAAGTCTTTTGAGATTGACAACATGCTTGCTGGACAAAGTACTTATGGTACAGCTGGAGCTGCTTCATTTGGATTGTTTGATAATGATACTGACATGGCGTTGAACTTAGGATTTACTGGATTCAACATCGGGTATGATTTCTACAAAACAGATTGGAAATATTTAAATGACGCTACTACTCGTGGAGCTGTGGCTGATATTGATGGAATCGTTGTTCCTGCTGGTACAACTACTGTTTATGACCAAGTACTTGGGAAAAATGCTAAGCGTCCTTTCTTACACGTAAGATTTAGAAAGAGCGAAGCTGAAGACCGAAAGTATAAAACTTGGGTAGTTGGATCTGCTGGTGGTGCAAGTTCAAGCGATCTAGACGCAATGCAAGTTCACTTCTTAAGTGAAAGAGCGCTTTGTGTTATGGGAGCTAACAACTTCGTCATCATGAAGTAATCTTTATCAAGGGGGGTATCGCTATGCATGTAAACGCCCTGCTAACGCCCCCCTTATTTTAATTTAATTTAATTTTAATATAATGGCAACAACAAAAACAGCACGTTCTAGTGCAAAAAAAGACAATTGGGTAGTAAAAGATAGACGTTACATACTAAAAGGTAACAAAAACCCAATATCATACTTACTTAGATCATCACATCATCCTAATAAACCACTACAGTTTTTTGATGGAGATAATTATCGTCCTTTACGATATGCTTCGAATTCAACAACGCCTTTTATGGATGAACAAGATGGTTATGTTATTTCAGAAGCGATAGAGTTTGAAAACGGTGAGCTTCTTGTCCCAGCAGCAAATGTAAATTTGCAGAAATTTTTAAGTAATCTTCATCCTGATAAAGATATGGTTTATGAAGAGTGGGATCCAAATAGAGATGCGAAAGCAGAATTAGAAATAGAAGAATATATTTTAGATGCACAATTAAATTGTAGAGAAATGCCGATTGAGGAGTTAGAGGCAATTGCTCGAATTGTGTATAGGTCAGATGTTAGCAAAATGACATCTACTGAACTTAAAAGAGATATGCTTATATATGCTAGGGAAAACCCAAAGGAGTTTATTGATTATGCAAATGATCCAGATATCAAATTAAGAAACTTAGCCATAAGGTCGGTGGATTCAGGTATTTTAGCAATTAAAGACGATAACCGAACAGTTGTTTGGAATGACAAAAGTCAACAAACTGTTTTAACAGTCAAGTTTGGGGAGAATCCAATAGGTGAATTGTCAGCATATTTTAAAACTGACGAGGGCATGGATTTAATGGAAGCTATAGTTAAGAAGCTATAAACTCTTCCCCGCTCCGAATCAAGCCCCTCACATGAGGGGTTTGTTTTTTTCGTAAATTTGTCTAAAAATAAGTAATGATCAATAGCGTTAGAAATACCGTACTTTCAATTATCGACAAGGATAATAGCGGTTACATATCGCCTCTTGAATTTAATCTTTATGCGAAGGCTGCGCAGTTGGAAATATTCCAAGAATATTTTGATAACTATAGAAAAGCAGTATTAAATAAAAATAATCGAAGAGGTTCTAGAGGGGCTACTGATGAAGTGAAGGATATATCACACAAGCTTGATATATTCACTAAAAAGTCTAACCTTACACAGGTTGGATCGACTAATAATTACACTTTACCTTCTGATATGTATATGGTCAACAATGTTTTGTGTAACACAGATATCGTTGAGGAGGTTGATAAAACAGAGTTTTATTTTTTAAATCAAGCAAATTTATCCTCACCATCTGCTACCTATAAAGTTTTTACGCGTTTTGCTAATGAAATAGAGGTGTCACCTACTTTATTAAACACAGATGTTTTAAGTATGGTTTATTACAAAACGCCTGCTGATCCAAAATGGACATACCTCACTACATCTGGAGGAGATCCAATTTATAATGCAAGTGCTTCTGATCATCAAGATTTTGAGCTACACCCAGAAGAGGAGACACAACTTATTGTTAAAATATTACGATATGCTGGTGTTAGTATTAGAGAAGAAAACGTGATAGCTGTAGCTAAAAATCAAGACACGAAAGAATTTGAAAAAGAAAACCTTACTTAGATAGATGAGCTCACAACAATACTATGCCGATAGTGCCAGACATGGCGAATACCAATATGTGTCATTGAAGGACATCATAAATAATTTCATGTTAATGAATGTGGGCGATGATAAAATTATAAATGATATTCCTCGCTATCAAGTTCTTCATCATGCAAAAAGAGGTATACAAGAATTAAGTTATGATGCTTTGAAAGAAACTCAAAAACTAGAATTTGAATTAGGTTCTTCATTAAAAATAGTTATGCCAGAAGACTTTGTTCAATTGGTAAAAGCCTCTATATTAGACAAGTATGGTCGTTTGCATCCTCTAATTAAGAATACAGAAAACGCTTTGCCTGATGCTTTTTTACAGGATTCAAGTTCAGATTACACATTTGACGACAATGGTAATAGACAACAGACAGATAGTATATCAAATACTAGAATGTCGTCAAGTCATTTAGAAGTTGATGTTGACGCTCTGGAAGACGAACATACTGGTGGAAGATTTGGTATGGATACGGCATCTGCAAACAAAAATGGCACATATTTAGTAGATAAAAAAGCTGGGTTTGTAAAATTCAGTTCTCATCTCACAGAAGGAGATATAGTGATATTAGAGTATGTTTCTGATGGTCTTTTTGGAACTACTGACGATCAAATTAAAATTAACAAACTTGCTGAAGATTACATGTACAGTTATCTACAATCAGAGATTTTAGACAGAAAGTTTGGTGTACAGGAGTATATTGTTAGAAGATATAAAAAATCAACTTCTGCAAAGCTTAGAAACGCCAAAATTAAGTTAATGAATATCAATATAGATGATCTAGTACAAAGGCTCAGAGGTAAGGATAAGTGGATTAAATAATGAAGGTAAAGAGCCTTTTTTCTACCGGAAAAATGAACAAGGATCTCGACGAGAGACTAGTTCAAGAAGGGGAGTTTCGAGATGCTTTAAATGTAAAAGTTATTGGATCTTCAGGATCTGATGTCGGCGCATTAGAAAACAGCCTTTCAAATGAAGGCCTAAGTCAGCTTGACTTTGGTGCAAATCCTGTATGTATTGGTTCGATTGCTGATGATGCAAACAATAAAATATATTGGTTTGTAAGATCTGATGCGGGAAGTTACTTGGCAGAATACGACAAGGATAATAACACTTCTACTTTTGTTTTGAAGGACACTAGAGCTTGGAAAGAGAATGTTCTTAATTTTTACAAAACAAATTTTATTCAGTCAAATCTTCTTATAGACATTGACAACAACAAGAAATTTATATTTTTTACTGACGGAATTACCCCGCCGAGAAGAGTAGAGGTAGAATCTGCTAAGATAACAGACGCAAACACATATACTAAATATGATTTAGATGTTATTCAGCAGCCACCGTTGAGTCCACCCAGTATAACACTAGGAAATAGTAATGCTTTAGAGAACAGCATCAAGGAAAGGTTTTTATATTTTTCATATAGATACAAATATAAACATGGCGAATACAGTGCTATATCGCCTTTTTCAGAAATAGGGTTTTTCCCAAACACGTTTTCAATTGATTTTTCTGTAGGACTTAATACTGCAATGGTTAATGGATACAGTGATGTAACAGTAGAATACAATACAGGTTCAAAAAATGTAGTGGAAATAGATTTGCTATTTAAAGAAAGCAACTCTCCAAACATTTATGTTATAGAAACAATAAACAAGAAGAATCAAAATTTATCTAACAACGCAAACAATACATACCTTTTTAAAAACAATAAGGTATTTAAAGTTTTAGCAGAGTCAGAACTTCTTAGGGTTTATGACAATGTGCCATTGACTGCCCAAACACAACAACTTATTGGAAATAGGCTGGTATATGCAAACTACAAAGAGAATTTTAATCTTATGGACGCAAATGGTGATTCAGTTGTACCAAACATCACTACAAACTTAAATACATCTACAATCACTTTTCCTAATGCAGAAAAAAGCATTAAAACAAATGTTGATTATGAAATAGGAATGGTGTATTTAGATGACTATGGGAGATCAACAACAGTATTAACATCACAAAACGCATCTCAGTTTGTTCCTATAAGCGCATCAAAAACTAAAAATACATTTTCTGTAGATGTGTCACACTTGGCTCCTCAGTTTGCAAAATATTACAGATTTTACGCAAAACAAAGCAAGGGAAGACACGAAACTATATGTCCTGCTATATTTTATGAAGACAATGAAACAGGATTCACTTACATACAATTAAATGGTAGTGATAAGGATAAAGTAAAAGAAGGTGATTTTTTAGTAGTAAAAGCGGATACTAGAGGGCAAAAAACAGGGCTTGTTGAAACACAGGTTTTAGAAATAAGCTTAAAGGAAAGAAACTTTTTAGAATCAGATGATTATCCTGCTTCAGGTCAACCACAAATTGCTCAGCAGCAAGGTTTATACATGAAAATAAAGCCTGTTGGATTTTCAATATCAAGAGAAGATTATGAATTAACATCTTTCTCTGATTATGACGATAGTGGCAATGATAGGAGTGATCCTTTATCCAACTCACAAACGGGAAGCGCAGCTTACTTTGAAGGACCTTTTGTTTATCCTGTAGTAGGAAGTAGTGCTGTTGAAACAGATGTAACTATTTCAGGATCATACACAACTTCAAGTGTTTTTTCAAGAATAACAATAGAGATAGATGCAGTGAATCCAGCAGGAGATACTTTTACAACTATTGTAAACACCCTTGATAATGATGCTAATACAGGATCAACAACAGCAACACAGTCAATTACAGTTGGGACTCCCATATCAATTCCAGGAACAGGCTTAAGTGTAGATTTTGCATCTGCAACTGGTCACACCTTGGGAGATAGATGGGTTGTAAACGCAAGACCACAAACATTTTCATATCCTAGATACAGCAGAGGTTTTGCCACTTTTCAGTCAGGAACAAAAGCTGAAGAACAAATACCTCTGGGAACAGTCATTAATTTTCAATATGATGAATATAATAGGGGCAATCAATTTGTAACGCATGAATTTACCTCTAATGCAGATTATGAAAATTTAGAAGAATGGTATCACGAAAGTGGAGCAAAAGCAACTTTAACTGCTGACATAGATGAAGATAGAATATTTTTCTTAAGAGGAACATATGGTTCAAACAGCTCCAATATAACTGCAAGCCCTAACGACGATTTGTTGATGATAGTGAGATCAGAGCATGAGCAACAAAACGATTTAGCAAAAAGAGTTAAAATTGATTCATCCATATCTTTTCTCAAAAGGCAATCATCAGACATCGTCACTTTAGAAACAAGGGGTGATGATAAGAATGACGAAATATTTTATGAAGTACCTGGAACATACTCAATAACAGGTGGATACCATCAATCTGGAGATGTTGCTTCTGGATTAGTTCCACAAGACACATCGGTATTATCTATTGGGTCTACTAATCTAAGTGTAGTAAACACAATAGGGTATGTAAATACTACTAACATAACAGATAGCGATAATTGGAATAATTTCCCATCACTTTCCTCGAACCCTTTTACAGCTACTGGTTATAGGATTCAAATGGCTTTTGACACAGATTCTTATACAGCATTTACAAATTATTTTACTGTTGGAAGCGGACCAAACAATGCAAATTTTGGTAATGGTAACGGCAAAGAGCTAAAGATATCACAAGCAAGCGGCACTCTAACAATTGCAGTTCAGTACTTCCAAAGGAATGATATATCTGGAGGCACAAGAGTTACTTTGTTCAACAATAGCCCTTCTGCATTACCAATGGACTCAACAAATTATGTTAGTGGAACTGGTTTTTTTTCAAATTCTAGTGGAAATTGTACAGTGGTATTCGGAGATGATGTAGACGTAAGCCAAACACATAACACTCCTGCAAGTATTACCTTGGATTTTTTCAATGTTTTTTCTTGGGGTAATTGTATAGAATCTTATAAAATAAAAGATCAGTTTTTATTAAAATTCTTTGAATTACAAAACAGACCATCTGTAAATTTAGTAGACTACAAACAAAACAACAGAACAACCTCTCTTACATATAGTAATGTTTATTCACAAACCACAAAGTATAATGGTTTAAATGAATTTAACTTATCTAAAGTTAATTTTAAAGATATGGATGATTTTTTTGGGGACATTACAAAGATAGTTTCCAGAGAATCAGACCTTGTTGTTTTCCAAGAGAATAGGGTTTCTAAATTATTATTCAACAAAAGCGTTTTATTTAACGCGGATGGCACAGGTAATGTTTCTCAATCCAAAAGTGTTTTGGGACAGGATATTGCGTTTGGTGGAGAATATGGAGTAAGCGCAAACCCATCTTCAGTTATTTTATCGGGGGGCGTCGTGTATTTTGTTGACGAAAGAAGGCGTGTGGTTTGTGCACTATCAGGAGATAGGATAAATCAAATATCTGATTTTGGAATGATTGACTTTTTCAATGACAATCTTTCAATGGACAACCCCAGGTCTGTTATTGCTGGATACGACCCTAGAGACAGGCAAGTAAGCATATCTATGAAAGGCACACAAGAAGAGTGGAGAGAGGATGAGGTAGAATGCGAAATATTATATGATAGTACTGATACAGATAGTGATGGCACAGTTGATTCTTTAGATACTGATGATGATGGAGACGGCACACCAGATGCTACTGATGCCTTCCCACTAGATCCAACAGAGCAAACTGACACAGATGGAGACGGAATAGGTGATAATGTAGACACCGATGATGACGGAGATGGAATACCAGATTTAACAGACGCAACACAAACAGATCCAGAAGAAGAAATAACAACTGACACAGATGGTGATGGAATACCTGATATACATGATCCAGATGATGATAATGATGGAATAACAGATAGTCAAGAAACAGGTCCTCCTACATCGACAAGCTCTACAAACGCTGATACCGATGGGGATGGCGTAAATGACCAGCAAGATGCTTTTCCAAATGACCCTATTGAAACAACAGACACTGACAGCGATGGAACTGGAGACAATGCAGATACTGATGACGACGGTGACGGTGTACCAGACGCTTCTGATGATTTTCCTACAGACCCATCTAGAACCACAGATAGTGACGATGACAATATAGATGACACTGTTGACACAGATGATGATAATGATGGTACGCCAGACACTAATGACGCTTTCCCTCTAGATCCTACAGAAACACTTGATACAGATGGGGATGGAACAGGTGACAACGCTGATACTGATGACGATAATGATGGTGTGCCAGATGTAACTGATGATTTCCCAACTGATCCTAACAGGTCTTTAGATACGGATGGAGATGGTATAGACAACCTTGTAGACACCGATGACGATGGGGATGGCGTGCCTGATGCTACTGATGCATTTCCCTTAGATCCAGCAGAATCCTTAGATACTGACAGTGATGGAACTGGTGATAACGCAGATACAGACGATGATGGAGATGGAACTCCTGATACTTCAGACGCTTTCCCTCTAGATCCTATTGAAAATACAGATACAGATGGAGATGGAACTGGAGACAATGCAGATACAGACGATGATAACGATGGGGTTGTTGACACGCAAGATGGATTCCCTCTAGATCCAAATGAATCGAGAGACACTGATGGTGACGGTACTGGGGACAATGCAGATACAGACGATGATAACGATGGCACACCTGATAGCAGCGACTCATTTCCTACAGACCCTGAAAATCAAACAAATACACCAACAGACACTGATAGCGACACTGTAATAGATTATTACGACACAGATGACGATAATGATGGTGTATCAGATGCTGATGAAATAGCAGCTGGTTCAGATCCGCTAGACGCAACTGATACGCCTACAGATACAGATGGTGATGGTACACCTGACTTTATAGATACTGACGATGATAATGATGGGGTGCCCGATTCACAAGATGCTTTTCCATTAGACGCAACTAGAGACGCACAAGCAACATTTAGCATAAGTATAAACAACAATTCAAAAGTAGACCACACGCTTCCTTAAAATATAAATTATGGCAATACAGCTTCTACAGACCGTAACAAAAGCAGAAAACTCTTCTGGAAATATTGGTGTATATACTATTAAAGTGAAAGACGGATACGCTATGATTCAAAATCCCGACATACTAACTATTAATGGTGATGAATGGAACTTAACAGGAGACAACACTCCTATAGCTATCACAACAGGAACTGACCATAGAGAAGCTGATGGAAACGGAAATGGTATACATGGCACACAAACATTTAATATAAATCTTGAATACGCAGCAGGAAACTTAAATCCTTCTGACGATAACACTAACGAGATCACACTAAATCTACATGTAGAAAAAATAAAATATTTATGTGCTAACACCTCAGAGTATATTGTTATGAGAGGTGGGGTTCCTTCATTCAACTTTTTTGAGCCAATAACTAATTACAGCGCAACAACATTTTATGGATCTGATCCTTTATATTTAGCACTAGCACAGCAGACATATGCTTGGTTTATAGACAATGAAAACGATGCGTTTTGTTTACACACATCTGGTACAGGTTTATCTATGACAGGACAATATTCAAAAACAGTTAGTGTTTCTACTTCTGTTTATACAGGGACCAAAACAATATACTGGGGCGATATAACAGTAACTTGCTCAGGAGATTTTGGTACAGCAAGCATGATATTTGATGACGGTCTTAGATCTACAAAAAATTGGATTAGATATGAAGAAAGTTGCGTAGTATCTTATACATCTAGTTCTTATTTTTCTATTGAAGATAATGATGCATTAAATGTTATAAAAATAGACGATTGTGAATATGTGGGTACTGGATCAACTAGTCTTTATCAAGAGGTTATACATTCAAAAACAAGAGCTCATAATTTTGCTTTAAAAAGCAGGTTTAATAATCCACTTACCTATTCTTTTTCAAAAAAAGAAAACAACATTTATTTATCAGTTGTACAAGATGGTCAAATTGGACAAGGAACATTAGCTAGATCAACTGATGGGGTTAATTTTCAAATATGTCAATTTAATCCTACAGACAGTCAACTTGTTGCAACATTTGGGCACAATCAATCACTAGCTGCTTTTAGAAGACAAACATATATAGAGGACTTTTGTTACGCTGGAGTAAACTCTAGTGGTAACCATGTATGGTATGCATTATGCATGCTTAATAATAGCAACGGAATAGCTGGACCTTTATCTTCAGCAGTCAATAAATTGTTTCTAGCTAAATCAATTGATAATGCAGTTTCTTTTTCTATATTAGATTTTGATGAAACAAAATCAGGAAATGCAGATTTTTTTGGACAATTAACTACTTCAAGAGGACAGGGACAAGGGACAGGAACGGTTCTACATAATTTTAATAAATCAAGAATATACGCAAGTATTGAATATGATTATTTGTTTATATGGAGATGGGACGGAATTACTTTTACAAATCATAACAATGCTTCAGTTACAAGCTCTGTGTTATATAGATATTTTCCAAGTCAAGACAATAATACTTCTAATGATAATTGTGTGATAAAGCCAATTATAGCTGGATTAAGCGGAACATCTACAGCTAATCAAAATACTGACTTTTTTAACACACATGAAACATATTATTTACAGCAATCTACTGCTGCTAATCAAGGAAATATACCATTTTTAATATTAGACAATGGATTATGTATTTATACAGGATCAAATGAATACGCTATATCTTGGAATTACGGAATTAATTGGTCTGTAGATAATATTCCCTCAATAAGTGCAACTCATAGCATAACAGGTGATAGTTATATTTATCCAGAATACCACCCTGCACTGTACGAACAAAATGGAAATGTATTTGCTATTACAAGCACATCTGCTGCTGGTCACAGAAATGTGCCTTCAGGATCAAGCACTACGACATTTGGTCTTTTTGACGCTTTTATGAAAGTTAATATAAAAGGCGAAAACACTAGATTAGGAGGAACAGTTCCTTCATCATGGACAGATGCAACAGATTATAACACTGTTACGACTAAAGTTATCACAGTGCAAGCTTATCCTAATTTAGCAGGTTATTTTCTATTTGTTATAGACGGTAATTCAGCAATAAATCAAGCTGTTTCAGGTCCAAAGGGAAGTGTTATCAGATTTGATCAAAGTGATACATCTAATGCTGGCAAACAAATATTATTTTCAAGAAAGTCTGCTTCTGGTCTACAGTATGCAAATCAATACACAGACGGAATTACTACAAACGGAACGCCTGGTTCTTCTGGTGCTTTTACCGATATTAGATTACCAGGGGAAGATGCGCCATTATATTTTTTCCACAACACAGGGAGCGGAACGACCCCAGGACACACATATGGTCACATTATTAGTGGAACTTACTCTGCTAACGTGAGTGACATTATAGATAATTGGTCAATTTTAAAAGAATACGATTATAATACAACAAAAAAATATAAAAAAACATCAAGTGTTTTTATAGATAAAGAAGAAAACAGAAAATTTATATCTCATTCACAGAGACTAACAGACTACGCTTTTGGCGTCACTATAATACCGCCAGCTCCAACACCAACAATTTCAAACACAGGGATATTTACAACAATAACAACACCAACACTTCCTTCAGGAACAACCCTTACACAAGCTCCAAATAATCAAGGTTACTATTATGAAGTTTACTCTGATAACCCATTTTCTATTGTATTTACAACTGGTAATGGAGTTCAGCGCAAATTTGACGGAGTATTTGATATAGTTGTATTAAGTAAAACTCTTCCAGTTGTTTTAAACACAGTGTCGAATCAACAGTATACAACTTATCAGGGTATATTTGATATGGGTCCTGCGCCTACATCTTCAGTCCCAAACCCAGCAAATAATGGAACTCTTGTGTCAGGTTCTTTTGGAACTTCAGGATTAACAATACTCGGACACTATATTGTTAGGGATGCTTTCTTGTATTATGGATTTATTCCTAAAGTGTATGTAAATGGATTTTGGAGAACAGATGCAACAGGAACTGATGCAGCTACCAACCTTAAAATATATTCTAGAGCTGAATTGACAGTTGGTGATCGACCAGGTGCTGTTGCTTCTGGACAATCAATAGAGTATCTTTTTGATCCAGTAAATGGACCTATATTATCAACACCTTCTGGGTATACTTTTACTCATATACTAGGTATGTATTCTGGTGGAACAACATTAGGAACTGGAAACCCAAATTTTAAATCTATAAATGGAAGTTTGCCTGTTTATGGAGATGTTATATTTTGTTTTCCAAAAAGAAATTCTGATGGATATACTGTCCCCACTTTTTTCAATAGTTCACGTTCTCATGATATGTTTACTAGCTCTGGAGATATAAATATAATAGGTCTTAAGTTTTACGCTGATTATGCTGGCACTCCATTTATATCAGGTTATTATGGATCAAGAAACACTGAAGAGTCCTCTATATTTAAAAGAGGAAACCCAGATTCATCAGTTCAGCTAGATTTTGCAGATAAGTATAATAAAAATTATATACATGTCAATTCAGATGGGTTTGTAGACGAGGTAGGAGATGTAGCATCCTTACCAAATTATAATCAGTGTAGTTAAAAATTAATATTATGAAGTTTAGATCAGGATATAGAGTAGTAAAAACACTTAGAAAATATATAAATGGCAAGCCAACAAATGTAACTAAGGCTAATGTTTCTGGACAGCCAGACTATATTGAAAAATACTTGTCTGATGATTGTCCTGTAAATACGCTACCATCTGGCGTAACACAAAGTATTGTTAACGCTACACCACCGACGATGCCTAATCCAACACAAACTTTTGCCACTGACAAAACATTGAGCTTCAGTCAGTATGTGCAAGGGTGGACTACATTTCATTCGTGGATTCCTGAGTCTATGGTTAATATGAACGGAGATTTTTATACTTTTAAGAGTGGACAGTTATACAAGCATCATAAAGATGGCAATGAAAGAAATGTTTTTTATGGCACACCTTATAGTACTGAAATAGAATTTATTGTCAATAAAGATCCGTCATCTGTAAAAATGTTTAGATCTATGAAAACAGAAGGTAGTAGTGATAATTGGAATATAACTGTCACAACTGATACTGAATCAGGATTTATAAATAAAGAAACTTTCCAGAAGAAGGAAGAAATGTATTATGCATACATAAGGAATAACAACACTTCGATTGATTATAAAAAGTTGAGTGTACAGGGAATTGGAGTCTGTGATTCTGTTAATTCAGGAGCAATCTCTTTGACTGTAATAAACATAAATAATGAAAGCCTGTCTGTTGGAGATAAACTTTTGAAGGCAGACATTTTAAATAATAAAATATCAAACATTATTGAGATAGGAGTAGTTTCAGCTGTTTCAGCTAATTCTATAACATGCGCTAGTTTTATTAGCGCACCTGCAATAGGAGACTTCATATTTTCTGCTAAAAATCAAACTGCAGAATCAGAAGGGGTAAGGGGATATCATGCTAGCGTCAGAATGACTAACGACAGCACAAGCCCAGTTGAGTTATTTGCAGTTGATTCGGAGGTAACGAAGAGTAATCTGTAAAATTTGTATATTTGTAAAAATTAATTAGATGGATCCATTTACAGCCGTATCATTAGGAATTGGAGCAATCGGTGGTATAGCAAAAACAATCGATGGTTTTGTCCAGGCAAAAAAACAAAAAGAACAAATGCGCAAGCTTGAAAGATCAGCTTTGCCTACTAATGCCTTTAAGGGAATGCAACTGCCTACACAAGGCGTAGAGCTGGCTGAGAGAGGTATTGAATCAGGATTTGCTACTCAAACCCAACAGTTAAAAGAAGCTGGCGTAAGGGGCGTCCTAGGTGGTTTAGGGGCAGCAGGGCAAGCGCAACAAAAAGGATATATGCAATTAGGAGCTCAACTAGGCGATATGGCATATGATAGAGATATAGCTATTGCACAAGAAGATGCAAACATAGAAGCTGTAAAAGAGGCTAGATTAAGAGGTAAGATTGCTCAAACAGGTGCAGCTCTTGCTGGCGCAAAACAACAAGCTTTTTCAGGAATAGCCGACATAGGAAG
>MDTG01098376.1_pt1 | contig 21903 bp, 19 predicted proteins | sample 811421 | NCBI WGS metagenome assembly MDTG01 (sample SAMN05326645, study PRJNA326480) | marine metagenome | isolation source: seawater | place: Pacific Ocean: South East | collected 2011 | reverse complement strand
GATAGGAACATTTATTCCTATAGTATGATCAGATAGTCCTACATTGACATTAAAAGTTTTGGATAATGTGCTTATAACATTCAAATTTACATCTACAATCGATGCTGGGTAACTTGTGGTACATTGCAATAAAGTGATTTGATTTTTTTTAATACCTTTTCGAATTAGAGTGTCCAAAGCGATTTCAATATCATTAATATCACACATTCCAGTGGATATTATAATATCTAAATTAGCTATGGCTGCTTCCTCTAACAAAAAAAAGTTTGTAATTTCTCCTGATGGGATTTTGATTCTTTTTATTCCCAATTCAAGTAAATATTTCAAACTTGCAGGATCAAATGCTGTTGATAAAAATTCTATATTTTTAATTTTGCATCTCTTAAATATTTCACGATGCATCTCATCTGAAATTTCTAAATTTCTAAGCATTTCTTTCTGTGTTTCATTTTCAGGGTTAAATTTTAATTGATAATTAGCTTTTTGAGCCTTTGTTGTAACTAGTTCTTCTGCTTTGAATGTTTGAAATTTTACAATGTTTGCACCAGCCTCAGAGGCTATATCAACCATTTTTAATGCTTGCTCTATATTACCATTATGATTAACACCTGCCTCAGCAATGATAAGTGTTTTCATAAAAATATATCCTCTAAGAAATTTATCAAATTTACCAACTGGAAAGTCCACCATCCACAATCAAGTTCTGTCCTGTAATATAACTTGACTCATCGCTCACTAAGAACAATAGAGCACCTTCAATCTCATGTTCTTTTCCCATTCTTCCTAGGGGAACTCTTTTTGAATAATTTTTTTTGAAAATCGAATTTTGCTCACCCTCAATACCTCCAGGCGTTATTGAGTTAACTCTAATTCCGATATGGCCATAATAAGTTGCAAGATACTTTGTTAATCCTATTAAAGCTGATTTAGAAGCTGAGTAAACTGCAGGTGTCCCCATCTTAATATTTTGAAATTTACCTTTTTGATAAATTCTATGGTCAGGACCTAATATGCCGTAAATTGAAGAAATATATATAATTTTTCCAGCAATTCTTTTTTTTTGCATTTCATTGCCTACATACTTGGAAAGTAAAAAAGCTGCATCAAGATTGACACTCATTACATCTTTCCAAGTGGAGTATTCATATTTTTCAAAGGGGTAGAAAAAATTTTTTAGTTTATTAGTCTTGGTAGCAGCATTATTAACAAGAATATCTATTCTGCCAAATTTACGAATGATATCACTAACAAGATTTTTTACTGATTTTTCACTTGTAATGTCACATTTTACAAAAGATATATTTTCATGATTTTCAAAGGTATCATTTTTTACTTTAATTTTATCTACCGCTATTACCTTTGCGCCGTTGACCGATAGTAATTTACAAAATCGTTGGCCTAAAATTCCAGACGATCCCGTAATAATTGCAATTTGATTTTTAAGAACTTGTTTCTGTCGAGAATTTTTCATAAGTTGAAAATATCAGTTTTATAGTAAGACAGATTTTTAGGATTTGTAAACCAATCTACTGTTATTTTTAATCCATCTTCGAGGGTATACTTTGTTTTAAACTGTGTCATTTGACTTAGTAATGTTACATCTGCAAGAAGTCTATCAACCTCAGAATTCTTTGGCCTAAGTCTCTCTTTATCTTTTTTTATAGTTGCATTTGAATTCATTATTTTTACAATTTTATTAAATAGATCTTGAATACTAATTTCTTGACCAGAACCAATATTAATTGTTTTTCCAATAAGACAATCTTCTTTTGAAATTTCTAAAAAGGCTCTACTAGTGTCTTCAACAAACGTGAAATCTCTTGTAGGACTCACAAGTCCAAGAGATATAGATTCCAAGCCCGCTGCAATTTGAGATATTATATTAGGTATTACTGCTCGTGCGGACTGACGTGGCCCAAAAGTATTGAATGGTCTTACTATAATTACTGGTGTCTCAAATGAATTGTAAAAACTTTTTGCAATAGCATCAGCCGATATTTTAGAGGCACTATATGGAGATTGTGCTTGCAGTGGATGTTTTTCATCTATTGGTACATATTTTGCACTCCCATAAACCTCACTAGTAGATGTAATTAATATTTTACTTACCTTATTTTTCTTCGATGCATTAAGTATATTTAATGTTCCTTTGATATTTGTATCGATAAAGCTTTCAGGTGCAATATATGAATAGGGAATAGCAATTAATGCTGCTAAATGAAAAACCATATCCATGCCACTACACAAATGTTCACAAAGGTTTGCGTCCCTTACATCTCCTGTTACTATTTCAATTGAGTCTTTACAATTAATATGTTCTAACCAACCCCAATTATTAAAAGAATTATAGTAAGATAATGCTTTAACCGAATATCCCTGCTGACATAGAAATTCTACTAAATGAGATCCAATGAAACCGTCTGCTCCTGTGACTAGAACTTTTTTGTTAGTATTCATTTTTAATCAAGGTTATCATAACTTTTTCTTATAATGGATCCGTCTTTAATTTCAATGATAGTATTGCAATATTTAAGAGTTTTAGGTCGGTGTGATACATAAATAATAGTTTTATTTTCTAAACCAAATATTTCATCAATAATTTTAGATTCTGTGTTTGCATCTAAAGAGCTTGTCGCCTCATCGAGAATAATAATTTCTTTGTCATGGTATAACGCGCGTGCTATTGCAATTCTTTGTTTCTGTCCTCCCGATATTCGCATACCTCTCTCTCCGACGATTGTATTAATTCCCTGAGGTAATTCGTTTATAAATTTATATAAATATGATTGTTTAATAGAAGATTCTAATTTTGCATTATCAATATCTTTGTCTTCAATACCTAATGCAACATTATTTTTTATAGTTCCATCAAATAAAAAGACGTTTTGTGGAAGGTAGCCAATTTTATTCTGTAACGACTGACTTATAAAAACATTATTATTAAATAATATATTCCCTTTTGTAGGTTTTAATAATCCTAATAATAGGTTTATAAGTGTAGTTTTGCCAGATCCTGTTTCCCCTATGATTCCTATACGATCATACTTATTTATTGTAATGCTAACGTTTTTAAGAATATTTTTATTATTATCATTATAAGAAAAAAAAACATTTTTGAAGGCGAGTTCATGAAATTCGCTGTTTGAGATTTCATTCTCATTTACGTCAATGTTTAAATGTATTTTTTTTCTAGCATTTAATAATTCATCATAAAGAATCTTCGTTGCCTCTCTTCCAAATCTTAACTCTGCAATACCTGTCGAGAAAGTATTTGAAATAGGAAACAATCTTAAGGCGGCAACACCAAAAACACCCATAACTGGTATGATGTTAAAAACAGAACTACTTGAAATTGAAATAAAAGATACGATTACAACAAATAGAATCAGTGTAAACTCTAAAATGAATCTGGGCGATAAAGCTAGAATCTGGCTCTTAGCGTATGCATCAGCATATCCGTTTGATAATTTTTTTATATTTTTTAAAAAAAAATTATTATTGTTAATAATTTTGATTTCTCTGAAACCATCAATATTCTCCTGTATAGATTTTACAAGTCTCTCTTGTATTTTATTAGTAAGAATTCCAAAGTTGGTAATTTTTATTTTAAAAACTCGATCAAAAATAAAAATTACAAAAATAATTAAAGATATCATGATTGATAATACTAGAATATCAGTGATTGCTAAAAATACGACGATTGCTGACGCAACGATTACTTCGCTTATTAGTCTCAGGAAAGTAACCATTGTAGCTTGTGCAAATCGAGGTGCAATAATTTGGATTGCATGAATGTATTCTGATGAATTTCTATTCAAAAAAACTGAAAATGGTAAAGACAAATAATAATTCATTAACTCAACTCTTAACTGAGCACCCTTTTTAAAAGAGAAATTTATAATTATCCAATTAATAAAAATCGATGCTATGAGCTTTAAAAAAAAAATAATAATCAAGGCTAAACCAAAAAAATGTACTAATGATGATGTTTCATTTATATTAATTATTTTATTAAGTTCAATAAAGTAAGCTGATCTTAAAACTTCCTCTGGCGATATTATAATTGAGATAAAAGGCGCTATTAGCCCAAGACCTATAATATCTAAAAGTGAGGAAATTAAAAAAACTAAAACTAAAATTGGCAAATATTTTTTATCATTTCCAATTAAAAATAAGATTTCCTTAATATATGTTTTCATCTTATCAAAAAAACTTAATAAGCCTTTTAAATTAGCAAATAACTCTGGCTATGTGAATTATTTGATCTTCAGTAAGAAAGGGGTTCATTGGTATGCTGAAAACCTGTTTTGATGACTTTTCAGAAACCGGTAAATCACCATCTTGATAATTTAAATATTTAAAACAATTTTGTAGATGTAGTGGTCTCGGATAATGAATTGTGATTGGTATACTATTGTTTTTAAAACATTGGATAATTTCTTCCCTCTTTTCTGATCTCAACGTGTATTGTGCCCAAACAGAGCTTCTTTCTTTTCTTATAATGGGTTTCACAAATTTAAACTTTGAGTCATTAAGATACTTATCATAAGATGATGCTACATTTTGCCGAAGCTCAATCTCGTTATGATAGTTTTTTAATTTCACAGTTAGAACTGCTGCTTGAATGGTGTCAAGCCTACCGCCAATCCCTATGTATTTGTGATTATAACGTTCAATTTGACCGTGGACACGCATGGCCTTAATTTTTTCGGCATATTCATCATTGTTAGTAAATATTGCTCCACCATCTCCATAACATCCAAGTGGCTTAGAAGGGAAAAAACTTGTTGTCGATATATGACCTAGGTTACTATCATATTTATCTTTATACTTTGCTCCAAAGCTTTGAGCGCCATCAATTATATGTGTAATCTTATACTTATTGGCAAGATTATCTATTGCGTCAATATCTGAGGTTTGTCCGTATAATGATACAGAGATTATAGCCTTTGTTTTTTTGTTTATTTTTTTTTCGACTTGAGACACATCGATATTATATGTGTCTTCCTCAACGTCAACAAAAACTGGTTTTGCTCCCAGTATTGCAATTGTCTCAGCAGTTGAAATAAATGAAAATGAAGTAGTGATAACTTCATCACCTGCCTTAACGCCAATAGCCATTAATGCAAGAATAAGTGCGTCGGTCCCACTCGAACAGGAATAAGCATACTTGCTATTTGTGAAATTTTTTAAATCTTCCTCAAACTCAATTATCTCATTACCCATTATGTAATTTGAATTCTCAAGAACGCGCGTTATGCCATCATCAATATCTTTTTTATAAAGTTGATATTGGTGTTTTAAATTAGCAAAATCAATTTTCATTTTTTTTGTACAACAATATTATCGTTTTCTAGTGTATAAGTTAATTTTGATTTATTACAATGTATCTCTGCATTTCCAGTAATTGGCAAATCAAGCCTCTCTCCTGACTGACTAACCCATCCTTTATGCACCGCTGGATTGCCTGCCATTAGGGCATATGGCTTTACATCTTTCAAAACTACTGCTCCTGCAGCTATAAATGAATATTCTCCTAATGAAATTCCACACAGAATAGTAGCATTTGCACCTATTGTCGCACCCTTTTTAACAGCAGTCTCCATAAACTCGGATTTTCTATCTATATGGGACCTTGGATTAATTACATTTGTAAATACCATACTTGGACCACAAAACACATCATCTTCTAAAATTACAGAATTATAAACACTTACGTTATTCTGAATTTTGCAATTATTACCAATCTCAACATTTTGGCCGATAAAAACATTCTGGCCAAGAGTACAATTATCTCCGATACGTGAACCACTACTTACGTGTGTCCAATGCCAAATAAATGTATCATTTCCAATTTGGACATTATCATCGATAATTGCAGTACTATGTATTTTTTGCCTCATATACTTTCATTTAATGGTAAGTGTATAATTTGACTTCTTTTTTGAGATAAATAAATTGCGTTTAAAATCTCTAATGACTTAAGTCCTTCTTCACCTGTTACGATGTTATTACCATTATTGATTAAATATTCATATAAATTTTTATAGTATATTGAATGACCCGAAACGGTATGCTCAGATGCCTGATTAAATTGATGTTTATAATCTAATGGCATGTTTTTAAAATCAATATGATCGATATTTTCTAATTTTGATCCAGATATTTTCATCGTTCCATTTTCACCAATCACGGTGATACTGCTTTCAAAATTTTTAGGATAAGTAAGCATTGTTACATTCATTGATCCAACAAGACCACTTGACCATTTTATGTTTAAAACTCCTGTATCTTCAGTTTGAATTGATCTTTTTGTTGAAAGCATAGCGTTTAAATAATCTATATCTCCAAATAACCAAAATAATAAGTCAACAAAATGACTTGCTTGGTTCATAAATGCTCCACCGTCTAAGTCAACCGTGCCTCTCCATGTGGCTTCATCATAATAAGTTTGTGGCCTTTGCCAAAAAATATTTACATTAGCAATTATTAAATTACCAAAATGGCCATCTACTATACTTTTCTTTAATAATTTTATATTTTCAATAAGTCTGTTTTGCTTAATAACTACTAGCTTAACTCCATTTTTTCTACATACTTTAACCATTTCCTGTCCATCAGAAAGTTTAATGGCCATCGGCTTTTCAGTAAGGATATTTATTTTACTATTCGCAGCTAAAATCGCTTGCTTTGCATGAAGCCCACTTGGGGTACATAATATTATCAAGTCTATTGTCTCATTAGAAATCATATCTCTCATATCACTATATGCATTCACTTTATATTTTTGCTTTGCGATTTCTAATAATTCTGCATTGTTATCGCATATTGAAACTAGCTCATACAATTCAGTTTGGGATAGTATAGATTCAAAATGTTGCTTAGATATTCTTCCACAGCCTACAAGTCCTACTTTTATTTTTTGTTTCATGTAATTAAGCTTGAACTATATTATCGTAAATCTTGGAGTATACTCTTCGAGTATCTATTATGAGCTTTGAATTATCTTTTATGAGTTTGTAATTAAAGTTGTCGTGATCAGTAGCAATAATTATCATATCATATTTTTTTAGATTATCAGCGTTGATTGAAACAGATGATAATTTAAATGAATAGTCTCGCATCTTTGGAAAAGTTTTAATATATGGATCAGAATAATGAACAGTACAACCTTTTTTTCTTAATTGATCCATAATTTCAACAGAGGGTGATTCCCTCGTATCATCGATATTTTTTTTGTAAGCAATGCCCAAGACAAGAACTTTTAAATTTTTGAAACGCTTATTAATACGCTTTAAATTGCCTGAAACCTTGTTAACAACCCACTTAGGCATGAAATGATTTATTTCACCAGCCAATTCAATAAATCTTGTTTCAATGTTATATTTTTTTGCTTTCCAAGATAAATAGAATGGGTCAATTGGTATGCAATGCCCGCCAAGCCCTGGTCCTGGATAATATGCATTAAACCCAAATGGTTTAGTCTTTGCAGCTGATATAACCTCATAAATATCGATACCCATTCGATCTGCAACTATTTTCATTTCATTAACTAGCCCTATGTTCACTGAACGATATATATTTTCTAATAACTTTGTCATTTCAGCAACTTTTGTGGAGGAAACTGGGACTACGTTATCTATTGCAGAACCATATAATTTCTCTCCAACTTTCAAACAATTATTTGTAATTCCTCCGACAACCTTTGGTATTGTCTTTAGTGAATATTTTTTATTTCCTGGATCTTCTCTTTCAGGTGAATAAATAACAAATAAATTTTCTCCTACTTTTAATTTTTTTCTTTTTGCAATTGGCAAGATTTCTTCCTCAGTAGTTCCAGGGTAAGTAGTACTCTCAAGTGAGATAGCATGACCATTTTTCAAATAAGGTTCTATTGAAGATAACGTATCCCTTATATATTTTAAATTAGGCTCATTATTTTTTTTCAGGGGAGTAGGTAGGCACAAAATAATAAAATCTGTTTCAGTAATTTTATTGTAATCTGATGTAACTTCAAAATTCTTTTTTATAAGATTTTTAATATCTGATTCAGAAATGTGATTTATATAACTTCTACCAGCTCTTAAGGATTTAATAACCTTATTATCATTATCAAAGCCAATTACCTTAAAACCAATTTTGTTAAATCTTAATACTAGCGGCAAGCCTACATAACCCAAGCCAATGACACCTACTGTTAATGTTTTATTTTTTATTTTTTTTAAAATATCACTCTTATGACTCACTTTTACTCACCTTAATAAATGTTTTTTTATATTTATTTATAGTGTTTATTAAATCTTTTTCACTATATTTTTCAATATCACTAATTGCTTCATTTAAAAATTCTTCTAAATTTTCTCTATTAAATGTTTCGTCGATATCTAAAAATACTTTTTTATGGCTTGTATTTTTTGTACTTCCCGTCTCTGATAGGGTTTCATGAATTTTCTCACCAGGTCTTATCTTAGTTATTAATATTTCGATATCTCCTTTAGGATTTGTGATTGACTTTTCTGACAAATTTGATGACTTGATAAGACTCTTTGCGAGATCAATAATTTTGATTGGCTTGCCCATATCTAATAGAAAAATTTCTCCTGATGTACCCATTGTTCCTGCAAGTAAAATTAAACTTGAAGCCTCTTCAATAGACATAAAATACCTAGTCATTTCAGGATCTGTTATAGTAATAGGTCCCCCTGATTTAATTTGTTTTTTAAATAAAGGTATTACCGAACCTGATGATCCTAAAACATTCCCGAACCTCACAATTGAATAATTTATTTTTGAAAATCTCTCAGAAAATAGTTTCACAAGATGCTCTGAAACTTTTTTTGTAAATCCCATGTAGCTCTGGGGTTGAACAGCTTTATCTGTTGATACTAATATAAAACGATCAATTTCATACTTACTAGCAATCTCAGCCAGCTTCTTAGTACCAAAAATATTATTTTTAACTCCAACTAATAAATTTTTTTCTACTAATGGTACATGTTTATAGGCTGCTGCATGAATAACTATATCAACTGAATTATTACTAAATACATCATTGAGGGCACTTGGGTCAAGAACGGATCCTATAACACTGGCGATTTTATGACTTATATTTTTATTCAAACTCAAAAGATCTTGTTCTATTGAATACAATGCAAACTCACTAATATCAAAAAGTATAATTTTTTTTATTTGCAAGGAAAGTAATTGTCTGCATAATTCAGAGCCAATCGAACCCCCAGCCCCTGTAACTAGAACAGTTTTATCTTTGTAAGAATTAATAAATAATTTTTTATCAATATCAATGCTAGAACGCCCAAGAAAACTATTAGGATTTACTTCGTCTAAACTTTGCTCCAAATTTTCTGATAAAATTGCTTCCTCTAAGCTAGGTAAAGACAACACTTTATTAAAATTATCAATTCCGAATTTAGAAATTTCATCTCTTTCTTTTGCGTTTAAAGATGGAATAGCTATCCACATCTCATTCGCAGCAATTCTTTTTTTATTAGTTAAAAATAATTGTTTGTTAAAGACTTTTTTTTCCAAAACTTTAACATTATTTAAGTTTGGATTATCATCAATGAAACCCACTATTTTAACATTAGGCTGAAAAGACATTAATTGACAGAGTTGCTGGCCTGAATAACCTGCTCCATATATGATTATCTTTCTTGTAACGAAAAAACTATTTTTAAAACCATTTGAAGAAAGATATGCATATACAAATATTCTAGTGATAATGATTAAACTAAAAAAACTAATAAAAAATATTACGGGTATTGAACGCGGAAGATCCAGAAAAAATAAGAAATTTACAAAAACAATTAGTAAACTTACAACTGCTACATAAATAAGAATTTTATAAACATCAAGAATAGAAAATATTCTCAAAACAATTTTAAACGCACTTGATATATAGAGGCTTAGAATAACTGCCAGTGGAATTAAGAAATTAAGTGTTTCAATTCCATTGACTACCCAATTTGGAGTATTATTTTCAAATCTTAAAAAAACGCTTATCTTTAACGCTACTAAAGCAAGGAATGAGTCAACTAGCAGAATTACTATTAATTTATTTGGCCTACTTAAATTAATTATAAAATTATACATTAAAAAATTCAGGTTTGAATTATTCCTCTATTGGTTGCGGGGGTAGGATTTGAACCTACGACCTTCAGGTTATGAGCCTGACGAGCTACCAGACTGCTCCACCCCGCGACAAACATTTTATCAAGAAATAATATGTTATAATTATTTCTTACAGGATTTTAATCACTTAATTTAATCAAAGTACACTTTAATTTATTTGTTGATATTAAAACTACCTTTACTTAATAGTTTAAAGTGACAAATTGGAAACATATATTCAATAGTAAAAAGTGTCAAACCTTGTAATTAATCAAATAATAACGATTTTCATACTAAATGTATTTAGCTAAGATATTTTATTAAAAAATTTCCTAGAATTTTGTGAGCATTTTTATTCCAATGCCCATCTGCAGGAAAATATATATTATCATTTCTATCATTTACAAATGGTCGAAGAATATCTTCAAGATTAATAATATTAAAATCTTTCTCTAATCTTTTGTATAACCCATAATTCGTGATCTCTACATTATTTGGTATTAAATAAATTGGATGCATTCTGCCTAAACTATTTTCATTTTTAAATGACCATCCTCCAGGTACCAACATTATTGTCAATTTCGCACTATTCGAATTTACTATATTTAAAATCTCATAAAATAATTTTATATTGATATTAACACTACTTTTAATATCTTCGGTCCAACACTCTTCTGATTTGGATAAAGTAATATAATTTAATACTAATTTGTCCGCAAGATCCTCAGCTCTTGGAATGCTATCACAGTCTTTCCAATTTAGTTTATTATGCGATAATTTTACGTGTAATTTATCATTATCTTTATTCTCTTTAGTAATATTAATTAGATTTTTTTTTGCTCGTAAATATGTATTAATGATAATCGAATTTAAATATATTTTTTCCATTAAACTTCTGTCATCTATAAAATAAGTATTTTCATTTTCAATTGTGGTGTTTATCGTTGTTCTACCATAATTTGGGGTAAAATCGTTACCCATTGAAAAAATTATAACGTGATCATCATTTCTAATGTCAAGTGACTCTACAATTGATTTATACTGAACAGTGTTCCAACTACTATACCCATAAGCATCAACAATAAAGCCGTGTTCCCTTAAAAAATGTTCAAACCTTTCCTGAATAAGTAATTCTTCTGCCTGAATGAATGAATCACCAATTAAAAAAATCTTTTTTTCACCATTTTCGTTAAATATCTTTTTTTTATTTTTATATGTTGACTGCCTATTTTCATCAATAAAATTGATCACCGGATACCATTTATCAGATAATTCCATATACTTTAGATGTGTTATTGAGGGACAATAATTATAGTTAGTTAGTTCGCTGTTACATGTAACACCGTACTTTGAAGTAACATAATTTATTTTATTATAAATAAAAATAATTTCAAAAATTAATATTGGTAAAATAGTAATAACAATGATTAAAGTTATATTTTTAAAATTAATATTCATTTTAATCTAATTCAAATTGATCTTTATAATTATTTTTAATCTTTTCTTTTTGTAATTCTTTTTTTAGTAGAAAATTTTCTATAACTAAAATATCTAAATTTGTTCCCATGAAACAATTAAACGCATCTTCTGGTGAGCACACAATTGGTTCACCCCTCACATTGAATGATGTATTTATCAGAATAGGACAGCCAGTTAACTCATAAAATTTTGAGATAAGTTTGTGAAATCTTTCATTAGTATCTTTGTGTACTGTTTGAAGCCGAGCACTGTAATCAACGTGAGTAACAGCAGGAATATCTGAATTTATATTTTCTAATTTTTGTAAGCTAGTTAAATTTTTATTTATGATGCTTTTAGCTTTAAATTTTTTTTTATTTTCATTTATATTTGCTACAAAAAGCATATATGGACTTGAAACATCAAAATTAAACCATTCATTTTGTTTTTCATACAGTACGCTAGGAGCAAATGGACGAAAAGACTCACGAAATTTTATTTTTAAATTGAGAGTTTTCTGCATCGTTGGTGACCTGGGATCGGCAATAATACTTCGGTTGCCTAGAGCTCTTGGCCCAAATTCCATTCTTCCGTTCATCCAACCAACAGCAGAACCCTTCATTATTGCTTTAGCAATATAATCGAACAAGCTTTCTTCATCTAATTCTTCAAAAACTGCACCTAATTCAATTAATTTATTTTTAATATCATCACTATCATATGAAGGACCTAAATAACTTCCCTTCATTTGATCTATAACAGAATCTTTAACTATTCTATTTTTTTTAAACATAAGATAATAAACCGCTAAAGCAGCTCCTAAAGCACCACCAGCATCACCAGCTGCAGGCTGAACCCATATTTTATCAAATATCTTTTCTTTTTTTATAACACTATTTGCTACACAGTTTAGTGCGACACCTCCAGCCATACAGATATTTTTTTCATTTGTACTTTTTTTTATTTCTCTAGCCATTTTAATGATAGTATCTTCAATAACACTTTGTATTGAGGCAGCTATGTCCATGTGATTTTGTGTGATTTCATGTTTAGAATTGCGAGTCTTAATCTTAAATAAATCTTCAAATTTATTATTAATCATCTGCAAATTTGTACAGTAATCAAAATAATTCATGTTTAGCTTAAAAGATCCGTCATTAAATTGTTCAATTAAGTTATCTTCAATTATTGATTTATATCTTGGTTTGCCGTATGGAGATAAACCCATTAATTTATATTCTCCTGAATTCACTTTAAAGCCTAAATATTGAGTAAAAGCTGAATAAAGTAAGCCAAGTGAGTGAGGGAAATGAATTTCTTTTTCAATATTAATTGTATTATTTTCTCCTACTGCTACTGATGTTGTTGCCCACTCCCCTACTCCGTCAAGTGTTAGAACTGCAGAAGATTGAAAAGGAGAGGGAAAAAAGGCACTTGCTGCATGACTTAAATGGTGTTCGCTAAAAATAATTTTTTTTTCAAAATCAATTTTTGAGTTAGAAATTTGCTTAAGTTCTTGTGATATATTATTTTTTTGAAATAGTTTATCCTTAACCCATAATGGCATGGAATATAAAAAAGTTTTGAAACCTCTTGGAGCGAACGCCATATAGGTTTCTAATAATCTTTCAAATTTTTGAAATGGTTTTTCATAAAATACAATATAATCAACATCTTCAAGCTGAATTTGATTTGAAATTAAGCAATAATTTATTGCGTTAGATGGAAAAGAAAAGTCGTGTTTTTTTCTTGTAAATCTCTCTTCTTGAGCCGCAGATAATATCTCTCCATTTTTTACTAAGCACGCTGCGCTATCATGAAAATATGCTGATATTCCTAATATATACATAGTTTGCTAAAAAATCGTGTAAATTAATGGCGCGAAAACAGAACCCTGAGACAAAATAATTAATCCTCCAAAGATTGCCATAAGTAAAACTATAGGTATTAACCAAAATTTTTTTCGCTTTGACAAAAATATAAAAAAATCAAATAACGTTTTCATTAAACTCTCAATATTTATTAAAATTGATTTCTAAAAAACTTTTTGTAGTTTTTAGTATCTTTAATTAATTTCCAATTTGTTTGGAACTTATTTTTCTTAAGATTTAATTCGTCTCTTCCTATAATTTTAAATAGTATAGCTAAGGGAGATAATATAAGAAAAAAAATAGCACCTATAATTATTGGACTTATTAACTTTCCTAGAATTATTCCTATTGTCATCCAAAGTTTATTTAAAGGTAATAAAAGTGATTCTTTCGTGACTAATATTATTGACAGCGAAATTATAAGAAAGATAAAAAAATAAATTAAAAGATTAGACAAATTATTGTTTAAAAAAAACAATACTAACAAAAAAATACATATAAGGAAAATTCCAAATTTTTTATTACTGGGTAATTTATTTTCAAGACTCATTCTACTTATCTTATACTTTAAAATATATTTTTCTTGTTAAGTTTAGTTTTCTCCGAAAATATCTCTTGTGTAAAGTTTATCTTTGACTTTATTTAATTTATTTGTGTATCTGTTAGCTATAATTATATCAGATAACTCTAAAAATTTATCTAAATCTCTTATTACCGTCCCTTTCTCAAATTCTTTTTCCTGATACAGTGGTTCATATACAATGACACTAACATTATTTTTAATCAGGGAACGTGTGATGTCTATAGTTGCACTTTCACGGAAATTATCTGAACCCTCTTTCATAACAATCCTATAGACACCTACTGTTTTTGGATTTTTTTTAAGAATAGATTCGACTATAAATTTTTTTCGTGTCTGATTTGCGTCAACTACAGCTGTAATAATCTTATTAGGTATATTATCAAAGTTTTTTAATAATTGCTTTGTGTCTTTAGGTAAACAGTATCCACCATAACCAAATGAAGGATTATTATAATACTCACCAATTCTTGGATCCTTACATACTCCTTCAATAATCTTTTTGCTAGATAAAGAATGAACTTCAGAAAAAGTATCTAATTCATTAAAAAATGAAACTCGCATAGCTAAAAAAGTATTTGAAAATAATTTTACCGCTTCTGCCTCCTTTGACTTCATTAGGAGAATACTTGTTTTGTTTTTTTTTGTATTGGTGCATTCTGAAAGAAGCTCAGCAAACAGCTCTGACTTATCAGACTCTGATCCTACAATAATTCTTGATGGATAAAGATTGTCATATATGGCTTTACTTTCTCTTAAAAATTCAGGAGAAAAAATGATATTATTATTATTATATTTTTCTCTCATTCGGTCAGTAAAACCAAGAGGAATAGTTGATTTAATAACTATGACTGCAGACGGATTTGTCATAGTGATTTTTTGTATGACTTGCTCTACTGATGAAGTATCAAATTCTCCAGTCATCTTGTTATAATCTGTTGAGGTTGCAATTATACAAAAATTCGCATCTAAAAAGTGTTTTTCAGATAATTTAAATGCAGTCAAACTAAGTTTTTTTGATTTAAAGAATTCTTTTATAAGATCGTCTTCAATAGGTGAATTATTTGAATTTATTGAAGAAACTTTTTCTTCATCTATATCAAGAATTGAAACTTCATTTCTTTGGGACAAAAGAACTGATAAACTTAGACCGACATATCCTGCCCCAACGACTACTATTTTCATAAATTTAATTTCATAATATTACTATTTAAATTATTTATTTTCATTGCCAGTAAATAGTGGAGCACTTTCATAATCTTTGTGACTTATTCCTTTTCTTAAGATGACATTTTTGATTGTAATAAATATAATTCTCAAATCTAATAAAAAACTTCTATTTTCTACATACCATATATCAAGTTCAAATTTTTCTTTCCAATCGATACTATTTCTTCCATTAATTTGCGCCCAACCAGTGATACCAGGTAATACATCATGTCTTTTTTTTTGTTGTTCATCATATAATTCTAAGTATTCTACAAGTAATGGTCTTGGGCCAACTAAACTCATATCTCCTTTTAAAACATTAAATAATTCTGGAAGTTCGTCTAGACTTGTTGAGCGAATAAATTTTCCATACGCATTCAGACGTTCTTTCTCAGGCAATAACTTTAATTTAGGATCATAAATAGTTCTCATAGTCTTAAATTTTATGATCTTAAAGATTTTATTTTTAAAGCCTGGCCTTTCTTGGGTAAAAAAAGGATTTTCTCGAAAAATAATTATATTTGAAACAACTAAAATTATTATGATTGGGATCGAAAATATCAAACCTATAAAAGATATAATTATATCAAACAGTCTTTTTATCACGATTACTTTCTATTAATTTATTTACTTTGAGTAAATATTCATCTGCAAGAGTTTTATATGACCGGTTCTCACTTACCCAATTGCTACCTTTATTTCCAATTGAGTGTCTTTCTTTAGAAGATAATTTAGAGTAGTATAATATGGCTGATACGACTTCTTCAATCTTATCAACATCAACAAATAATCCTGATTGAGCTTCATTCAACATCGATGGATAGCCTGAATAAGATGCCACAATAGGCTTACCTGCAATCATATATTCTAATAGTTTATTCATTGACTGTCCGTACTCCCATATTTCAGTCTTTGACGTTGATAAATAGAGAATATCACATTTTTTTAGAAAGGAGTTTACCTCCCTAAATGGAATTTTATCTAAAATTGATACATTTCTTAAATATTTGCATTCCTCTTCTAATTGTTTTTTATAATCTCCTGAACCCACAAGCATAAAATGAATATTTGAGTTATGACTTAGGGATTTAATAACTTTTATTAAAATACCAATCGAATTAGACACACTAAGACTTCCAGCATAACCTACAACTATTTTATTTTCAGGAAATTTTGATAATATTTTTTCACTTAAACTATCAATATTATCGAATTGACTTGGATCATAACCTATAGGAGAACATAAAAAATCTTTTTCATATCCAATTGTTTTTTTTACGTGAACATTTAATTTTGGCATAGTGCCAGTAATTAAATCAGAATTTCTATATCCAAATTTCTCTATCATTGACAGAAAAATAACAGCTGGATGTAATTTACTATATTTTGATTCTGAAATAAGAGTGAGTGGCCATATATCTCTTATTTCAAATACTAAAAAAGATTTGTATTTAATCTTCATATAATATCCAAATATGATCGAAAAAAGTGATAGTGAAGAAATAATAATTATCTCAGGTTTTTTTTGTATTTTTTTATTTAAGGTAAAGAGCCCTATTTCAAAATCAATCCAGCTAATTATTCTTTTTATAGAAAATGTTTTTTTGTACTTAAATGTTTTTATCCAATGAACTTCCACATTTTCGATAATTTCCTTGTTATGTCTTTTGTTTGTAGGAGGATATTTAGCAATATGATTTGAGTCAGAGGTAATTAAAATTGTTTTTTTTTGTTTGTTAAAATACTTAGCTAAAAAGAATAGTCGGGACGCAGGGCCATACTTAGGCAATGAAGCATACTTTGAAACTATCCATATCATTTAATTATCACAAGACTAGTAAAGCTTCTGCATATTATTTATTACATTTATTGCCAAATCATAATCGATACCAATAGTGTCGAGGTACCACCTTATATTTTGATATCTTGGCCGATTCTCTTCTTGAACTAACTCCAAGGCTTTTTTTCTAGTTAATTGTCCCTCCCTAATCTGGTTACTTCTAAACGTATCATGTTCGGTAAAACCAGCAACCGTGAAGTAAACATAATTGTAAAACCCTGCAGTTCCATCACCAATTCTCCAGGTTGCGCTAGTATCTATTGCTGTTTCCCAATCGTATTTTTTTATCAAAATATCATTAATTTGATTTTCATCCCATCGGTAATAATCAAATAAATGAAAGTAATCTTTTTTTTGAAGAAAACTTCTATAATACTCGCCAGACAACGTATCCCATAGAGATCTATTGAAATACCCTGGACTCTCTAACATTGCTTTGAATCTTTTAGAGTGGTACCATAATTGCTTCATCGCGCCATTGCTATAAACTTTATCTTCCTCAAAATCTGGTTTAATCCCTAAAAATCCAGCCTTGAAGTGAGTTGTTTCAAGTGGATTTACACCCCATAAATTAAGATCAATTCCTACTTGTTTTTTAATTCTTTCTACATGCCTAAAAAAATGCTTGTCACCAGCTGTAAGCATTGCCATCATCCCTAAATGCGGAGATTTTAACCAAGCCTGAAGATTCATCCTAATATTTCTTCTCTTTAAAGAAATATCTGCGGCAACGATAATATTTTCAACACCCATATCTCCACATAGTTGAGAAATATTTCTTCGACCAAGATCTGTTACCATTCCCCAGTCATATGTATATGTTATAGGTTTCATACCCAGTTCTTTGACAGCTAAATGGAGTGCATAGCAACTATCACGCCCTCCTGAAAATGGAACTATACAGTCAAGTTCTTTACCTGGCTTTCTGTAGGGCTCTACCAGTTGATACAACTCCTCCGCAGGTCTTGGCTTATTCCTAATTTTATAGTTAATGCAATAGTTACAAACACCCTTATCATTAAAGCTAATAAATGGCATGGTTTCCGGCAATATACATTTGGTACACCTCTTCAAGTTCCCAGTCTTTTTGTATTTAAGTAACTTTTCCTGTTCTTTATTGAAACAAAATTCTGGTATTAAATTTTCTTTTCTTGTAGATATGTCTGTAACCTCAAGTGGAAAGTTTGACCTTGGTATATCTATAAAATATGCTTCGTTTTTAATTTGTTTTATATTCTGACAATCAATCTGAATTAATGCATACTTCTCAGAGGCAAAATATATATCATCACCAATAACTCCTTTATAAAGGCTTCCATTATTTGAAAAAAGTACAATTTTTCCTATCTCTGGTATTAATAAGGCGCAAGCTATCACGCCTCTACATAAGCTCAAAATTTTATCTGAAACATCCAATATATCTCCACCATTTTTTATATGCTCACTGGCAATAGCAACAATAGTCTCAGAATCTATCTTTAGCTTTCTTTTAATTTCTAGCTTATCCCAAACCTCTTTCTCATTAACTATGATTCCATTATGGATAACACACACGTTATCTCTAACTACTGGTTGGTTATCACTTAATCCATTTGTGATTAGTCGGCTATGCCCCATAACAATGCTAGAGTTATATGGTTTAACTTTGCGTAAAAGTTTTTTAATATTTAGATCAGCTTTATCTACTTTATATTGAGAATTATCTAAATAAATTAGCCCACTTGAATCAACGCCCCTCTGCTCAGAATGCTTTACAATAATTTTTAAATTAGATTTATTTATTCTCTTTTTTGAAATTTGACCAAATATCCCACACATTATTTTTTTCCCATTTATTTATTTTGGGTATAACTTAAATTTTTGTAAAATAATTTAGATCTACTAAACTTGCTATGAGACGATCTAATATATTCCCAGTCTGAATGACCAGATACCCATGTTGGAACACTAAGAGACTCTGTTGCAAAGTTCATTCCTGATAAAATAAATTTGACACTGTATTTATCAACCGTCTTACTTAGAAGTGCAGCAGTGGCAACAAAAAGAATTTTTACAGAGAATCTTGTTAATATATAATAATTAAAAGTCATAAATTCATAAAAATTTATTTATAATAGATATTAATAACTAAGCCAAGCCAACATTAAACATTCATCTAAAAGTCTTTCGTCCTTAGAGAGATTTTTATTGGACATTAATACATCTAAATCTAAATTTTTTTTTAAGTGAGGTTTTAATAAATCCATTCTCTCATAAATTCTAGTTCTTAAGACTTCTCCTAAACCATTATTGATCCAATCCTGCGATACATCAAATCCTCTCTTATATCTAGCCAGTCTTATTTTTTCAGTGATTAAATTCTTAGAAACTTTTCTTAGGATCCATTTGTTATGACCATTTTTTATTTTTAGGTACGATGGTAATGCTAAGCCAAATTCAACCAATCTATAATCCATAAGTGGTAACCTGCTCTCAACACTGTTACCCATAGAATTTCTATCTTCCGTTCGTAATAAAGTAGGTATACTCCATAAATTAATATCTTCTATTTGACGATGCCTGAGATCTTTTGAATTTCCAAGTAAATTTATTTCTTCTGAGTCCCAATCTAATAATTTGAAAATATTTTTCTTTTTTCCTATATATCGATCTAAATTTGAAATGTAAGTCTTTGCATTAGGTATTTCAGAAAAGAGCATGATAAAAATAGAAATTAAATTTTTTATCCCTGAAATGTAATCTCTCTTAGCTAAAGACTCATTTAAAGCTATAAAAAAAAATTTTCGATAACCTGCTAATACTTCATCTCCACCTTGTCCGCCAAGAAGTACCTTAAATCCCATTTCACTTACTTTTTGATATACTAAGTTTTGAGCAAGTGTAGTAACGCCACTAAATGGAGCTTCTTGAGAAAAAAGTGTTTTATTTAGTAAATTTTCTAAATGAATTTTTTTCATTTCAGGAAATATGTACTCATTTTTGATACCTAAAAACTCTACAAGACCATCAACTAATGGGCCTTCAGAAGATTTTTTATCAGGTGAACCATAATGAAATGAATGAAGATCTGTTGCCTCCGTAGATGCTATTGAGGTAATTAGAGAAGAGTCTATTCCACCACTCAAAGATGTTGCAAAAGGAACATCGCTTCTCAATCTTATTTTGATGGCATCATAAATTAAATCATAGAACTGTTCTATAGCTTGTTGATCAGAAAGACTGAATAGAATATCTTCTTGTTTTTTTACCGAAACTGATAAGTCATACCACTTTGATTCATTAATAATGATCTGATCTGATTCAATTTTAAACCTTATAAGGCTTCCAGCTTCTATAGAATTTACCCCATTATATGGACTATGAGATTTGCTTGTTTCAAATACTTTATATCTTAAACCCCTAGAACAATAAGAAATATCTAACCCGCCCTTATTTATCTCCGATATCGATTTAGCAGAAGAAGAAAAAATCAGATTTTGTTTTTTATCAATACTCCAAAATAGGGGTTTTACACCAAAACGATCCCTTACAAGCCATAAATCCCCACTCTCTGAATTATAGGCTCCAAAGGCGAACATTCCATTTAAACGGTTCAAGCAGTTTTCACCCCATTCTACCCAAGCCTTAAGAAGCACTTCAGTATCTCCAGATGAATTAAATTGATGTCCTAATTTTTCAAGTTCAGATCTTATTTCCAAGTAGTTATAAATTTCACCATTATATGTAATTAACCATTTACTCCCCTTATCAATCATTGGTTGATTACTTGTTTCTGACAAATCTAAAATTGAAAGACGAGTATGAGCAATTGCTATTTCGTAATCTAAAAAACTATGAACCACAGAATCGTTAAAGTCTGGACCTCTAGAACTTAAATCATAAATGCCTTTTTTTATAAGGGTAGAGTTTTCTTTTTGATAATTTTTTAAAATGTATCCAAAGATTCCACACATTTAATTATTATCCTTAAAATGATCATTGTAAAACTCTTGCAGGATTTCCTATAACTGTAACATTCTCTGGAACAGATTTTGTCACGACAGCCCCCATTCCCACTACAGAATTCTTTCCTATTACTATAGGTCGATTTTCTGATCCATTCCTGATTATAGCCCCAGTTCCTATATAAACATTATCTCCAATAATGACATTTCCATTACAATTAACGCTAGGAGCTAGAGTTACGTAATCACCTATCACACAATCATGGGCTACTTGAGAAAAACGATTAAGATGAAAATATTTTCCAATAACAGTGTTTGGGGAAATTATTGTATAATCACAAACTATAGCTCCTTGTTCAATTTGAGAATATTCACTAACAATTGAAGTGGGAGATATAATTTGAAATGGCTCAATGCCTTTATCTAAAAAAAAATTAACTATTTCTTTTCTTTGTTTACTATCTGCAACACTAATATTAAAATACTTTTGTTGAGCTTCTTTACTTAAAAAATCTTCTCTAGAGAGCACACTAATATTATTTTTTTTTTCTTTTGTGATTGAGTCATCTATAAAATAAATTTCATCAATTTTAGAGTCATTTATGTATGCGATAATCTCTCTTCCAAATCCGCCGCAACCAAATAAACCAAAAATTTTACTCATTATAGAATTTCTAATGTCATAATATATTAATAAAGACTTTTTCAACAATAATATTGTAGACACATTGAAAAATATTTTTTGAAGATCGTAAGTGACAATGATTTTTCACGTTTAGTAGACCTGGCAATGTCCTACTCTCCCATGCCTTAAGACAAAGTACCATCGGCGCTGGAGCCCTTAACTTTCGAGTTCGAAATGGGATCGTGTGT
>MDTG01329362.1_pt1 | contig 21904 bp, 21 predicted proteins | sample 811421 | NCBI WGS metagenome assembly MDTG01 (sample SAMN05326645, study PRJNA326480) | marine metagenome | isolation source: seawater | place: Pacific Ocean: South East | collected 2011 | reverse complement strand
CGGTCTTGCCATCGGGCGTCATCAGCACGGAGGTCATCAGGCCGAGCGAGCCGAAGCCCTGCGCCACGATGTCCGACTGCACGTCGCCGTCGTAGTTCTTGCAGGCCCACACGAACTTGCCGCTCCACTTCAGCGCGGCGGCAACCATGTCGTCGATCAGGCGGTGTTCGTAGGTGATCCCGGCCTTGTCGAAATCGGCCTTGAACTCGGCGTTGAAGACCTCCTCGAACAGGTCCTTGAAGCGGCCATCATACTTCTTGAGGATGGTGTTCTTGGTGCTGAGGTACACCGGCCACTTGCGGTCGAGGCCGTACTGGAAGCTGGCGCGCGCGAAATCGCGGATCGAATCGTCCAGATTGTACATCGTCATCGCGACGCCGGGGCTGGGGAACTCGAACACGTCGATGTCGATGTTCTCGCCGTCTTCGCCCTCGAAGACCATCCGCAGCTTGCCCTTGCCGGGGATCAGCGTGTCCTTGGCGCGGTACTGGTCGCCGAAGGCATGGCGGCCGACGACGATCGGGTCGGTCCAGCCGGGCACGAGGCGCGGCACGTTGTCGATCACGATCGGCTCGCGGAAGACGACGCCGCCCAGGATGTTGCGGATCGTGCCATTGGGCGAAACCCACATCTTCTTGAGGTCGAATTCCTCGACCCGCGCTTCGTCCGGGGTGATCGTGGCGCACTTCACGCCAACGCCATGTTCCTTGATCGCGTTCGCGGCATCGACGGTGATCTGGTCATCGGTCGCGTCGCGGCTCTCGATCGAGAGATCGTAATACTTAAGATCAATGTCGAGATAGGGCAGGATCAGCCTTTCGCGAATCCACTGCCAGATGATCTTCGTCATTTCGTCGCCGTCGAGTTCGACGACCGGGTTCTTGACCTGAATCTTTGCCATTATCCGTCCCTGCTGGTCCGCGTGTGTTGCTATAAGGGGGTGAAATCTGGCGCGGCTTTAGCAGGTGGCGAGGCACGTGCAAGGCGGGTGCCATGCCGATCTGCCGGGACGAGAAGCGGCTTTAGGACAGATCGAGCGATCGCAGCCATGCCAGCGCGCCCTCGTCCATTCCCTTGAACTTGGGCGCATCGGCAAGCGGTGCGACGAGAAGGCCGGTGCCGTCGGGCAGCTGCCACTTGATCCGATGATACAGCTTGGAGCGGGAAAGCTCGCTTGCGATGCAATAGACACCGGGCGCGAAGGCCCGGCCGTCGCCGCACAGATCTAGCCTGTCGGGGATCGCGTCGGGATCGGGGATGACGAGAAGGTAGAGCGCGTCTGCCAAGAATGACCGGGCCTTGTCCGCTATGTGCCCGAACGGCGAAGTCCGCCGAAAAACCCCAATGGTGGGCGTACCAAGATTTGAACTTGGGACCCCTACGATGTCAACATAGTGCTCTACCCCTGAGCTATACGCCCGCACCATGGGGATCGCCGTTGTCACGGCGGACGCGCCAGATAGCCGCGCCAGCCTCGCGTTACAAGAGGCTAAAGCGCCTTACAGCAAAGCCTCGCGCGCATCGGCGAAAACACGGTCCACCTCCAGCACCAGATCGCGCAGGTGAAAGGGCTTCGACAGCACCTTGGCCTGTGGCTGGTCCGCGCTGGCCTTGAGTGAGACCGCCGCAAAGCCGGTGATGAACATCACGCGGGTTTCCGGGCTCACCTCGTTGCAGCGCTGCGCAAGTTCGATCCCGTCCATTTCCGGCATTACGATGTCGGACAGCAGCAGGTCGTATTGCTCGCTCTCCAGCAGGGGCAGGGCGGCCGTCCCGCAATCGACCGAATCGACCGCGTAGCCGGCTTTTTCCAGCGCGCGGGCCAGGTAGGTCCGCATCGCTTCCTCGTCCTCGGCCAGAAGGATTCGCCGATAATGTACAGGTTCGCTCATGGGGGTCGATCATAGCGTCAGGCACTTAACGAATCTTTGGCGCGCGAGGGGCTTGCCCTGCTTTGACACATACCCGCGGACGGTCCAGCGTCGGCCCTATGGAACCGGCGGAACACAGCGATTCGCGAGAGAATATTTCCGGCGGCATGATTCCGGGAAGCGGAGCACCCGCCTTCACCTTGCGCGGTGTGCGGCAAGCCAGGGTTCCGGTGCTGGTCGCGGCGCCGCATGGAGGGCGTGCCTATCCGCACGATCTCGACGAGACCATGCGCAATCCGGCGATCGCCAAGCTGCGGCTGGAAGACCGGCTGGTGGACGAGCTGGCCGCCGCGGTCGCGGCTCAATCCGGCGCGGCCTCGCTCATCGCCCACGCGCCGCGCGCGATGCTCGATCTCAATCGTGCGGCAGACGACCTCGACTGGTCGATGGTGGCCGGGGGGCGCCCAGAAGGCACCGCTCACTCGGCGGCGAATCGCCGGGCGCGGAGCGGGTTGGGGCTGGTCCCACGCCGGGTCTCTGGCGTGGGCGAGGTGTGGCGCGAACAGATTTCGGGTGAATCGGTCGCGGCGCGGATCGCGGGGATCCACGAACCCTATCACCGCGCGCTCGCACGGGCGCTCGGCGAGATACGCAGGGAATGGGGCGTGGCGGTGCTGATCGACCTCCATTCCATGCCCCCGCTACGCACCCGGCATCCGGGCGAGAGACCCACCGATTTCGTGGTCGGGGACCGTTTCGGCGCGTCGTGCGAAGAGAGTATCGCGGCGCATGCCCTGCAATTCTTTGCAGGCCATGATCGGGGCGTCGCGCACAACCGGCCCTATGCGGGCGGCTATGTGCTGGATCGTCATGGCAATCCGGCGGTGGGCATTCACGCCTTGCAGCTGGAAGTCTGCCGCGCGCTCTATCTCGATGCGCGCTTCGAGAGCCCGAGTGCGCGCATGCCCGCTCTCGCGCGGCTGCTGGCCGAACTGGTCCGCGCGCTGGCGGACGAAATCCTGCAGGGCCGGCGCGAGTACGGCCTCCCTCTCGCCGCCGAATAGGAAGCGCCTTCGCAAAAAAAACCACCCCGTGCGAAACGCACGAGGTGGCCAAGGTTCAGGGAGGAAGCACGCTGTTGAAGCGTGCTTATCCGTGGCGGCCATGAGGGGGGAGTGCCGCCCGGACAGCCCCGATTTGGGGTGCCTCGGTTCATTGTCAACCATCGCCCGATCGAAGAAACCGGGCGCGGCGATCAGTTGGTCTGCTGCATCTCGGGCGGCGGCATCTTGCCCTGCTGTTCCTGACGGCCGAAGATGGTGCGCATCAGTTCGAGCGAGGTAAGGTGCGCGTAGATGATCGCGAGCATCCCGTCCTTGTTCCAGCGCGAGAGCGTCTCGCCGTCGATTTCGGCCAGCTTGGCCTGGTCGACCATGCGGAAGCCCTTGTAGACATAGGGCTTGTCAGGTGCCGCGGCCCGCTGAATGGCGACTTCGCCATCCATCAAAAGGTCGTATTTCTGCAGCTCGTCGGTCAGCATCTTGGTGCGCGCACCCGCCTGCTCGAACTTCTCGCAGAAATCGAGGATCGCCTTGGTCTGATCGGTGGTCGAACCGTCTTCGTTGAACAGCAGTTCGCCTTCGTCGAATTCGCCGACCGAGTCCGACGTCGGGTCGAAGCACAGCGACAGATTGTCCGAATCGTTGGACAGCCGCGCGAGGATGAAGGGGTAGCGGCGGATATAGGCGGGCACGTAGACCGGCTCGATCATCTTGCCGTTGTCGTCGAAGAAGGTGTTCACCCCTTCGTTGAGGCCCATCAGCACCAGCGGCAGAGGGTTGGTGCCCGAGGAGAAGATGATCGGGAAATGGCGCGCGGCCTGCACGAACTCGTCCGCCGTCACCGGCACCACATGCTGCTTGGCGAGCCAGGGCGCCGAATCGCTCAGGCGGTTGCGGAACTTCATGTGATCCCGCGTGTTGAGCGGCATCAGATCCTGATAGAACATGGGAAGCTGGGGCTGTTGCGGCTCGCTGGCCATCGGTCTCTCCGTCGAACGGGCTGAAGGGGCCGGGGCGGGCGCCGATGCGCCGCCCGGATCAAGAAACCGCGCCTTTAGGCCGCGTCGGGTCGGCTTGCAAGCGGCACCAGCTTGCCCGGGTTCATGATGCTGTGGGGGTCGAGCGCGCGCTTGACGCCGCGCAGGATCGTCAGCGTGGCCGGGTCGGCGAGCCGCGCCAGCTCGTCACGCTTCATCTGGCCGATGCCGTGCTCGGCGCTGATCGAACCGCCCCAGCGGGTGACGAGATCGTGGACCGCCGCACTGATCGCCTTGCCTTCCGCATCTTCCCATTTGCCACCCTGGGCCCCTTCGGGCGCGCGCAGATGAAAGTGGACATTGCCATCGCCCAGATGGCCGAAGGCGACGGCTTTCGTGCCCGCGAATTCGCGCTCGAGCTTAGCGCTCGCCGCGTCGATGAAGTCGGGCATCTTCTCTGCGGGCACCGAGATGTCGTGCTGGACGGCCGGGCCATGCGCGCGCTCGGCAGAGGATATCCCGTCGCGCAGGGCCCACAGCGCCTCGGCCTGGGTTTCGTTTGCGGCGATCGTGGCGTCTTCGACCAACTCGCGGTCGAGCGCTTCGGCAAGCAGGGCGGTCGCGCGTTTCGCCAGGCTGTCGGCCTGTGTCTCGTCGGCCACGAGTTCGAGCAGGGCATACCACTGGTGGCGCGCGCCAAGCGGGTCGCGCGCCGTAGCCTCGTAGGCAAGCACCGCGTCGAGCGCATCGCGCGGCATGATCTCGAACCCCTCGAGCGCCGCGCCCTCGCGGTCCTGTGCCAGCAACAGGAGCTTGCGCGCCTGCTGCACCGAGGAGAGGCCGACGAAGAGCACCCGACGCGCGGCGATCTGCGGCAGGAGCGCAAGCGTTGCGGCGGTCACGATGCCGAGCGTGCCTTCGGACCCGATCAGCAATTGCTTGAGATCGAACCCGCGATTGTCCTTCTTAAGCGCCGCGAGCGCATCGAGCACGGACCCATCGGGCAGCACCGCCTCCAGCCCGCGCACCTGCGCGCGCATCGTCCCGTGGCGCAGCACCTGCGTCCCCCCCGCATTGGTCGAGATCAGCCCGCCGATGGTGGCCGATCCCTTGCCCCCCAGCGTCAGCGGGAAGCGCAAGCCCCGCTCGCCCGCGCGATCGTGCAGCGTCTGGAGGACCACGCCCGCCTCGCACACGACCTGCCTTGCGTCCTCGTCCCACCGGCGGATCGCGTCCATCCGGCGCAGCGAAAGCAGTAGAGCGTGCCCGCTCTCGTCGGGCGTCGCCCCGCCGGACATGCCGCTATTGCCGCCCTGGGGGACGATCGGCACGCGATGGCGCGCGCACAGCTTCACCAGTTCGGAAACCTCGCCGGTGCTGGCGGGCGAGGCGAGCGCCCGCGCCTTGCCATGATAGCGTCCGCGCCAGTCGGTCAGCCACGGCTGCATCACTTCGGCATCGCGCGTGAGCCCGCGCGAACCGAGCAAGTCCTGGGCGGCATCGAGAAAGGCGTCGCTCATGTTGTCGCCATGCCACACCGGGACAGCGCAATGCCAGTCCATTGGCCATGACGCCCGCCGCAATTAAGCCGCCATTCAAAAGAGCGCCCTATGGCTGGGCGCGGGTAGATCGAACAGGGTGGCTCGATCGCAGATTGTTCACCTTCGGGGTAAGACGGCACGCACATGCTTTTCATGGCCGCATTTCTGGCACCGGCTCTCGCGCTTGCCCCTGTGGGCAAGGGCGAAGCGCCTACCTTGCCCGCTGCGATGAAAGCGCCTGCCAGGGCCACCGAAGCCCCTGTCGAACCGCCGCGGAGCGCGGCCCCCGGCTGGCTGGTCGCGGAAAGCTGGCGCGGCGAACAGACCGCCCACCAGGTCCGCATCCGGCAACAGATCATGATCCGCGTCTCCCCCCGGCGGTCCAGCACGCGCGAACTGGTGGCCGACTGGCGGCGTGTGCTTCCCCAGCGTTACGAACAGCGCAAGATCGGCAAGTGCCTGCCCGCGCGCAGCATCGTGGCGGTGCAGACGGTCAGTTCGCGCGACCTCCTGCTCTACCTGTCGGACAACCGCATGATCCGGGCCCAACTGGGCAAATCGTGCAATGCGCGCGATTTCTACCTCGGCTTCTACATCGAACCGACCGAGGACGGGGAGCTGTGCGTGGGACGCGACACGCTGCGCGCGCGCAACGGCGCCACCTGCAAGATCGGCGCGATCCGTCAGCTCGTGCCGACCGAATAGGCGCTCTTCCTTGACAATCGCGCGTCTTTCGGCGAAGGCGCGCGCGCCTCTGCGGGGTTTCCCGCAACAGCCCTCCACATCCGGAAAACTGAATGAAATTCGCCGATCTCGGCCTCTCCGATAAGTTGCTGCAGGCGGTCGAAGCCGCCGGGTATAGCGAGCCTACGCCAATTCAGGCGCAGGCGATCCCTCCGGTGCTGATGATGAAGGACATCATCGGCATCGCCCAGACGGGCACCGGCAAGACCGCCAGCTTCGTGCTGCCGATGATCGATATCCTCGCCAGCGGCCGCCGCCGCGCGCTGATGCCGCGCAGCCTGATCCTTGCGCCCACGCGCGAACTGGCCGCGCAGGTCGCCGAGAATTTCGAGAAGTACGGCAAGGAGCACGATCTCGCGCTCGCCCTGCTGATCGGCGGGGTGCAGATGGGCGACCAGATCAAGGCGCTGAACGAAGGCGTCGACGTGCTGATCGCGACGCCGGGGCGCCTGATGGACCTGTTCGAGCGGGGCAAGATCCTGCTCAATGGCTGCGAACTGCTGGTGATCGACGAGGCGGACCGGATGCTCGACATGGGCTTCATCCCCGATATCGAGACGATCTGTTCCAAGCTGCCCGAGCCGCGCCAGACGCTGCTGTTCAGCGCGACCATGCCGCCGCCGATCGAGAAGCTGGCACAGAAATTCCTCGACAATCCCAAGCGGATCGAAGTCAGCCGCGCGGCTTCCACCAACGAGAACATCACCGCCTTCAAGGTCGCGACCAAGCCGCGCGAGAAGCGCGAGACCCTGCGCTGGCTGCTCGCCAACGATCTGGTCGAAACCGCGATCATCTTCGCCAACCGCAAGACGACCGTGCGCGAGATCAACAAGAGCCTGCAGAGCCACGGCTTCGCCAGCGGTGAAATCCATGGCGACATGGACCAGTCGAGCCGGATTGCGGAACTCAACCGCTTCAAGGCGGGCGAGATCAATATCCTGGTCGCCTCCGATGTCGCCGCGCGCGGGCTCGACATCAAGGGCGTCAGCCACGTCTTCAATTTCGATACGCCGTGGCACCCGGACGATTACGTCCACCGGATCGGTCGCACGGGCCGCGCGGGGGCCAAGGGCCGCGCGTTCACCCTGGTCACCGATGACGACGCCGAGGCGCTTGCCAATATCGAGAAGCTGACTGGCGCGCAGATCAAGCCTTTCGGCAAGGCGGACGTGCGGGTCGAACTGGTCGAATCCCAGGCCGAACGCGAACCCGAGCGCAAGCCGCGCCGCAAGAGCGAGGAGCGCGAGCCGGAAGAGCAGCGCAAACCGTCGCGCGATCGCAAGCCGCGCCAGGGCGACAAGAAGGGCGACGAGAAACCGGCCCGCGGCCGGGGCGGTCGCCAGCGTCGGGACGACGACGAGGTGATCCCGGCGGGCGAGTGGAACGGGCCCAAGCCCGATTTTCTCTCCGTCAGCGCACTCTAGAGGCCTCTTTTCGCAGCGGCGCTTCGGGGCCCCGTTAGCCCCGATTTAACCACCTTCTGGCATGCCCTTTCCAAGAGAAGGAAATGGCGATGCCCCTGGAGAATGACGAAGAGGCGCTCAGGCAGCGTACTCTCGCGGCGCTGGAAATCCTCGATACCGCCCCCGAGGCGGAGTTCGATGCCGTGGCCAAGGCGGCCCGGCGCATCTTCGATTGCCGCGGCGCCTTCATCTCGCTGCTCGATACGGAGCGGCAGTGGCACAAGGCGCGCGAAGGCATCGAAACGCTCGAAGCGCCGCGCGATCCATCCATCTGCACGATCGCCATCGAACAAGGTGAGGCCGTGATCGTCGAGGATCTGCAGGTCCACCCGACTTTCAGTCGGATACCGCAGATCGCGGCGGTTCCGGAACTGCACTTCTTCGCCACAGTGCCGCTCCTCGGCCCGGAGATCGAGGGCGAATGTGTGCCGATCGGAACCCTGTGTGTGATCGACGACAAGCCGCATGTTGCGACCCGGAGCGAACTCGCGGAGCTTCGCCAGCTTGCCCAGGTGATCGAAACGCTCTTCCGCACGCGGCTCGACGCCAAGCTGGCGGTCGAGGCCCTCGCCGAACGCAAGGCACTGGTCGAGAAGCTGCATCGCACGCAGCGCCAGTTCGAGCTTGCCGAACAGATGGCCCAGATCGGCCACTGGCGGCTGGACCTGGCTACCGAGTCGGTCTTCTGGTCGAAGGAAACCTGCGCGATTCACGGCGTCGAAAGTGTCGACGAAAAGGTGCTGGAGCACGCGCTCGAATACTATCTGCCGCACGACCGCCCGCGCATGGCCGCCGCCATCCAGGCGTGCAGGAAGGACGGCACGCCCTACGATCTGGAGCTCGATTTTCGCGATGCGCGCGGCACGCTCAAGCGCGTGCGTACCAAGGGCGAGATCGAGTATTTCGGCGATACTCCCATCGCCATGATTGGCGTGTTTCAGGATATTACCGAGCGCTATCATCTCGAAACGCGGCTGCGCACGGCCGCGCATGTCGACGATCTGACGGGGCTGCCGAACCGCGCACGGCTCAACCAGTATCTCGACCGGACGATCGATTCGGCCAGCCAGGGGGGCAGGGCGATGGCGCTGCTCCTGATCGATCTCGACCACTTCAAGGAAGTGAACGACCAGCTGGGGCACGAAGCGGGCGACCGCGTGCTCAAGGAAGTGGCGGTGCAGCTGGTGAGCGAACCCTTCGCCGGCCAGCTCGCCGCGCGTCTCGGCGGCGACGAGTTCGTGATGGTGATCGAGAACGATGCGCTGCTGCGCGATCTCGACGGTTCGCTCGACCGATTGCTTAAACGGCTGACTTTCGAGATCGGCGAGGGCGAGGAGCGCATGCAGGTCACAGCCACGATCGGCGCCACCTGGCTGACCGACGAGAACAACGAGCGCGGCGCCCTGATGCGCTGTGCGGACCACGCGCTCTACAAGGCCAAGCGTGCCAAGCGCGGGACCGCGGTGATCTGCGCGGATGCCGTGGCAGGCAAGCGGGTTCCGCTCCAGCCCAAACTGCGCGCGGTGGGGTGAAAGGCTATCTCAGCAGATCAGCCAGCAGCCAGATCGCCAAGGCAAGGATCGCGAGCCCGAAGCTGACCCAGGGCACCCATAGCAGCCACCCGCTCCAGTGCTGGCCGCGCGGCCGCCTGAGGCCTGGGATAGCGCCCAATAGCGCTTCCAGAAGAACGTTTGTCACTCGGCGATCTTCACGAAGCTGTCGATCACGCGCTTGGTGCCGCTGGTCTCGAATTCGATTTCCAGCTTGTTGCCTTCCTGGCTCATGACCGTGCCGTAGCCGAACTTGTCGTGGAAGACGCGCGCGCCGAGTGCGACATCGGTGCGCGGTTTCGCGGCAAAACTGGCGGCGGAGCGGCGGCTTTCCTGCACCCGCGCGGGCCGCGTCTCGTATCCGCTCGCCATTGCGCGCTGCCAGCCGGGGCCTCTCTTCTGCGAGCGGTTGGGGTTGCTTTGCGAAAGGTGCGCGAAGGGGTCTTCGTTCTCGCTCCAGTTCGCGCGCCATAGGGAGGCACCGCCCGACATGGTGCTCTCGCTCTCGACGTGGTCCTCGGGCAGTTCCTCGATGAAGCGGCTGGGGATCGAGCTGGTCCACTGGCCGTAGATGCGGCGATTGGCGGCATGGAAAATGGTGCAGGCCTTCTTCGCCCGCGTGATCGCCACGTAGGCGAGGCGGCGCTCTTCCTCCAGTGATGCGAGCCCGCCTTCGTCGAGCGCACGCTGCGAAGGAAACACGCCTTCCTCCCACCCGACGAGGAATAGGTGATCGAACTCCAGCCCCTTCGCGGCATGAATGGTCATGATGGTGACCTTGGGGTCTTCGGCGTTGGCGTCATTGTCCATCACCAGCGCGACATGTTCGAGGAAGTCGCCCAGCGTCTCGTAGTCTTCCATCGCGCGGGTCAGTTCGGACAGGTTTTCAAGCCGCCCCTTGGCCTCCACCGAACGCTCGTTCTCGAGCATCGCCTGATAGCCGCTTTCCTCCAGCACCTGCCGCATCAGCTCGGCGGGCGCGAGCTTGTCCGCCTCCTCGCGCCAGTGGAGGAACTGGCGCAGCAGGCCGCCGATGGTGTTGCGCGCCCGCGCCGGCAGCTCGTCGCTGTCGGCCAGATCGAGCGATGCGGCGGCGAGCGGCATGCCGGTGCGCCGCGAATGCTGGTACATCTTCTCCAGCGTCTTCGCGCCGAGCCCGCGCTTGGGCTGGTTGTAGATCCGCTCGAACGCGAGATCGTCCGCCGGTTGCGCGATGACGCGCAGATAGGCGAGTGCGTCGCGGATTTCGGCGCGCTCGTAGAAGCGGAAGCCGCCGATGATGCGATAGTTCATCCCGATCTGGATGAAGCGATCCTCGAATTCGCGGGTCTGATACTGGGCACGCACGAGAATCGCGATCTCGTCCAGTCCCACGCCGCCGCGTTCGAGGCTCTCGATCTCCTCGCCCACCCGGCGCGCTTCCTCGGGCCCGTCCCACACGCCGATCACGCGGACCTTCGCGCCACCGTCGGCCTCGGTCCATAATTCCTTGCCGAGCCGCTGGCTGTTCTCCCCGATCAGGCCCGATGCCGCGCCGAGGATATGCGGGGTGGAGCGATAGTTCTGCTCCAGCTTGATGACCTTGGCGCCGGGAAAGTCCTTCTCGAACTTCAGGATATTCGCCACTTCCGCGCCGCGCCACGAGTAGATCGACTGGTCGTCGTCCCCCACCACGCAGATATTCTTGCGCTCCTGCGCCAGCAGCCGCAGCCACAGGTACTGGACCTGGTTGGTGTCCTGGTATTCGTCGACGAGGATGTATTTGAAGCGGTTCTGGTACTGCGCCAGCACGTCCGAATGCTGCCGGAAGATGTTGAGCATGTGGAGCAGAAGGTCGCCGAAGTCGCAGGCGTTCAGTGCCTGCAGCCGCTTCTGATAGGTCTCGTAGAGCTGGCTCCCGCGCCCGTTGGCATAGCTTTCGTTCTCGACCGCATCGAGATCGCCGGGGTTGAGCCCGCGGTTCTTCCAGCGGTCGATCAGCCCGGCGAGCTGGCGCGCGGGCCAGCGCTTCTCGTCCAGCTCGGCCTCGGCGATCAGCGTTTTGAGCAGTCGCAGCTGGTCGTCCGGATCGATGATCGTGAAGTTACTTTGCAGGCCGACCAGCTCGGCATGGCGGCGCAGCATCTTCGCGCCGATCGCGTGGAAGGTGCCGAGCCACGGCATCCCTTCCACCGCCTCGCCGATATGACGGCCCACGCGCTCGCGCATCTCGCGTGCGGCCTTGTTGGTGAAGGTGACGCACAGGATCTCGCTCGGCCAGGCGAGCCGCATCGCGACAAGGTGTGCCAGCCTTGCGGTGAGCGCGCTGGTCTTCCCCGTGCCCGCCCCGGCAAGCATCAGCACCGGGCCTTCGGTGGTCAGCACGGCCTCGCGCTGGGGGGCGTTCAGCCGTGCGGCATAGGGCGGAACGCCTTCATTTTCCGGGGAATTTCCGGCGGCTGCGGCGAGGGGAAGGGCGTCGTTCATGGCGATGCCCGAACAGGTAGGGAACGGCGGCGGGAGGGGCAAGGGACGGCCCCGGAGGCGTCCCCGGCATTCGGAACTCTTGGCTCGCCCGTTCCGTTATGGGGGCAAGGACGAGGGAAGAAGGAGACAGAGACATGAAAAAGCTGATTATCGCTTCGACTGCCGCCTGTGGCCTCGCGATTGCTGCAGTGCCTGCAATGGCCGATCACCACATGGAAGACGGCCCGGAAATGACCGCGGCGCAAAAGTCCATGTATGATGGCTGGACCGCGGAGCAGCGGACTACCTACGATGCGTGGCCGCCGGAAGGCCAGGAATATTACTGGACGCTCGACGCCGACCAGCAGTCGATCTGGTGGGACAGCCTCAACGACGAACAGCGCGTGCGCATCGTGACCATGGCGCCGCAGCAGCGGATGGCCGCATGGCAATCGATCAACTCGCAGCTGGGCGGCAGGCCGGCCACTGCGACGCCCACCCGCACGACGACGACGGGCAATGTGAAGATAAATTATCGCAGCAATGCGGTGGTGCAGCCGACGCCGGGCGACGAAGGCCCGCCGCCTGCCGATCTGCCGATCTGCGAGCCGCAGGAACAGGATAACTGCATCAATCGCGGCGCGGTCTAGAGCGGGCCCGACATATTGCTAGGATCGGTGGCAGCGTTCTCTCTCGGGCGCTGCCACCAATTCGTATTGAGCCAGTTCGTGAGAAGGAGGTAGCTAGCATGCAGAAATTCGTTTTCGCCGGTGTCGCCGCGATGGGCGCGCTGATGGCCCTGCCGGTTTCGGCCCAGACCGACCCGGCACCCAGGATCAACTATGTGAGTAACGAAACCGTGCAGCAGACGCCGGAAGACCCCGGCCCTCCCGACGGCGAACTGCCGATCTGCAAGCAGGGCGACGAGGACAACTGCATCAACAGCTGGGAAGCCAACAAGACCGGCAATCGCCCGATCAACTACTGGCCCGGCCGCCCGGCGAGCGAGATCGACGAGCCGCTCCCGGTGGACGAGCCCAAGAACTGACCAGCGACCTGAACCGGCGAAGATGGGCGTCCGGCATTTGCAGGGCGCCCATTTCACGGCAGCGACTGCGGTCGCCTTCTATTCGCCGCATTTGCGGAACATTCACCGCTATCGTGTTTTCGGGTTGCGATGATGCGGGGAGACATCGGCGCTCTCGCACGTCTTTTCCGGCACTTGCTTCGCTGAACGGACGCCTACTGCATCCGTGTGCGAAGCGGGTCGCACAAGGAGAAGATCGATGCGAAAGACAATCTCAACCGCCCTGGCTACCGCCGCCGTCGTGCTCGCCGTCCCCGCAGTCGCACAGGAGGGTATGCCGCCGCAGGACGATTCTCTCGAGACCGCGCCCGACGCGGGTACGGTTCCCGGGCTGACCCCGGACCAGCAGTCTGCCTACGACGCCTGGCCAACGGAGACACAGGATTACTATCTGACCCTGTCGCCCGACCGTCAGGAACTGTTCTGGCAGCTGAGCGATCAAGACAAGGTGGCGCTATCCCGACTGGCCCCGGAACAGCAGGATGCAGCGTGGGCCGCATTGGAAGAGCAGGTCATGGCCGCGCCTCCCCCCGCGGGCCCGCTGACGGAGCCGAGCGATCCCGGCACCGGCGTGGATCCCCTGGACGATGGCTCGATGGGCGAAACGCCCCCTGCCGAGCCGATGGGCTAGTCTACTCTTCCGACCGGGCAAGGCGGAGCAGCAAAAGCTTCGCCTTGCCGACCTTGCGTTCAGTATCCACCGCCATCCTTTCGATGCGCGGAGTCTCCTTGGCCCCGACCTCCAGCGAAACCCAGGTTGCGGGCCCGATCCAGCCCAGTCGCACCAGCCGGTCGATCGCGACCGCACCCGCGCCGGTATCGTAGGGCGGATCGAGCAGGATCAGATCGTGCGGCTGCTTGGCCGGCCCCAGGCTCAGCGCCGATCCCTGATTGACCGACGCACGCGGCCCTGCCTCCAGCGTCTTGATATTGGCGCGGATCGCTTCGACCGCGCGCTTGTCCTGCTCGACGAACAGGCACGAGGCGCAGCCGCGCGACAGCGCCTCCAGCCCCAGCGCGCCCGATCCTGCGAACAGGTCCGCAGCGCTCAGCCCCTCGAAACTGCCGAGACGGCTCGCGAGCATGCTGAACAGGGTTTCGCGCAGCCGGTCGCTGCTTGGTCTCGTGGTCTCGCCGGGCGGTGCCTTGATTGCCCGCCCGCGCCATTCGCCCGCGATGATCCTCATCAGTCGCGCGCCTGCTTTACCGAGGAGCGGAAGCGCCCGATATCCTGCTTCTTGATCTCGATGGCCTGTCCGCGGGGAAGATCGCCCAGCGCAACGGGTCCGAAGGCGGTGCGCACCAGCCGGTTCACCTTGAGGCCGAGATGTTCGAGCACGCGGCGCACCTCGCGATTCTTGCCCTCGGTAATCGTCAGCTCGATCCACTGGTTCGCGCCGGTCCGCCGTTCCAGATTGGCGTCGATCCGCCCGTAATGGACACCGTCGATGGTGATCCCTTCGATCAGCGCTTCGAGCTGCGCCTGCGTCACTTCGCCATGCGCACGCGCACGATAGGTCCGCTCGACCGCATTGGCGGGCAGTTCGAGCAGGCGCTTGAAGCCGCCGTCATTGGTCAGCAGCAGCAGACCCTCGGTGTTATAGTCCAGCCGACCTATCGGCATCACACGGGGCGCGCCTTTCGGCAGTGCATTGCGCAGGGCATCGTAGATCGTCGGGCGGCCCCTGGGGTCGCGTTCGGCGGTGATGAGGCCGGGCGGCTTGTGAAACGCGAACAGACGTGTCGGCTCGGGGCTGGCGACCGGCTTCCCGTCCACGGTCACGCCGCGCAGGTTTTCGAGCAGGGTGGCGGGGGTGTCGAGCACCTTGCCGTCGATCGCGATCCGGCCATCGGCGATCATCCGCTCGACCTCGCGGCGGCTGGCCACGCCCGCGCGGGCCAGCAGCTTGGCGATCCGGTCGCCCTTGCGTTCACTATCGGTCATCCCGGGCCGCTTAGCGGGCGCGCGGCGATGTTCCAAACGGTTTGACCGTCCCGGACCAAGTCACGGGCCAAGGCGTCAGACGCTTGCCTTGTCGTAGCGCGGATGGGGGCTGCGGCGCTGGTCGGTATCGCGTTCGGTATCGAACAGCCGCCATTCCTGACGCCGCTTGATGATGGGACGGCCACAGCGCTTGCAGGTGGCCCGATGGTCCAGCCCGTCGTGCCATACGTGATGGCGATCAACCTTGTGGCCGAGCAGATTGCATTTGACCCCGCCCAACATGGTAGTCCTCCCATGCGATCCGGCACGTAGTATGCCACGATTTGCCTGCAGATAACATCCAAAACGGCTCGTTTGGGCCAACAACAGCCGAACCGTTTGTTTTTGCAGGAAAGAATTTGCTGCAGCGCAACCAAAACGTGCCCTTGGTGCGCGCCGCCGGACGATCCTTTTCGGGGCTAGGCTTTGCGCCTGCGAACAGGCTAAGACTGCGCGGGACGAGGACCGAGGAGGGTTGCCCATGGCCGATGCGAAGAGTGACACGACCGGAGCCGACGCCGGGAAGCCGGGTCTGGCGACGGTGCTGCGCTCGCTCGGCCAGGCGAAGACCGCCTACATGCTTCTGTTCGGCTTTGCCGCCGGGCTGCCTTACGCGCTGGTTCTCGGCACGCTTTACGCTTGGCTCTCGGACTCCGGCGAGATCGACCTCGAGACGATGGGCGTCTTCTCGCTCATCGGGCTCGCCTATGCCTTCAAGTTCCTGTGGAGCCCCGCGCTCGACCGGGTCGATATTCCGGGGCTCAGGAAGCTCGGCAAGCGCAAGCAGTGGATCGTGACCGCGCAGGTCGTGATCGGTGCGGCGCTGCTCTCGCTCAGCTTCATTGCGCCGAGCAACGAGACGATCGGCATCTTCAGTCTGCTCGCCGGGCTCGCCGCCTTCGCCAGCGCGACGCAGGACGTGGTGATCGACGCCTGGCGCGTGGACGTGGCGGACGAGATCGCCACCATCGATATCCTCTCCACCGTCTACCAGATGGGCTACCGCATCGCCGCGCTGGTCGGCGGCGCGCTGGCGCTGTTCATGGCCGAGCGGACCGACTGGCCGACCGTCTATCTCAGCATGGGCGCGATCATGCTGCTGGTCGGCATTTCCGGCCTGTGGGCGCCCGATACCGAAGCGGCCTCCACGCTGGAGCGCGACAGTGCCGACCTTGCCGATCCGCATGGGTTGCGCGAAGCGGGGCAGATCGTGCCGCGCGTGCGCGCCTGGGCGCTGGGCGCGGTCGGCCTGCTGTGGGGCTGGGCGCTCGTCACCGTGGGCGTCTTCATGGTCCGCTCGCTGACCAGCAACCCCGAGGCACGGCCCGATTCGGTCGCCTTCATCAGCAGCATGGGTCCGCTGATCGTGGTCGCCACCGTGGTGATCCCGACACTGATTGCGGCGTGGCTGGTGCGCGTCCAGCGCAGCGGCGACCATGTGATCCCCGCGACCTTCGGCGGGCACGAGCCGACCACCCAGACCGGCAAGCCGCTGTCGCCCTATGCCGCGACCCGCAGCATCGACCGGGTGATGGACCACCTCTACCGCGCGCTGGTCCTGCCGCTGACCGATCTCGTCGGGCGGATGGGCTGGGCGCTCATCATCGTGCTCGCGCTGGTGCTGACCTACCGCATCACCGATGCGATCTGGGGCACCTTCGCCTATCCGTTCTACCTCGGCGAGCTGGAATACACGAAGGACGAGGTGGCGGTCGCCTCCAAGTTCTTCGGTGTCGGCGCGCTGGTGCTGGGCCTGGCGGTCGGCGGCTACATGCTGACCGCGATCGGGCGCATGCTGACGCTGACGCTGGGCGCGTTTCTCGCCGCGATCACCAACCTGCTCTATGCCGACCTCGCCATCGGCGGTACGCGGGTGCAGGCCTTCAGCGACACCGTGGGCTTCACCCGGCTGGTGTCCGCGCTCGGCGGAGACGAGCGGCTGGCGACCCTGATGATGGCTATCGCGGGCGAGAACATCGCGGTCGGCATCGCGGGCGCGGCCTTCGTTGCCTACCTCTCCAGCATCGTCTCGCGCGGATACAGCGCGGTGCAATACGCGCTGCTCTCCTCGCTCACGCTGCTGGTCGGTACGCTCGGACGCGGGGCGCTGGGCCAGATGATCGAGGAGCGCGGCTATTTCGACGTGTTCATCCTCACGACGCTGATCGGGATGTTCGCGGTGGTGCTGTGCATTATCGAGTGGGTCCGGATCGTCCGCTCGGGTCGCGACCAGAACGCGCCGCCGCCCGATCCCGACGCGGTGCCCGCGGAGTAGTCAACGGGGCACTTCGCCGGTCAGCCGCAGCACCTCGCCTGCAAGGTAGAGCGAGCCCGCGATCAGCACCGGCAACCCGTCTTCGGGCAGGGCGCGCAGGGCATCGCTGACGCTGTCGGCGGCACGCGCATCCGGCCCGAAGGCGTCGGCGGTATGATACTCGTGCCCCGGCACCGGCACGACTGTGATGCTGGCAATGCTGCCCTTCAGCGGATCGACCAGCGCGCGCGGGTTCTTGTTGGCCAGCATGCCTAGGATCAGGTGGAAGCGCTCTTCCCCGAAGTGCCGCGCCAGCGCTTCCCCCGCGCTCGGATTGTGGCCGCCATCGACCCACACCGCGCGCTCTCCTGTCAGCGGCGAGGCGGGCAGCCGCTGGAGCCGTGCGGGCCACGTCGCCGTCCGCAGCCCCTCGGCCATCGCATCGCGCGAGACGCTCACCCGGTCCTGATGGCGCAGCATGGCGATGGCGAGCGCGGCGTTCTCCGCTTGATGGGCGCCGGACAGGGCAGGGAGGGGCAAGGCAAGCTCGCCATGCTCGTCCGCATAGTGGAGCCCGCTTTCGGTCGTGCTCGAATGCCAATGCGATCCCCGCATACACAGCAGCGCCTCGCGCGCGATGGCGGCACGCTCGATCTCCAGCGCCGCCCCCCCGGAGTAGGACAGCGTCACAAGCGGCACGCCCGGCTTGGCGATGCCTGCCTTCTCGAATGCGATCCGGGCGAGCGGCTCTTCCGGCGCATTCTCTTCGGGCGCGAGCAGGAAGCGTTCGTGATCGAGCCCCAGCGCCGCGATCCCGCAGGCAGCCGGCTTCGCGATCACGTTGGTCGCATCGAAGCGCCCTCCGAGCCCGACCTCGATCACGCAAGCGTCCGCCGGTTCGCGCACGAAGGCGAGGAAGCTGGCAGCGATGGTCACCTCGAAGAAGCTCGGGTTCAGATCGGCACCGGCATCCAGCACCTCGGCCAGCAGGGCGGCGAGGCGCGCGTCCTCGATCAGCTTTCCGGCGATCCGGATCCGCTCGTTATAGCGCACCAGATGCGGGCTGGTGGCGACGTGCACGCGCTTGCCGTCCGCCTCCAGCACCGCGCGCAGGAAGGCGCAGACCGAGCCCTTGCCGTTGGTCCCTGCGACATGGAACACGGGCGGCAGCCGGTCCTGCGGATCGCCCAGCCGGGCGAGCAGCGCGCGGATCGTCTCCAGCCCCAGCCGCCCATCGGGCACCGAGAGTGCGGCCAAACGGTCGAGCTGGGCTTGAACAGCCGGATTGTCAGAACGGGCGAAGTCTCTCACCCGCGTGGTTTCCACCACGCCCATGCTACAAGCCCAACCGCGATCACGAAGCCGCCGATAGCGACCCAGCCAGCGAGGAAGGGCAGATCAGCGGCGCAATAGCCGAAGCACGCTTTGTTGGGCTGAAAAGGAGATTCGACCCCGAACGTCTCGGCAAAGTAATCCCACTCGCGCATGACGGCGGCCGTCATCCACATACTGACGACGGCAGACTGCCATACTGCCGCGACAGCGGAGAGCACGAATAGCAGCAGCGCTACCGCAAGTCTCCGGTCCCGCTTCAATTGTCTGCGCTCACGCCGCCTTGCTCGCGCCCATATAGCGCAGCAGCATCGCGAGCTCGCCCTTGAGGTCGTGCCGCCGCACCACCCGGTCGACCATGCCGTGTTCGTGCAGGTATTCGGCGCGCTGGAAGCCTTCGGGCAGCTGCTCGCGGATCGTTTCCTGGATCACCCGCTGGCCCGCGAAGCCGATCAGCGCGCCCGGTTCGGCCAGATGCACGTCGCCGAGCATCGCGTAGCTGGCGGTGACGCCGCCGGTGGTCGGGTCGGTCAGCACCACGATGTAGGGCAGTCCCGCCTGCCGCAGCTTGCGGACCATCACGGTCGCCTTGGGCATCTGCATCAGGCTGAGAATGCCCTCCTGCATCCGCGCGCCGCCTGCCGCCGTCGCGACGACATAGCCGCAGCGGCGCTTCAAGGCCTCCGCCGCGCCGTCGCAGAAGGCCTGGCCCACCGCCATGCCCATCGATCCGCCCATGAAGTGAAAGTCCTGCACGCCGAGCACGGCGGGCTGGCCGTCGATCGCGCCGCTCGCGACCGTGAAGGCATCGCGGTGCGGATTGGCCGCGCGCGCCTGCTTCAGCCGGTCGGTATAGCGCTTGGAATCGCGGAACTTGAGCGGGTCTTCCTTCACCTCGGGCTGCGGGAGCAGAGTGAAGCCTTCATCCATCAGCAGGGAAATCCGCAGGTCCGCGCCGATCCGGCCATGGTGGTCGCAGCGCGGGCAGACGTAGAGGTTCTCCGCATAGTCGCGCGCGAAGAGCATCTCTTCGCAGCCCTTGCATTTGATCCACAGCGTCTCGTCTGTGGTGCGTTTGGCGACGAAGGGCAGCGAATTGCGGACACGGTTGAACCAGCTCATGCGCCTATCTCCTTCATATGGGCGCTCTTTCCGCAGAATGGACCGCCTTGGCAAGCCTTGCGGTGAGATCGTGCAGGGCCTCGGGCGCGTTCTCGCCATGCTCGCCGACCAGTTCGACGAGCGCCGAGCCGACCACGACGCCATCGGCGACCTTGGCGATCGCGCCCGCCTGTTCGGGGGTCCGCACGCCGAAGCCGACCGCCACTGGCAGGTCGGTCACGGCTTTCAGCCGCTTCACCGCCGCCTCGATCGAGTCCTGCGCGGCACTCTGCTTGCCGGTGATCCCGGCGACCGAGACGTAGTAGAGGAAGCCCTCGCTCCCCTCGATCACGGTCGGCAGGCGGAAGTCGTCGGTCGTCGGCGTGGCGAGCCGGATCGGGGCGATGCCGTGCTCGCGCAGTGCCGGACCGAGCGCCGCGTCTTCCTCGGGCGGGATATCGACGCAGATCACGCCGTCGACGCCTGCGCCCGACGCTTCCTTCGCGAACCATTCCGGTCCGCGCCGCACCATCGGGTTGGCGTAACCCATCAGCACCAGCGGAACTTGCGGATGCCGCTCGCGGAACTCGTTGGCGATCATCAGCACGTCGGCGGTCGTGGTGCCTGCCTTCAGCGCGCGGATATTGGCCGCCTGGATCGCGGGGCCATCGGCCATCGGATCGGTGAAGGGCATGCCCAGCTCGATCACGTCCGCCCCGCCCTCGACCAGAGCATCGAGATTGGCGGCGGTGTCGCCGTCGCCCGCGGTGACGAAGCAGACGAGCGCGGGGTGGGGCTTGGCAAAGGCCGATGCGATTCGGTTCGCGTTGTTCACCTTGGCTCCTTCGGGGCTGAATGCTGACACACCTGACACAGTGTTATGGGGGAGAAATATTCGGTCCGCGCGCGCATGGCAAAGAAGCGCGGGAACGGAAAGGGCGCTGAGCGGTTCATGCGGCGATAATGCCAGTGGGGAGGGGTGTAGGACAGAGTTTCTCGCATGCGTCACCCGGGCTTGATCCGGGGTCCCGCTGGCTTGAGTGGCGCTCTCCGGAAGAAGCGTGATCCCGGATCAGGTCCGGGAGGACGATTGAGATTAAGGTCGACCCGGCTTTCGACTTCCGAGCATGCGGCGGGCCTATCCCGCCCCATCCTCCCCACAGACCACGCGCGCCGGCGTCCAGCCCTTGCGCCGCCGCGCGAGGCGGTCCTCGGTTTCTTCCCCGTCGAAGGAGGCGGGGCTGGCGGGGGCGAGGTCGCTCAGGCGGTCCATCGTGTTGATGTTGACGACGCCCAGCAGCCGATCGTCGACCATCCCCACCGCCGCGCAGGGCACGCCGCAATGCGCGCAGATAATAAAGTCGGTAATGCCCAGTCCGAAGCGGTAGCGGCGGACGTCATCGGGTGCGCGATGCGACAGGACCAGTTCGCCCTGAGGATCGCTGGTCCATGCCGCGCCATGCTTGGTGCAGAAGGAGCACCCGCACGCGCGCGCCGCGGGGAGTGTTGGCGATTGGGTGCGCAGCTCGACCGACACCCTGCCGCAATGGCACGAGCCGTGGAGGGAGTGGGGGGTGGAGCGGGTCATTGTTTAGTTCACCATCCGGAGTTCAATTCGCCGGGCCTTCACGCCCCCGTCACGCTGGCGATAGCGCGATTCCGGATCAAGTCCGGGATGACGCCTGTTTACTCGTCATTGCGAGCCGCCAGAGGCGGCGTGGCAATCCAGGGTGGTGCGCGGTACGCTCTGGATTGCTTCGCTACGCTCGCAATGACGAGGGGAGAGCGCGGCGGGTCAGTTCGGCGGCGCGCAAGGCCCCTCTCCCAACCGGCATGGGGTCGGAATTGCCTCCGGCAATTCCTGAAACGCCCGGGGGACGTTTCACCCCAAGCCCCCCTGAAGGGGAGATGGCTCTTTGAACTTTGCGATGGTGGAGAAGCATGGCGTCATTTGAACCTGGTTCGGTTCACTCGTCGGAACCGCGATATCTCGGTCCACACGACGAAAATCGAAACAGCCACAAGTTCCACCCAATAGTTCTCATCGACAACGAAGCCGTCGCCTTTGACCCAGCTCCAACTCGGCCCAATCACGAAAACGATGAAGCCGAAAATCAGAAAGTAGCCTGCAATCCGGGCGAAGATGGAATGGATCAAATCTCCACCCCCAGCTTCTCCGCGACCGTGAAGATATCCTTGTCGCCGCGGCCGCACAGGTTGGCGAGGATGATCGCGTCCTTGTCCATCTCCTTCGCGCGCTTGGCCACCGCTGCGATAGCGTGCGAAGGCTCCAGCGCGGGGATGATACCCTCGGTCCGGCACAGCAGCTGGAAAGCCTCCAGCGCCTCGTCGTCGGTGACGGCGGTGTATTCGACCCGGCCCGTGTCCTTCAGCCATGCATGCTCGGGCCCGATGCCGGGATAGTCGAGGCCCGCCGAAATCGAGTGGCCTTCGGTGATCTGGCCGTCCTCGTCCTGCAGCAGGAAGGTCTTGT
>MDTG01251990.1_pt1 | contig 21909 bp, 13 predicted proteins | sample 811421 | NCBI WGS metagenome assembly MDTG01 (sample SAMN05326645, study PRJNA326480) | marine metagenome | isolation source: seawater | place: Pacific Ocean: South East | collected 2011 | reverse complement strand
TCCGCCTCGAGCGTCGACCAGCTCGCTCCAGCCCTGCTCGTCGTAGCCGAGCCCGAGGGAGCGCTCGCCGGCGCGGACCTCGCTGAGGCGATCCCGCGCGTCGTAGCCGAAGCCGAGCGTCCCCTGCGGCCCGGCCAGGCCGATCAGGCGCCCCAGCGCGTCGTGCTCGAAGCTCAGCTCCCGCCCGACCGCGTCGGTGATCCGGCTCAGGTGGCCGGCGTCGTCGTAGCCGTAGCGCGTCTCGCCGCCCTCCGGGTCGCGGAGGCTGCGCAGGCGCCCCTCCTTCCAGGTCAGCTCGGTCCGGCCGCCGGCCGGGTCGACCACCGCGCTCAGGTCGCCGTGCTCGTCGCGCTCGAAGCGATAGGTCTCGCCCCCCGGCAGACGCAGCGCCTCGGGGCGCCCCTGCTCGTCGCGCTCCAGGCGAGCTCGCTGCGGGCCGACCTGAACCTCGAGCCGGCGCGGGGTGGCGCTGGCTTCGCTCGTGGGGCCGGCGAGCTCCCAGCGCTCGCCCCGCTGGCGCAGGCGCAGCTCCTCGCCCCCGGCGTCCTGGAGAGTGACCTCAGCCGCGCCAGCGACCGCCGCCTCACCCGCGCTGGAGTAGCGATAGCGCTCGCGCCGGTCGCCCTCCAGCAGCTCGACGACGCGACCCGCCTCGTCGTAGCGGACGCTGAGCCGCGGCGCGGCGCCTTCGCGCTCGCGCAGCCGGCCCTGCTCGTCGTAGGCGTAGCGGACCGAGTCGACGCCCTGGGCCTCGTCTCGGACCTGCTGCAGGCGACCCTGGGCGTCGTAGTCGAAGCGCAGCGCGCGCCCGAGGGGGTCGAGGGCGCGCCGCACGCGCCCCTCGCGGACCTCGAGCGTCAGCTTGGCCTCGCCCTGCAGCTCGCGGACCTCGCGCAGACCCTCGGCGTCGTAGTGCAGCGAGAGGCCGCTGCCGTCCAGGGCGCGACGCTCGCGCAGACGGCCCTTGGCGTCGAAGGCGAGGCGCTCCTGGCCCCAGCGCAGCCAGCGCAGGCCCTCGCGCTCGACGAGCGCGTCGGGGTCGAGCGCTCGAGCGCCGCCGGGCAGCAAGAGCTCCTGGTCGCGGAGCTCGAGCTCGTAGCCGAGGCGCCAGCCGGGCCCCAGTAGGCCGCCCGGATCCTGGGCGCGAAAGGCGCGGGTCAGCGCCAGCGCGCGACCGCGCGCGTGCACCTGGACGTCCACGGCGGCCGCCAGCAGGCCACCCGTGGGGAGCGCCCACGCGGCCTCCTGGCGCCGCTCGTCCTGGGTGCGAAACCACTCTCGAGCGAGCTCGGGGCTCGCCTGCGCACAGAGGGGTAGGAGTACAAGGAGCGAGACGAGGGATGCACGGACCATGCAGTCAGAGTAGCAAGGGGTCTGGGCACTTTCCGCCCCCTTTCCCGTCCGGACACGGACGCTGGACGCGTTGCGTCAAAATCGTTCCAGAGTGCGTTTAGCGCGCACCAGCGGCGATCCGTCGTCAGGATTCCATAAGTGGGAAGGCAGGATCTGCGAAAGCGCGCATCCGGGCGCCCCGTAGCGGGCGAAGACCTCTCTAAGGCTTTGCTTTGCCGGCTAGCGCCCTTGCTGACGCGACGCGGCACTGCCCTTGCATACACATTGGTGACGAGAGAACCGAACTTCCAGCGAGGAGTCCACGTGTCAACCAAGCGAGTCACCGCGGTGGGCCTCTTCCTGCTGGCGCTCACGAGCAGCGCCGCGGCCGAAGAGGTCCAGGCCTATCTGGGCGGCAGCTACGAGCCCAACAGCGGCCAGACCCTCCACATGAGCGTGTGGGGCGCCAGCGACATCGAGGTCAGCGAGTACAAGCTGACCTCGGCCCAGCTCGGCGAGGCCCTGCGGCCCAACGCCCTCCACCTCGACGTGGCAACCCTGCAGGCCAGCAAGACGGTCCGCTTCAACGACCAGCGCGGCCAGGTGCCGGTGGCTGACGCGCCGGGCGTCTACGTCTACGTGGCCCGCGGCAGCGGCGTTCAGCGCACGCAGGCCCGCGCCGTCGTGGTCAGCGACCTGAAGGTCGCGGTCAAGCGGGACGACGAGAGCTCGCTCTTCCTCGTCCAGCGCGGCGACCGCCTCGCCAGCCGGCCGCGGATCCGCGTCTACGAGGCGGCGGATCACCAGAGCAAGCCGACCCTGCTGCGCTCCTACCGCGCGCGGAGCGGGGTGGCCTACCTGCGCACGACCTCGACCAAGTCGCTGATCTATGTGGTCGAGAGCGCCGGACAGGTCGCGATCCAGACCGCCCACGATCGCACCTGGAGCGCCAACACCGCGCGCTACCAGGTCCACGCCAGCACCGACCGGCCCCTCTACCGGCCGGGACACACCGCCAACTTCAAGGTGATCGTGCGCGAGCGGGTCGGCGACCGCAGCCACCGCACGCCCAGCGACGAGGAGGTGCGGGTCCTCCTGCGTGACCCCTCGGGCAACAAGACCACGATCCTCGCCGCCAAGACCAACCGCTTCGGCACGGTCTCGGGCAGCACGGTGATCCCCGCGAGCGCCGCCCTCGGTGAGTACGGCCTCGAGGTCCAGGTCGGCCCCCGCCAGACCGGCGTGACCCACCCCACCACCCACGGCTACGCCAGCTTCGGCGTCCAGGCCTACCGCAAGCCGGAGTTCAAGGTCGAGGTCGCCGCGGGCAGCCCGCAGATCGTCATGGGAAGCCCCGTCCAGGCCGAGGTCGAGGCGCGCTACTTCTTTGGCGCGCCGGTGGCGAACGCCCAGGTCGAGTGGACCGTGACCAAGCGCAACCGCTGGCGCTGGTGGAACCCCTGGATCCGTCCCCTGGTCTACGACGCGATGCCCTCGCTCTGGTGGCCGCGCTACAACGACCAGGTCGTGGCCCGCGGGAACGGCACGACCGACGCCAGCGGCAAGCTGAGCCTGGCCGTCGCGACCCAACGCGAGGACCACGACGCCGACTACGAGATCACCGCCAAGGTGGTCGACGCGGCCAACCGCGAGGTCAAGGGCGGCGGCAGCGTGGCCGTGACCCGGGCGGCCTTCGACCTGCTGCTGGTCTCCAACCGCTACTGCTACGAGCCCGGCGACCTGATCGAGCTGCAGGCCAACCTGCAGCACATGGACGGCTCGCCCGCGGCCCCGACCGCGGTGAGCTTCGAGATCGAGGAGCTGGACAAGGACGGCAACGCCACCCCGCGCCTGACCCTCGACCGGATGAGCGACGCTCGGGGCGAGGTCAGCCTGCGCCTGCGCGCCCGGACCACCAACCACTACCGCGTGACCGCCAAGGCGCTCGACGCGGACGGCAACGAGGTCAGCGCGACCCGCTCGTTCTGGATCGCCGACGAGACGGGCGCCCGCGACTGGAGCTTCGACCGGGTCGAGCTGACCGCCGACAAGGACGCCTACGAGCCCGGCGACACCGCCGTGATCCTCGTGCGCGGCCCCGTCTCGAGCGGCTACGGCGTGGTGACCGTCGAGGGCCTCGAGATCAAGCGCGCCTTCGGCGTGCGCCTGTTCGGCGGCCTGGGTCTGGTCAAGATCCCCGTGACCGAGGCCATGACGCCCAACGCCTTCGTGTCCTGCCTGATCGCGGGCGACGAGCAGCCCCAGACCGGCTCGGTCGAGCTGAACGTGCCCCCGGTCAACAAGATCGTCGACGTCCAGATCGTGGCGGACAAGGCCGAGTATCGGCCCGGCGAGACGGCGACCTTCACGCTCAAGACCACCGACGCCAACGGCCAGCCGGTCGCGGCCGAGGTCGCCCTGGGCGTGGTCGACGAGGCGCTCTTCGCCCTGCGCGAGGACCAGGCCCCCGAGCTGGCGACGACCTTCTTCCCCCGCGACTACAACCGCGTCCACACCCTGGGCGCGGCGAGCTACGGCGGCGGCTTCTTCCCCGGCGGCCCCGTGTTCCTCGAGACCGCGGTCATGACGATGGCCCGCGACAGCTCGCGCAAGTCGGCGGATCAGCAGCAGAGCAAGGTCCGCGAGTACTTCCCGGACACGATGCTCTGGCTGGCCCACGTCGAGACCAACGCCCAGGGTGAGGCCACGATCAGCCAGGAGCTGGCCGACAGCCTGACCACCTGGCGCCTGACCGCCCGCGCGGTCACCGAGCAGGACGAGCTGGGCCAGACCAAGACCACGACCCTGGTCCGCAAGGACCTGATCGTGCGCCTCGCCGCTCCCCGGGCCCTGGTCGAGGGCGACGAGCTGGAGCTGGTCGGGATCGTGCACAACCTGGCCCAGGAGGGCGCCACCGGCGCCGAGAACGCCTCGGTCCGCCTGCGCCTCGAGGCCGACGGGGTCGAGCTCCTGGACGCCGCCCATCGGACCGTGATCGTGCCCCGCGAGGGCGAGACCGAGGTCACCTGGCGGGTGCGCGTCCGCGAGGGCAAGCTCGCCACGCTGACCCTGCGCGGCGACGCCAGCTTCGACAGCGACGCCCTCCGCCTGCGCCTGCCGATCGCCGCCCGCGGCGTCCCGGCGCCCCGCGCGATCAGCGGCTCGCGCGTCACGGACGGCGCCGAGACCTTCAGCCTGTTCAAGGAGGCGGGCGCGATCGACGCCTCGAGCGAGCTGAAGATCACGCTGACCCCCAGCCTGGCGGGCAGCCTGCTCGACACGTTGGATTACCTGGCGGGCTACCCCTACGGCTGCATCGAGCAGACGATGTCGCGCTTCCTGCCCACGCTCCTGGTGGCCGACACCCTGAAGCGGATCGGCAAGGCCGACCCCGAGCTCGAGGCCGAGCTGCCCAAGATGGTCAAGGCCGGGATCGAGAAGGTCCGCGGGCACCAGAACCCCGACGGCGGCTACGGCTGGTTCGGCAGCCACCGCGCCAGCCACCCCTTCGTGAGCGCGTATGTGGCCTACGGCCTGGCGCTCGCTCGCCAGCAGGGCCACGCGGTCCCGCAGGAGACCTGGGACAAGCTGGTGGCCTTCCTGGAGGGCAGCCTGGACGACCTGAACAACACCGACCTCGAGGGCCGCGCCTATCAGGTGTTCGCCCTGGCGGAGGGCGGCGTGTTCCGCTCGACCGACATGGCGAACCTGGCCCGCGACAAGGACAACCTGGGCGACTACGCCAAGGCCGTCCTGGCTCTGGCGCTGCACCGCGCCGGCCGCGACAGCATGGCGCGCGACCTGGTGGCCTCCCTCGCGAGCAGCGCGGTGCGCCTCAACGGCCGCGCTCACTGGGCCGGCAACACGCTCCGCTACGGCAACTGGACGAGCAACCCGATCGAGACCACGGCCTACGCGCTGCGGGCCCTGATCGAGCTGGACGGCCAGAACCCCCTCGTGCGCGACGCGATGAGCTGGCTGCTCAGCCGCCGCCGCGGCAACCGCTGGACCACGACCAAGGACACCGCGGCCGTGGTGATGACCTTCAGCCACTACGTGAAGGTCACCGGCGAGCTGAACCCCGACCTCAGCGTCGCGGTCAGCGTCAACGGCCAGCAGGTCGCGACCCAGCGCTTCGGCGCGGCCGACCTCGGCAAGGAGGCCGTCACGATCACGGTCCCCGGCAGCGCGCTGGCCGACGGCGCCAACCAGATCGAGATCCGCCGCACGGGGCAGGGCGCGCTCTACTACACGGCGCTCCTCGACCAGTGGGTGCGGATGAACCCGATCGCGGCCGAGGACAACGGGCTGAAGATCACGCGCGACTACTACGTGGTCCACGAGCGGCTCGACAACGGCCAGCTGGTCGAGGACGAGCTGCCCTTCACGGGCACCGTCAAGGCGGGCGAGACGGTCCGCGTCAAGCTGACCCTCGAGGTCACCCGCGCCGGCGACGTCGAGCACGTCAACTTCGAGGACCGCTTCCCGGCGGGCTTCGAGGTCGTCGAGCGCGAGCGCCGCGCCTGGGGCTGGTGGAGCTACTGGCGCTCGGCCCGCGAGGTCCACGACGACCGCGTCGTGTTCTTCGCCAGCCAGCTGAACCGCTTCGGCGGGGTCAACGGCCAGCGCTACGAGTACAGCTACGACCTGCGCGCCGAGACCACCGGCCGCTTCCTGGCCCTGCCGGCCTTCGCCGAGGCGGTCTACGCCCCGGGGACCAACGGCCGCAGCGCCGCCACCGAGTTCGTGGTCACCCCCAACTAGGCGAGACCAACGACTCGAGCGCGAGGGCTGCCGGCAGCGCCGGCGGCCCTTCGTTCGTGTGGGGCAATGGGTCGGAGCCGCCCTGGCGGCGGCGCCGAATTCGGCTTGGTAGGCCTTGTCGGCCGCTACTCGTCGAGGCCCCCAAAGCGGGCGGGGGTAAACCCGGGTAAACCCCAATGCCAGATGATGAGCAGCCCAAACCGTGCCTCATGCAGCCCTTGCGGGTTTGGTCGGGAAGGGCCGAGCGCGTGACTTGACCGCTCGCGGATACCAGCGGGGCCCGCGCTTGGGCAGGACGTAGCTGGCCAGCCTGGGGAGCAGTCGCGACAAGGGTTCGCCTGTGCGGTATGCGCCGCGAATGGCGTGCAGGCAGTCCGTGAAGCTGAGGTCGATCGGTGGCCTGTCCCCGGCTGCAGCCTCGGCCATTCGCATTCGAATCGCGTTGTAGGCCGTGAGCATGGCGTAGGCCTCTTGGAGGACCCGCGCTGGGCGCTTGCTCCGGAACTCGACCTTGCGGTTCGTGAGCGAGCACTTGAGCTCGCGGAACGTGAACTCCGCCTCCCATCTCAGTTGGTAGAGCTTGGCGATCTCTCGCCATGGGTAGAGCTCGGCGTCGGTCAGGTTCGTCAGCAGGTAGACCACCTTCCGCCTTCTTCCCTTCACTCTGGGCGGTATCCACTTGATCTTCCGCAACGGCAGTGGCTCGGCGCCCGCCCGGGGCCGCAGGGAGTTGGGCACCGGGAAGACGACGAGCGTGTCCTTACCCCGCACGAGCACCTGGCGGGTCTTGGGCTTGACCGTGTTCTTGCCCGTCTTGAGACGAACAACGAAGGGGATCTTGCGTTTGCTCAAGCTCTCCAGCCACTTGTATGCGCAGAAGCCTCGATCCATGACGAGCAGGGTCTGAGTGGGGATCTGGTCCAGCATGTGATCTCGGGCGAGAGACAGCTCACCACTTCCTGTCCCCTTGTAGGGACCAAACGTCGCGGCCCTCACTTGGTGGCTGAAGACGTCGACCAACAAGAGGCCACGCATTACGGGGAAGCCAGCTGGCTTCGTTCCGCCAGGGCGACCGAAGGCCGCTTCGTTCTCCGGCGAGTCTGGAGTCCGAAACGCAACGCCGTCGAGCGCAGCCACTCTCAGTCCACGCCAGACGTGCTGCTCGACCTCGTCAGCTTCCTCTGCGTGAGCCCGGAACAGCGCTCGCACCGGCTCCCAGCCCAGTCGGTCACGAGCGGCGGTGATCGAAGACGGCTCAGGCGCCTTTCCCTTCCAGCTCTTCGGCTCCCCCAGGATCTCGACGAGCTCCCGCAGCACCGCGGGGATACCGCGATCTGCCCTGAAGGCCATAGCAAGGACGAGCTTGAGCACGAGCGGTGGGGGGAGCTTCCCTCCCTGCCGCTCTCGACGGCCCTCAAGAACGCTGGCTTGCAGGTGTTGAGGAATCGCGTCCAAGAAGACGTTGAGGCGCTTCTGCGGCACGGGAGCTCTCCGCAGTCCCTGACGGTGCGGCGCGCTACACTCCGGCCGGTCCGACAGCGACGGTCTGGTGTTGGTTCGCACCCCCAGGCTCACATCGCGGTCGGACTAACTACGTACGTGCACAAGACGCCAGCACGGAACCCACACTGGCCACACGGGTTACGACTTCGCCTCCTGGCATTGGGGTAAACCCCGCCCCTACAGGACATCGGTCAGGCCGCGAGAACCTCGTAGGATTTCGACATGGACAAGAAGTCAATCGCGCTAGGCGGCCTGGTAGGGCTCGTGCTGACACTGGTGCTGGGCGGGACGGCGTTCAAAGTGGCCGTCGCGTCGGGGGCGGTCAGGCTCCCCTCCAAGGTCCCTCCCTACGTGTCGACCTTTCAGGCCCACGCGATCCTCACGCCCGCGCTGAAGGAGCTCGGCGCTCGCGTCGAGGGGCAGGGCGGCAGCGGCAACAGCATGAACACGCCGCACGAGCGGCCCTTCATTCAGCGGTCAGCGTTCACCGTCCACCTGCCGGTGAAGGTCGAGCCCAGCGCCGCGCTGGAGGCGATCGACCGGGCCTTCCAGGCCCACCTGAAGGCGGCGGGCATGGTCTTCGACCGCGGCGCCCCCGCTGGCTTCCCCATGAACCAGATCTCGATCGTGAACTACGACTACCGCCCGCCCGACGCCAACCTGAAGGCGGGCCAGGTCACGCTCGGTCTGCTGCCCCTGCCCGACCGGATCCACGTTTGGACCGTCGCGGTCGACTTCCCCTAGGAGCCAGGCCCGCCGTCCTCCCGCTCGACCTCCCGCTCGACCTCGATCGGAATCGGCACCGGCTCGCCGCTCGGCTCCTCGGCTCGCTCGCGGAAGAGCAGGAAGCCGGTCGCGATCGCGATCAGGAAGGCCGGCGACATGGCGGCGAAGTAGGTCTGCTTGGGGTCGAAGTGGAGGTAGAGGAAGTAGCCGCCGACGCCGATCCCGCCGATCAGGAGCGCCTTGAGCCCGTCGAGGCGGACGCCGAAGGCGCGCAGGATCACGAGCGGGCCGAAGCCGCAGGCGAGGAAATACCAGGCCAGGAGCACCGCGCTCAGGACGCTCTTCTGGAAGGCTCCGAAGGCGAGCGCGAGGAGCATCGCGAGCAGGGTGAACACCTTGGTCGCCGAGGCCGGCAGCTCGGCCCCCTCGGGGGCGACGTCGTTGACGAGCACGCTCGACTGCACGATCACCATCGAGTCCACGGTCGAGATCACGGCCGCGAAGATCCCCGCGACCATTAGCCCGACCGCGGGCGCCGGCAGGAGCTGCTCGGCGATCGTCACGATCGCGAGCTCGTTGTCGGCCAGGGCGCCGGCGGGGACCAGCAGGCGCGCGCAGAGCCCAGCCACCACGACCGTGCCGTAGAGCAGCAGCCCCAGGCCGAAGTACCAGCGCCGCGCGCGGACGAGGTTCTCGGGATCGTCGATCATGAAGGCCCGCGAGAGCACGTGCGGCTGGCCCGAGGTGCCCATGCCGCTGATCGTCCAGCCCAGCAGCCCGACCAGGGCCCAGCCCCAGTTCTCGGTCAGGGCCAGGTGGCCGGGATACTCGGTCTGCAAGCGCGCCCACAGCTCGCCCGGGCCGCCGACCGCGATCAGGCCGGCGCTCATGAGCCACAGCATGCCGACGATCATCACCGGGCCCTGGGCGCAGTCGGTCCACACCGAGGCCCGCACTCCGCCCGCGAAGCAGTAGCTGGTCACGATCAGGGCGGTCAGCCCGAGCCCCGCCCAGCGCGGCCAGCCGTAGAGCCCGCTCAGGACCTTGGCGCCCGAGGTCAGCTGCCCCGAGGCGCTCAGGCTGAGCAGGGCGAAGAGCGCCAGCGCGGTGATCGCGACCCACAGCGGGCGCTTGCGCTCCTCACCCGCGCGCTCCTGGGGTCCCAGGAAGGCGGGCAGGGTGGTCGTGCCGCGCGCCTCCGAGGTGCGCCGGATCCGGTCGATCACGCCCAGGCGCCACACCAGGTAGTCGCCGCCCAGCCAGCCCGCGAGCATCCAGAGCGCGGTCAGGCCCTTGGCGTAGGAGAGCCCGACCATGCCCAGAAAGAGGAAGCCGCTCTGGGCGGTCGAGAGGGTCGAGAGGGCCATGGCCCAAGGCGGCAGCGAGCGGCCGGCCAGCCAGTAGTCGTCGGCGCCCTCGCCGCGCGCGCGGGCGGAGAGCAGTCCGACCGCCACGAAGGCGAGCAGGAAGAACACGAAGGTCAGCGCCACGGAGTCACCACGGCCCAAGGATGCCCGCTCTGGCGCCTCGATCCCAGGGGGAGGGCGCCGTGGGCCCTGCGCGACGCTGTGAAGGGGCAGGGTCGGCTGGATCAAGTAGCCTGACGGCCCCTGGAGGTGCCACGGGCATGTGCGGAATCGCGGGAATGCTCCGCTTCGACGGTCGACCGGTCGAGAGCGCGGTCCTCGACCGAATGACCGACGTGCTCAGCCATCGCGGCCCCGACGCGCGCGGGATCCACGTCGAGGGCGCGCTGGGCCTCGGACACCGCCGGCTCTCGATCATCGACCTCAGCGACGACGGGCGTCAGCCGATGCCCAACGAGGACGAGACGATCTGGGTCGTCCTCAACGGCGAGATCTATAACTTCCCCGAGCTGCGCGCCGAGCTCGAGGCCAAGGGGCACCGCTTCCGCAGCCACACCGACACCGAGGTCCTGGTCCACCTCTACGAGGAGGAGGGCTCGCGCCTGGTCGAGCGCCTGGTCGGGATGTTCGCCTTCGCGCTCTGGGACTCCCGGGCCCGCCGCCTGCTGATCGCGCGCGACCGCTTCGGCCAGAAGCCGCTCTACTACCGGCTCAACGACCAGTCGCTGCACTTCGCGTCCGAGGCCAAGGGGATCCTGGCCGACCCCTCGGTCCCGCGCGCGCCCGATCCTCTGGCCCTCGACCTCTACCTGACCTACGGCTACGTGCCCGCGCCACACTCGGCCTTCGTCGGGCTGAGCAAGCTCCCGCCCGGCTTCCTGCTCGAGGTCGAGGCCGACGGCCGCCACCAGCTCCGCCGCTACTGGTCGCTCCAGCTCGGGCCCAAGCGGCGGGTGGCCGGCCGGCGCGCTGAGGAGCGGGTCGAGGAGGAGCTGCTGGCGGCGATCGACGAGGCGACCCGCCTGCGAATGGTCAGCGACGTGCCCCTCGGCGCCTTCCTCTCGGGCGGCGTCGACAGCTCGGCGATCGTGGCCGCGATGTGCGAGGCCCAGCCCGGCGGCAAGGTGCGCACCTTCTCGATCGGCTTCGACGAGCCGGCCTACGACGAGCGAGCCTACGCCCGCGAGGTCGCCGAGCACCTCGGCACCGAGCACGTCGACCTCGTCCTCAGCCCCGACAACGCGCCGGAGCTGGAGCGGGTGGTGTGGCACTACGGCGAGCCCTTCGCCGACGCCTCGGCCCTGCCGACCTTCGCCGTCAGCGAGCTGGCGCGGAAGCACGTCACGGTCGTGCTCTCGGGGGACGCGGGCGACGAGCTCTTCCTCGGCTACGACCGCTACCTGGGGACCCGGCTGGAGGAGGCCGTGCGCACCTCGCCCCAGCCCCTGCGGGCCCTGGCGCGCAACCGGGTCGCCCTCGCCCTGCTCAGCCACGGCGGCAAGCCGCAGCTGGCGGGGACCCTCGCCCACAGCGCCTTCAACCCGCAGCTGACGCCGGTCGACCTCTACCTCTCGCGCCTCGAGCTGGTGCGCGAGCGCGACAAGCGCGAGCTCTACTCGGCCGGCTTCGTCCAGGCGACGCGCGCCATGGACGCCTACGCCCTCTATCGACGCGCGATCGCGGACTCCGACGGAGAGACCTTCGTCGAGCGCTGCGCCCACGCCGACGTGAGCGCCTATCTGCCCGACGACATCCTGGTCAAGGTCGACGTGGCCAGCATGGCCTTCGGCCTCGAGTGCCGCTCGCCCCTGCTCGACCACCGCCTGGCCGAGCTGGCCGCGACCCTGCCGGCCAAGCTCAAGCTGCGCCGGCTGGAGCAGAAGCGTGTGCTCAAGCGCGCGATCCGCCGCCGCGTCCCGGCGCGGGTCCTCGAGCGCAAGAAGCAGGGCTTCGGCGTGCCCCTCGAGCACTGGTTCCGCGGCCAGCTGACCGGGCTCCTGCGCGAGCGCCTGCTCGACCCCGCCGCCCGTCAGCGTGGGCTCTTCGACCCGCGCGCCGTCGAGCGCGCGATCGAAGAGCACGCCAGCGGGCGGGTCGATCGCCGCAACCAGCTCTACCCGCTCCTGGTCCTCGAGACCTGGTACCGGACCTGCCTGGAAGCGACGGACCGACCCTAGGGATGGACGAAGCGACCCGCGAGCTCGCCCGCCAGGAGGACCCCGAGGTCCGCGCCGACCTCGCGCGGCGCCACCTCCGCGGCGGGGAGCCCGAGGCGGCGCTCGAGGCGCTGGGCGCCTACGGGCGCGGCGACCCGGCCGAGGTCCACGCCTTGCGCTGCGAGGCGCTGTGCGAGCTCGTGCGCTACGAAGAGGCGGCCGCGCTCGCCCGCGCCGCGCGCCGCCTCGACCCCGCCGCGCTCTCCGAGGGCTTGCTGGATCGGCTGGCCGGAGAGCTCACCCTCGCGCACGTGACGGGCGAGCCCCCCAGGTGGCTGACCCTCCTCCCGCTGGCCTTCCTGGGGCCGGCCAGCGCGGACCTCCTCGACGAGTGCGTCGACTCGACCAACCCGCTCGAGCGTCAGGTCGCCGCTCTCCACGAGGAGCACGCGCCGAGGCTCGTGGCCGACCCCGATCCGCTCGTGCGCGCCCTGTCCTGCGAGGCGCGAGCCCGCGCGCTCCCGCCTGCGCAGCGCGCTGGCTTGCTCGAAGGCGCCGAGGGCCCGACGCGCCTCGTGCTGGCCCACGACCCGACCCTGTGGCCGCTCCTGCGCGCGGACCCCGACCCGCTGATCCGCTACGTCGCGCAGGGGTCCCCCAGCGTGCCGCCCCTGCCGCGCGAGCCGCTCCCGACGCGCTTGTTCAGCGCTCACGGGCGCGACTTCCAGACCGGGACCTTCCTGGCGCTGGAGGGGAGCACCGAGCTGCGCCTGCGCGCCCTGACCCACGGCTCGCTGAGGCTGGTCGACGAGCTCCTCGCCGGCGCCTTCCCCTGGCAAGTGCGCGGGCGCGGCTACGGCCTGGGCCGGCCCGGCGACGCGCCCGAGGGGGACCTCCCCGAGCGGGTCGAGCTGGTGGCGCGGCTGGGGCTGGTCCCCTTCCCCCTCTCGCTGGGGCGCGGCCACATGTTCGACGTGCTCGTCCCCGAGGAGGGCGAGGAGGACGACCTCGACGCGCCGCTGGTGCGCTTCTTCGCGAGCGACCTCTCCCGCCACCCGGCGCGCCTCGAGGCGGGGCCCGACCACCCGCTGCTCTACGCGCAGCTCCTCAGCCGCTATCCACCGGGTAAGCCGCTTCCAGCCGAGCCGCGTGACCTGCTGGACGCGGCGGAGGAGCGCTACTCCGCCGTCGGCGCGCGGGCCCTGGCCCTCTTCGTGGAGGAGGCTCAGCAGCCTCCGCGCCGCCCGCGGAGGGGACCCCAGGACCCCTTTCGCACCTAAACCCCGCTGAGGGCGAGGGGCCTAGGATTCCCCCTTGGGCAGACGGCCTCGTCTCGCCACTCTAGAGGCTGTAGGAGGGCGCCCGTGCGAAGCCTGAAGCTGCTGCTGGCCCTGATCGTGGTCGCGAACATGTTTCCGCTCATGGCGCTGGCCAAGGTCACGCTCGACCACCCCCCCGCCGAGACCCCGAGCTGCCGGCGCGCGCCTAGCCCCGCCGCGCAGCTGGCGCTGTGCGACGAAGAGGGCGCGCTGACCCGCGGGACCCTCGGCGCGCTCTACCTCGGCCTGCTCTGCGTCAGCGGCACGGCCTTCTTCGCCCACGTGTTCAACGCGCGCCTGCGGGACAGCGTATCGCTGCCCCCCGCCGCGAGCGGGAGCGGGACGAGCCCCGCCACCCTCGACTACCTGCGCGAGGCGACCCGCGAGGCGGGCGGCTTCTTGATCGTGGCTCACGCAGCGGAGGATCTCGGCCTGAGCGCCGAGCAGCTCGAGGCGGCGCTGGCGGCCGCGCGCGCGGAGGACCCGACGCTCGAGCTGCGCGTGGTCGCCGAGCGGCGCGTCCTGCGCCGCCCCCGGCTCTAGCCGAGCGAGGAGAGGACGGGCTGCAGCTCGGTCAGGACGTCGTCCATGGAGCGCGGGCGGTCGTCCGGGCTGCGCTTCATCGTCCGCGCCAGGAGGTCGTCCAGGATGTCGGGGCAGGAGGGCACCAGCTGCTTGAGCCGGGGCGGGTCCTCGCTGAACACCTTGTCGATGAACTCCCCGTAGCTGCGCGCCTCGAGCGGGAGCTTGCCCGAGAGGCAGTGGTAGAGCGTCGCGCCCCAGGAGTAGACGTCGCTGCGCTCGTCGGCGGTCTTGGCGCTGCGGACCTGCTCGGGCGGCATGTAGTAGGGCGTGCCGAGCGACTCGCCGTCGGCGGTGATCACCGAGAGCCCGGCCCGGGCCAGGTTCTTGGCGAGGGTGAAGCCCTGCAGCTTGCCCGCGTGGTCGCCCTTGCGGATCAGGATGTTGTGGGGGCGCACGTCGCGATGCACGATCTGGTTCTCGTGCGCGTAGGCGAGGGCGTCGGCGATCTGCGACATCAGGCCGAGGGTGACCTTGGCCGGGAGCGGGGTGCCGTTGCGCTCGTCGAGGACCTTGCCGAGGTTCATGCCGTCGACGTACTCGGTCACGATATAGAGGATCCCCTCCTGCTCGTTGACGTCGTAGAGCTCGACGATGTGGGGATGCGTCAGGCGGCCGCCGGTCTTGGCCTCGCGCTTGAAGCGGCGGAGCACCTTCTCGTCGGTCTCGGGCCCGACCTCGATCGTCTTGAGGATCACGGTCCGGTCCATGAGCAGCTGGCGCGCGAGGTAGGTCACCCCGAAGGAGGTCACCTCGCGCTGCTCGAGGATCTCGAAGCCGTCGATCAGGTGCGGGTCGAAGCCGTTGACCTGCCCGGGGACGACGTCCGGCGGGGCCGCGCTGGGCCGGCCGCCGGTGAAGCCCTGCTCGGGCGCGCTGGTCGTGCCGACCGGGCTGACCTCGAGGATCATGTTCCCGATCTTGATCCGATCACCGTTCTGGATCAGGACCGCGCCGACGCGCTGCCCGTTGACGTAGGTCCCGTTGCGGCTCTGGAGGTCGACGATCCGGCACAGATCCCCCCGCGACTCGATCGCGCAGTGCTTGCGCGAGAGGAGGGGGTCATCGAAGGCGTAGCTCGCCTGCGCGCTCCGGCCGAGCGTGACCGGTTGGCCCGCCGGGACCGGTAGCACCTGCCCGGTCCCGGGGCCCTTGAGGATCCTCAAGTAGATCGACACGCAGACGTACCCTCGCTCGGTCGCGCATTATAGGCGCGCGGCACCCGTTCGCGCCGCAAGCCTATTCCTTGACGGAATTTAGTCGGCGGAGCGGGCAGGGTCTAAGTGCCTGCGCCAGCGGCGCGGAGCTCGATCAGGAACACCAGCTCCCCGTCCTGGACCTCTACCGTGAAGCGCCCTCCTGCGCGCAGGATCGCGACCCGGGCCACGGTCAGCTCCCCCGAGTCGAAGCGCTCGCGGGAGCGGTGCAGGTCGGCCACGGGCCCGCCGGCGTCGAGGAGCAGCTCGGGGTCGGGGGCCTGGCCGCGGACCGCGTAGCGCAGCAGGAGCCGGACCGTGTCGCCGCGCTGGTCCCCCACCAGGCGCAGGGACCCGATCGCCTCGGCCCGGGCGTACTGGATCAGGCGGTCGAGTCCGCGCGCGAGCAGGTTCGCGTCGGCGTGGACCGAGAGGCCAGGCAGGAGGGCGGTCTCGAGGGGGACCTCCTGGCCGGCGACGCTGAGGCGGTCCGAGGCGCGGGAGTCCGAGCGGCGCCCGAGGATCGAGCTCAGCTCCACGGGCTGGTGGGCGACGTTCTCCTGGGCCAGGGCCACGACCTCGCTCGTGGCGAGGACCAGCTGCTGGCTGCGATCCAGGGCCGTGACCAGCCCGATCAGCTGCGCGCCCGAGACCAGGGCGGCCAGGTCGCGCGCGCTCTCCTCGCTCCCGTCCGCGTAGAGGATCCCCAGCACGCGCCCCAGCGCGACGACGGGGATCGCCAGCGAGGCGCCCAGGGTGGCGACCTCGCCGCCCGCTGCCTGGCGCAGGAGCTGCGGGTCGACGGGGGCGTCGCGGACGGCCGAGGGCGAGACGGCGGCCGCGGCCAGGCCCAGGCCGCCCGAGGTCGGGTGCTGGAGGAAGAGCAGGACCCGATCGGCCGCGGCGGCTTCGAGCGCCTTGCCGAGGATCCCCTTCACGCCCCGCTCGACCTCGACCTCTCCCGCGGCGAGGAGCATCGCCTCGAGCAAGCTGGGGTCGGCGCGCTTGTTCGCCTTGCGCAGCGCGTTGGAGGAGCTGGCGGCGACGTCGGGCGAGCTCTTCTGGCGGCGGATCATGTCGGAGGAGCCGCCGCCGATCAGCTCGATGTCCTCCAGGCGCACCTGCGCGGGCTGGTCGCGGAACACGAGCAGCGTCCGGCCGATCTTGACCAGGTCGCCGTTGCGCAGCGGGACCGACTCGATCCGCTCGTCGTTGACGAAGGTCCCGTTGGTGCTCCCCTGGTCCTCGAGCAGGACCAGGCCGTTCTCGGGGAGCGGGCTCAGCTTGGCGTGGATCGAGCTGGCCTTGGTGTCGTCGAGGGTCAGGTCGGCGCGCGAGCTGCGCCCGATCGTGGTCACCCCCTGGAGTCGCACGAAGGCGCCGCGGTCGTTTCCCTTGACCACGACCAGCTCGGCTTGCATGGGGCCCTCCTGTCTCGGGCGGTTGGGCTGGGGGGGCGGCCCTGCTGCTGCTGGGGGTGGGAGCGGGGGTGCAGGCCTACTTGATCCACGAGCGGCGCCGCTAGCGACGCCGCCCGCCCTCAGCTAGCCGCGATCGGCAGCCGCGCTGCGGTCCGCGCCAGCAGCCCGGGGGGGTCTCCGCGCAGCTCCTTGAGGGCGCCCGCGATGTAGGCGGTGCACATCCGCTTGCGCCAGGAGAGGTGGTAGTCCGTGTTGTCCAGCGGCTTGGCGGGCCGCGCCGCGCCGGCCGCGAAGGCCTCGATCGCCTCGTCGCTGAGCGGCTTGCCGAGCAGCTCGTCGGTCGGGACCGAGACGGGGTAGCTCGCGACCGCGCCCAGGGTGACCCGGGCCTCGGCGACCACGTCGCCCTCGAAGCGGAACGCGGCGCCGACGCCCAGCACGGGGAAGTCGAAGGAGCCGCGCCGACGGAGCTTCCAGTAGGTGCTCTTCCAGCCCTCGCCGAGGGCGGGCAGGTGCACGGCGGTCAGCAGCTCGTCGTGCTTCTTGGTCAGGTAGGCCATGCCGTCGTCGTGGTAGAGCTCGTGCAGCGGGATCCGCCGCTCGCCCTCGGCCGAGACGAGGGTCACCTCGGCGCCGAGCGCGATCAGGGCCGGCGCGGTGTCGCTCGAGCTGACGGCCCAGCAGCGCGGGCTGCTCGGCGCGACCCAGCAGGTGCCGACCGTGACCTCCTGCTTGGCGGTCCCGTCGGGGCCAGGCGCCTTCTTGCAGAAGTCGATGGCCTGGCGCCACTCGTAGTTCTGGTTGTAGTAGTTGCAGCGCGTGTCCAGGCAGAGGTTGCCGCCCAGGGTCGCCGAGTTGCGAATGTGGGGCGTGGCGACCTTGCTAGCGGCGATCGTGAGCGCGCGCCGCGCGGGTCCGAGCTCGCCGGTCCGGGTGACCGCGCTGAGGTTCAACCCCGCGCCCAGCGTCAGCTCGCCGCCGCTCGTGACCGCGCGCAGCTCGTCGAGGCGACGGAGCGAGACGAGCACGCTCGGCGTCTGGTGCCGGCGCTTGAGGTTGGGGACGAGGTCCGTGCCGCCGGCCAGCGGCTTCGCCGTCGGGCCCTCTTCGCGGAGGATCTTGGCCGCTTCGGCCACGCTCTTGGGGGCGTGGTAGCGGAAGGTAGGCGCGCGCATCATTTGCGGAAGACCTTCGTGGCAGAGCTCTTGCGCTCGGGGACGTTGGTGGCGCGGCCGTCGCCGCCCTCCCAAGGCGGCGGGACCTGGAAAGGCTCCGGCCAGCTGATCGCGGGGAAGCTCTTGGGGCCGTGGCGGCCCTCCTTGCCCTTGCGCTTGGCGTCGAGCGCGCGCAGCACCTTGTCGGGGGTGATCGGGGTCTCGTCGATCCGGACCCCGACCGCGTCGAAGATCGCGTTGGCGACCGCCGGCATGATCGGGAGCAGCGGCCCCTGGCCGACCTCCTTGGCGCCGAAGGGCCCCTTGGGGTCGGGCTCCTCGATCAGGTAGGTCACGATCTCGGGCATGTCGAGCGAGGTCGGGCTCTTGTATTCGAGCAGCGAGGGGAACTTGTGCACCGAGGCGTGGCTGCGCTTGGGCGGCAGCCGGCGGAAGGCCGACTCCTCCATGATCGCCTCGCCCAGGCCCATGTAGACCGAGCCCTCGACCTGACCCCGGACCAGGGTCGGGTTGAGCGAGCGGCCGATGTCGTGGCCGATCCAGATCTTGGGAACGTGGATCCAGCCCGTGTCGGGGCACACCTCGACCTCGACCACGGAGGCCGAGTAGGAGTAGGCGGGAGAGGGCCCGACGCCGCCGCCCTTGAAGCGCGCCGGCGAGCGGGGCGGTCGGTAGCTGCCGGTGGCGCCCAGCGTGCCGTGCTTGGCCTCGGCGGCCACGACCGCCTCGCGGAAGGACATCCCTTGCTCGGGGTCCTCGCGGTCGAACACGCGCCGCCCGGCGAACACCAGCCGGTCCTCGGGCAGGTCGAGCTTCTCGGCCACCGCGACCGAGATCATGGCCCGCGCCCGCTCGGCGGCCTCGATCGCGGCGTTGCCCATCATCAAGGTCACGCGGCTGGAGTAGCTGCCCAGGTCGATCGGGGTGATGTCGGTCTGGCCGGTGCGCACGTGAATGTCGTCGGGCCCGATCCCGAGGATCTCGGCCACGATCCCGGCCAGGACGTCGTCGCTGCCCTGGCCGATCTCGGTCGCGCCGCAGAAGGCGGTCACGGCGCCCATCCGGTCCAGGCGCAGCTGCACGCCCGAGTGGGGCATCTTGTTCCAGTAGATCGGCAGGCCCGCGCCGCAGAGGTAGCTCGAGCAAGCCAGCCCCAGCCCGTGGCCTTCGGGCAGGTTGCCCCAGCGCTCGCGGAAGCGGCTGCCCTCGACGACCTTCTCGATGCACTCGCCTAGCCCGATCGTGCCCACGGTCAGGTAGTTGGCGGTCAGCGAGTTGGGCTCGACCAGCATGTTCATGCGCAGATCGACAGGGCTCTTGCCCAGCGCGACCGCGATCTTGTCGAGCTGGATCTCCTGGCCGAAGCGGGGCTGGACGGTGCCGTGCCCGCGCTTGGGCCCGCAGGCCGGCTTGTTGGTGAAGGCCCGCGCGCCGCGGAAGCGATAGCGAGGGATCTGGTAGGTCACCGTCTGCAGAGCGCCGGTGTAGAAGGTCGAGGCCACGCCGTAGGAGCCGAAGGCCCCGCCGTCGAGCAGGGTCTCGAGGTCCATGCCGACGACCTGGCCCTCCTCGTCGACGCCCGTGCGGAAGCGCATCAGGACCGGGTGCCGTCCGCGGTGGCAGTAGAAGACCTCCTCGCGCGAGAGGCAGATCTTGACCGGCCGGCCGAGCATCATGGCCGCCTTACAGACGACCAGCTCGTGGTTGAAGGGGTCGGACTTGCCGCCGAAGCCGCCGCCGTTGGGCGTCGCGATCACGCGCACCTTGTGCGGCTCGAGCTCGAGCGCCTTGCTCAGCGCCCGGTGCACGTAGTGCGGGGTCTGGGTCGAGCTCTGGAGCACCAGGTTGCCGTCCTTGTCCAGGTCGGCCAAGGAGGCGTGCTGCTCGATCGGCAGGTGGGTGTTGCCCTCGTAGAAGAAGACGTCCTCGAACACGTGGGCCGCGCCCTCGATCGCCTCGTCCACGTCGCCGAACTGGAGGGCCACCTTCTTGTGGATGTTCCCCTCCTCGGCGTAGTCGTGGATCTTGGGCTCGAGCACCTTCAGCGCGTGCTCGGCGTCCTTGACGGTGGTCAGGACCTCGTAGTCGACCTCGATCGCCTCGCAGGCGGCCTGGGCTTGCTCCTCGCTCTGGGCGACCACGGCCGCGACCGGGTCGCCCACGTGGCGCACGATCTCGAGCGCCAGCGGGTGCTCGTCCTGGCTGACCGGCAGGATCCCGTACGACACGGGCATCAGCTCGCCGGTCATGACCAGGGCCACCCCGGGCATGCCTTCGGCCTTGCTGGTGTCGATCGACTTGATCCGCGCGTGCGGCCAGGGCGAGCGGAGCAGGCGGCAGTGGAGCATGTTCGGCAGCGTCAGGTCGTCGGCGAACTCGGTCTTGCCGGTGACCTTGGCCCGCGCGTCCACGCGCCGGCGCGGCTTGCCGATCACGTTCAGCTCGCGCTCTTCCGGCCGGTAGAGGTGTCCCTCGTTGATCTCGCTCACGCCTGGCCTCCCTCGGCGGCCAAAGCGTCCGCCGCGCGCTCGACCGACTCGAAGATCTGCAGGTAGCCGGTGCAGCGGCACAGGTTGCCGGACAGCGCCTCCTCGATCTCCGCCCGCGAGGGCTTCGGAGTCTCGTCCAGCAAGGCCTTAGCGGTCATCACCATGCCCGGCGTGCAGTAGCCGCACTGGCTGCCCCCCAAATCCGCGAAGGCTTCTTGCAGCGGGTGCAGCTCCCCGCCCCGCGCCACGCCTTCAATGGTCTCGACCTTCGCGTCGCCCACTTCCAGCCCCAGCATCAAGCAACTCAACACGGGCTGGCCGTCGACCAGCACCGCGCAAGCCCCGCACTCGCCGAGCTCGCAGCCATGCTTGGTCCCCACGAGGTCCATTCGCTCGCGCAGCACCTCGAGCAGCGTCTCGTTCGGAGCGAAGGCGACTTCGCGCTCCTCGCCGTTGACCTGGAAGGTCGCCAGGATCTTCTGATTCATAGGCCCTCTGTGCGCAGGGCGCAGAGGATAGCAAGCCCGACGAGGCCCTTCGCCCCCGGGCGGGTTAGCAAGCCACCCGCAAGGATTCCCCACGTGAGGATTCCCCACATGGGGACCGCCGCCGATCCCCAGACCGACCCAAGAAGGTCCCGTCCCGCAAAAAGAAGCGATACGAGGGCCCATGCCCCATGACCACCAAGTGCCCCTCATGGACCTGCCGGTGGTGCGAGTCGCAGCTGACGTACATGTGGTCCGGCTCGTGCCCCTTCTTCCAACCAAACACGTGGTGCAGGTCCACGCTCCCTGACCGCCCGCAGCCCGGCACCTGACAGCGTCTCCCGTCCCGATCCAGCACCCGATTCCGAACCGCGGGAGGAATGGTCCGCGTCACCCGGCTCGGCACCTCCCGCATGTCATGCAGCTCGCAGTCGCAGCGGATCATTCCCAGCTCCACCGGGTCCACTTCGATCCGCCCATCCCGAGTCTCCCGCGCCACGTCCCCACACTCCGGGCACTCATAGACCACCACTCGGTAGTTCTTGCTCCCGCCCCCGCTCTCCCCGGCCGCGAAGCGCCGGCACACTTCGGCCAGCGCCTCCGCCGCGTCGAAGCTCTCGCAGCCGACCTCCTTGCGGAGCCGGTCGATGGCCTCGTCGATGTGGACTTCCTTCCCGTCCCGGAAGCGGAAGGCCCGCCCGACCTCCAGGTCCTTCCCCTGTGCTTCCCGGCGCAGCTCATAGATCGTCAGCGTCCGGGCTTTCTCCAGCCACTCGCCCACGTTCTCGACCCCTGCGACCCGAGCCACCTCCGTCGCGGCCAGGTAGCTCAGCTCTCCGCTCCGAAAGGCCTCGAGCAGCGCGGGCAGATCCGTTCGCTGGGTAATGCGCAGCAAGTCGCTCAGCTTGCTGGACGAGACGTCCGCGACCTCCTTGGCGTAGGCCGTCATGCTGGCGTAGCCCAGCCGTTCGTAGAGCTTGCCAAGTTTGACGCTGTGCAATGCAAAGGCCATTTCCGCAGTCAGTCGTCGCCCTCCGATGGCGAGCTCCTGAACTCGCTCATGCACCGAAATGGCGGCAAGGAACTGCTTCTCAGTGTTCGAGCCCATGACCCCTCCCGATCTGCCCGTAGTCTATCAGTGCACAACCAGTAACTCCAATATAATTTACGTGTTTTGTTCGTGTCGCCAATCCCAGAAGATCGTCTCCCCACAACCGGAACGAGCCTGAACCGAGTCGAGTCCCGACCGGGCCGGGGCCGGGACCAGGGGCCGGAGCCGGAGCCGGGACCAGGAGCCGGAGCCGGAGCCGGGACCAGGAGCCGGAGCCGGAGCCGGGGCCGGGACCAGGAGCCGGAGCCAGGGCCGGAGCCGGGAGCCGGGAGCCGGGAGCCGG
>MDTG01373774.1_pt1 | contig 21910 bp, 20 predicted proteins | sample 811421 | NCBI WGS metagenome assembly MDTG01 (sample SAMN05326645, study PRJNA326480) | marine metagenome | isolation source: seawater | place: Pacific Ocean: South East | collected 2011 | reverse complement strand
TACAATATGTGGATTAATTTTTCTTTTGTGACTTTCAATTTTTTTAATAATTTCTAATAAACTTATCTTATCTAATTCGTTGTCAGGAAAATTATATTGCGCAAGCCACTTAAATCCCAAAATTTTCGATGCTTTTATACTAGCTGCTTTTCTATTGTTTATTTTTTTAATTGAAGTTTTGTTTCTAGAACTAACACCATTTGTAAAAGAGACTACAAAAATTTTATTTTTTTTTTTTTTAAGTTTTTTTATTAATCCACCACAACCAAAACTTTCATCATCTGGATGAGCAACTATTATAAGTATCTTTTTTTTTGATAAATGCATTTATTACTTTGTTATTTAGTTTTTTTAGATTAATAATGTCAAATAATGAAGAATAATAACTATTTAAAAATTATAAAGCAAATTGAAAAAATTAGATCAAAAAATAATGTTAATTGGATGAATATATTAAGATTGGCATTTAAACTAGACCCAATAAATGCAAAAAAAATTATGAAGAAGATTAATTATGATGATAAAAAAATATCAAACTTGCTTAATAAATTAAGCTAAAAATTAATAATTGTTCTAGTAAACTGTTTTAAATTTCAATTTAATATAATCATAGGAAATATATTTAATGATTTGTATTATACCAGCCAGAAAAGGAAGTAAAAGAATCAAAAATAAGAATATAAAACTTTTCTTTGGCAAGCCTTTAATTTCACATGTGATATTAAATTTAAAAACATTCAAAATTTTTAAAAAAATAATTGTTTCAACAGATTGTATTAAAATAAAAAAAATTGCTGAAAAATTAAATGTAGACGTTCTATTGAGAAATAAAAAGTTGGCAGATGACTATACAGATACCAGAACAGTTGTGGCGGATGCGATTAAAAAGTTAGAAAAAAATAGTCTTTCTTTTAATAAAGTTGCATGTGTTTACCCAACTTCAATATTTTTAAAAAAAAAACATTTAAGTATGGCAGAAAAAAAGTTAAAGAAAAATAATTCATATATTTTTTCAGCAAAAAAATTTGAACATTCTATTTATCGTTCATTTTACAAATCACATAACAAACAAATTAAATTAAATTTTAATATTAATACAAGTGCTCGGACTCAAGATTTAAAAGATAGTTATCATGATGCTGGGCAGTTTTACCTAGGTTGGAAAAATTCATGGTTATACCGAAAAAAAATTTTTGATAAAAAATCTGATTTTATACTTTTTTCAGCTTTAGAGGCTTTTGATATAGACAATTATGAAGATTTAAAAGTTGCTAAAATTTTATGGAAATTAAAATTGGGTATGTGAATTTCGATGATTGGATTAATAAATTATGGCTCTGGAAATTTTCAATCGGTTGCCAATGTATTAAAATATTTGCAAATAGATTATATCGAAATTACTGATTTTAGAAAAATTAAAAATTTAAGTCATATTATTTTACCAGGAGTTGGTTCATACAATGATTTGATAACAAGGTTAAATAGACTTGAAATTACTGAAGAACTTTTAAATCAAATTAATAATAAAAAAATCTTTTACTTAGGAATTTGTGTAGGTATGCAAATTCTTAGCGACTTTGGAACTGAAAATTTTAAATCAAAAGGATTAGAGTTGATCGGTGGATCAGTTGATAAAATAAAAGTTTTAAAAAATACACTTCCAAACATTGGCTGGCATAAAGTTTCGTTAGAAAAAAAAAATAGTGCTTTATTTAAAAATATTTATGAAGAAGAGTTATTTTTTTATTTTGTTCATAGCTATACTTTTAACCTAACAGATCAAGGAGATTGCTCTTCAAGCATATTCTATGAAAAAAAATTAGTAGCGTCTGTTGAAAAAGATAATATTTTTGGTGTTCAATTCCATCCAGAAAAAAGTCAAGTTGCAGGACTTAAATTATTAAAAAATTTTAGCAATTTATGATTACAAAAAAAAAAAGACTAGTAGCAATAATATTGTTTAAAAATGGAAATGTGGTGCAGAGTAAATTATTTAAACAACACAAGGTAGTTGGAGACCCATATATAATTATTGATAGATTAAGTTCTTGGAATGCTGATGAGGTAATATATTTAAATATAAGACCTAGTGAAACTAATTTAGTAAGACAGGATAAAAATTATAAATATGATTATTCGTTTGAAAAAATTATTAATGAAATTGGAAAGAGAGCTTTTATGCCTCTTACTGTAGGTGGTGGAATTAATAATGTTAAAGATGCAGAAAAATTCTTTAAAATGGGTGCAGATAAAATCTCAATAAATTCTCAAATTTACCATAATCCTAAAATGATTTCAGAGTGTGCTAAAGTTTATGGGTCTCAGTCGTTAGTTGCAAGTGTAGATATTGGTTTAATTGAAGAAAAGAATTATAAAGTTTTTGTTGATGGTGGTAAAACGATTGTTAAAGAGGACATAAAAAATTATATAAAAAAAATTGAAGATCTTGGAGCTGGAGAAATTCTTTTGAATTCTATTCATAGAGATGGAATGTCAAATGGTTATGATTTAGATCTTGTAGATATTATTGAAAACAATACAAAATTACCAATTATTATTGCAGGAGGAGTTGGAACTTGGGAGGATTTTTTATTGGGCTCACAAAAAAATATAGACGCAGTAGCAGCAAGTAACATATTTCATTTTTCTGAAAATAGCTATTTTGAGGCGATTAAGTATTTAAACGATAAAGGATGCAACTTTAGAAAACCCATGATATCTAAGATAACAAAATCAAAAATTTAAAAAAATTAATGTATAACTATTGTCAAAAATGTGTGTACCCTATTTTTGCTGTTAATTTAGATATTGATGATGAAGGGATTTGTTCAGCATGTAGAACTTTTGAGGAAATTGTTAAACTTGATCAAAAAAATTGGGAAAAAAGAAAAAATAAATTTATTGAGATATTAGAAAATTATAAAAAACTCACTAAAGGTGATTATGATTGCATAATCCCAGTAGGAGGAGGTAAAGATAGTTATTACCAAGCTCATTACGTAAAGTCACTAGGATTTAAACCACTTTTAGTAACTTATTATGGAAATAATTTTTTACCAGAGGGAGATGAAAATCTTCAAAACATGTCAAAAAAACTTGGATGTGATCATTACATATTTAAACCATCAGAAGATTTACTTATAAAGTTAAATAGAGCAGCATTTTTTATGATGGGGGATATGAATTGGCATAATCATGCTGGTTTAAGAATAATTGCTGCAAAAAGTGCAATTCAATTTAAAATTCCATTATTTATTTATGGCGAAGTTAGCTGGGATATTTCTGGAATGTTTTCAATAAATAATTATGCAGAGTTTAACAAAAGAACTGTTTTAGAACATGATATGAGAGGTTTTACTATCAATGATTTTGAAGGAAAGGAAAATTTAACTTTAAAAGATCTGCAATGGTATACTTTACCTAGTGATGAAGATTATTTTGATAATAAATTAAAAGGTATTTACTTAGGTAATTTTATTTATTGGGATCCATATGTGCAATCTGATTTAATGAAAAAATTATATGGATGGAAAGAATCAAGCACTCCTTTTGAAAGAACATATAGAAGAGTTTCAAATCTAGATGATATGCATGAAAATGGTGTTCATGATTATCTAAAATTTATAAAATTTGGTTATGGTAGATGCTCTGATCATGCTTCTAAAGATATTAGAATGGGTTATATGACAAGAAAAGAAGCAATCCAGATGGTAAAAAAATATGACAGTGTTAAACCAGTTAAAGATTTAAAAAGATGGTTAGAATATGTAAATATGAAGGAAAAAGATTTTGATATAGCCGCCGATACTTTTAGAGATCCACGAGTTTGGAAAAAAAATGAAAAAGATATTTGGTATAAAAATAATATTTGGGATTAATTATTTGATGTTATTTTACAGTTTTTTAGATGAAAATTATTAACAAAATACTCTATTTTTTAGATCCTAATTTAAGATTTTCAGCATTTTTTTTAATTATACTTTTAATATTTAATGCTTTAGCTGAATCTTTATCTGTTGCTCTAATCATTCCTATAACTCTATTTTTCTTTGAAAATAATTTAATTGAAACTTACCCAAATTTTTTTAATTTCATTGAATTTTTCTCTCCATTTAAATATTCCAATATTGATTATAGCAATAAAATTTTAATTATTTCAGGCCTGCTAACAATTTTTTGTTTTTTGATAATTTTAAGAATTATATTTAATATTTTGTTTTTATATTATAAGGCATCATTGCAGTTTAAGACAAGATATTTACTTACAAAAAAATTAATAGATGGTTATTTTAATATCCCTGGAGATAAGTTTTTAAACAAAAATATTAGTAGTTTAGCATTTTCAGCAATAAACGAAACTTCCCATGTAAGCTCTTGCGTTGGTTTGTTATTTGTTCTCATATCTGAATTTTTTTTATTGTTATGTATTTTTGGAATACTTGTTTTTTATCAAACAGAAATAACAATAATTTTATCAATAATAGTAGGTATATCATCTTATATATTTGTAATTTTTTTTAAAAAAAAAATTAATTTATTTGCTGTTACCAGAAGAGAAGGTGAGGAAGAAAACTCAAAACAAGTTTATGAAATGTTTGACGGCTTAATGGAAATTAAATCATATGGGGTAATAAGTTATTTTTTAGACAAATATTTAAATAATTTTAACCAATATCTTAAAAACTTAAAATTCTCTGAAGTATTACCAGGTTTACCAAAATTATGGCTGGAGTTTATTTCGTTAATCACAATATCTATATTACTGACATATATGATTGGTAATGATTATTCTCAGGCAATGATAATTTCAACACTTGGTTTATATATCGGAGCTGTATTTAGACTTATGCCCTCTGTAAATAAAATCATTAACGCAATTCAGTCTATCAAATATCTTGAACCAATAATTAATAATCTTTTAAAAGATCATGAATCAATAAAAAAAAATAAATTTTTTATTGAAAATAATATTAAAAAAATAAAAATGAATTCAGAACTAGATTTAAAAAATATTTCATACGGATATGATCCAAAAAATTTAGTTCTTGATAATGCATCATTTATCGTTAAAAAAAATCAAAAAATTGGAATTTCGGGTCAAAGTGGATGTGGAAAATCTACTTTGATTAAAATTATAGCTGGTCTTATTAAGCCAAATAAATCGCAGTTTATAATTGATAATAAAACTAATATTAGAGATGACTACTTAAACCTAAGTGGAATTGCATTAGTTCCTCAAAATATTTTTATAATTAATGACACGATTAAAAAAAACATTGCTTTTGGTATTGAGGATCAAAAAATTGATAAAAATAAGGTAAACAATTGTATTAAAGAAGTTCAACTTGAAAATATGATCAAATCAATAAATGATGGTATAGATCATAAATTATTAGAAAGAGGCAAAAACTTGTCAGGGGGCCAAATACAAAGAATTGGAATAGCAAGAGCATTATATTTTAATCCAGATATTATTATTTTTGATGAGTCAACCAGCTCATTAGATCAAGAAAATGAGCAAAAAATTTTAAAATTAATAGAAAAAATATCCTATGACAAAACTATTATTTTTATATCTCACAGAAAAGAAGTATTAAATTTTTGTGATATAACCTACCATATGGAGAATAAAAAAATTTATGTTCAGGAATAAAACAATTTTAATTACTGGAGGGACAGGATCTTTTGGAAAAAAGATGGCCAAAAAAATTCTTAATGAATATAAACCCAAAAAAATAATTATTTATAGTAGGGATGAACTTAAACAATACAATTTGCAAAAAGAACTTTATAAATACAAAAAACAAACTAGATATTTTATTGGTGATGTTAGAGATTTACCAAGATTAAAAAAATCTTTTCATAATGTTGATTATGTAATTCATGCTGCAGCATTAAAACATGTTACTGTTGCAGAGTATAATCCTTTTGAGGCTGTAAAAACAAATATTATAGGAACACAGAATGTTGTTGAAGCATCTTTAGAAATGGGTGTTGAAAAAGTAATTTCATTAAGTACAGACAAAGCATCATCTCCAGTGAACTTATATGGAGCAACAAAGCTTACAGCTGATAAGCTTGTAGTTGCAGGAAATTATCACAAAGGTGCAGTTTCAACAAAATTATCTGTTGTAAGATATGGAAATGTTTTTGGAAGTAGAGGATCAATTGTTCCACATTTATTAAACTTTAAAGGAGATGGGAAATTTCCAGTTACAAATATTAACATGACAAGGTTTAGTATAACTTTAGATGAAGGTATTGAGTTTGTACTCAAATGTATGAAAAAAATGTGGGGAGGAGAAATATTTGTCCCAAAAATTCACTCATATAAATTAATTGATTTAGTGAATGCGTTGTCTAAAAATAATAAAATCAAACTAATTGGAATAAGACCAGGTGAGAAGATTCATGAAGAAATGATATCTGTTAATGACTCTCTAAATACTTTGGAGTTAAAAGATAGCTATGTCATATGTCCAAGTAAAGAGTTTATAGAGTGGGATTTTCAAAAGTTTAAAAAAACTTTTAAAGGTAAAATTTGTAAAGAAAATTTTTCTTATTCAAGTAACAAAAATAAATTTTTAACAATTAGTGATTTAAAAAAATTAGTTAAAAATAATATTAATGATTTTGAATTAGATAATAAATAAATCAATTAATGATAAATTATGGCAAACACTACATTGATAAAGATGATATCAATTCAGTTGTAAAAGTTTTAAAATCAGATTTTTTAACTCAAGGTCCAAACATAGAACTTTTTGAAAATAAATTAAAACAGTTCTTTAAGTCTAAATATGCAATTTGTACTTCAAGTGGCACAGCAGCTCTACACCTTTGTGGTTTAGCTTTAAATTGGAATAAAAAAGATTTGATACTAGCCAGTCCTTTAACTTTTGTTGCCTCTACAAATGCTGCATTATATTTGGGAGCAAAAGTCCAATTAGTAGACATAAACAAAGATACTTACAACATTGATATAAATAAATTGAAAATCAAACTAAGTGAATTAAAAAAAAAAAGAAAAAAAGTTAATACAGTAATTGTAACTGATTATGCGGGACAACCTTCGGATTGGCCTAAATTGAAAGCATTATCAAAAAAATATAATTTCCATTTAATAAATGACAACTGTCATGCTATTGGATCTAAATTATTAAAAGATAGAGGATATGCGGTAAAATATGCTGACTTAGTTTGTCATAGCTATCACCCAGTAAAAAATATTACAACTGCTGAGGGTGGAAGTGTTTTAACAAACAATAAAATTTTACATGATAAGATTAAAATTTTAAGGTCGCACGGTATTGTTAGAAATAAAATCAAACCATGGAAGTATTCTATAGAAACATTGGGTTATAATTATAGGCTTACAGATATTCAAAGTGCCTTAGGTATAAGCCAATTAAAAAAAATAGGAATTTTCATTAGAAGGAAAAAAGAAATTGCAAAAATTTATGATAAAAAATTTAAAAATTCAGAATTATTTGAAATTCCAAAAGTCCATTACAATGTTTCACATTCTTATCATCTTTATCCTCTAAAAATTAATTTTGAGAAACTTAAAATAAATAAAGACCAGTTTTTAAAAAAACTAAGATCAATTGGAATAAATTTACAAGTTCACTACATACCAATTTATCATTTTAAATTATATAAAATAAAAAATAAAAAAAATTTTCCCAATACAGAAAAATTTTACGACCAGGTAGTTTCATTGCCTATTTATTATTCTTTGAAAAGTTATCAGGTGATGTTTGTTGTTAAATCAATTTTAAAAATAATTAAATCAAATTTAAAAAAATACTAAGTCTTGATTTTTTAAGAACACTTATTAAAAGATAAATAATGGATATTTTAATAGAAAAAGTAAGCGATAAGTCTTTTTTTATTTTAAATATTTTAAAAATTTTTAATAAAAATATTTATTATTTAAAAATTGAGTCTAAAGATAATAATAAATTATATCATAAATTAAAATCATTAAATATTAACCCACTACCAATTGAAGATTTGAAAAAAATTCCCTATTCTTCTTATAGTGATATGGATTTTGATCCGCATAATCTAATTTTAAAAAAAATAAATCTACTTTATTCAAGAAAAATTTCTGAAATCTTTTTAAAAAAAATATCAAATAATTCTCATAAAGTTGTAAAATTATTATTAAAGGATGTCGTTACAAATCAATTTTCGACCTTGAATGCTTATATAGATGTTTGGTTAAAAAATAATAAAAAGTTATTATTTATTACAACAAATTTTTTAGATATTTTTTTAGTAAATAAAAAAAAAAATTTAATTTTAATTTACTTACCTTATGGATTATTTAATTATTTTATTAAATTTTTTATTAACATTTATTCTAAATTAAAATCAATAATTTTGAATTTATTTCAAAAATTTAAACAGCCACAAAAAAATATAAATAAAAAAAATGAATATAATCCTAAGGTAGCATATGTTTTACATGGCGACACATTCTACGGTGGCACCAATAACAAAAATTCTCTTTATAATAAAAATTTATATTATTCAAAAAAACAAAAAGATTTTAAAAAGGAAAATATAATACATTTTGGATATAATTTAAGAAAATTAAGCGACCTTTCTCTAAAATATCAATATTTATCTGATAAGAAGTTAATATTAAAAGATTTTAAATCAATTTTTATTTTTGTTTTAAAATCAATTTTCAGCATTAGAAAGTTCTCAGATATTTTATTAATAGGTATTTTTGCAATTAATTTAAAATATTTTTTAAATTGTAGAAATATTTTCAAAAAATATCCAAAACTTAAATTAGCAATTATTGATTATGATTTTTTATGTCCTAAAATAATTACTTTAGCTTTGATGTCTTTAAAAATAAGAACTGTATGTACTCAAGAGAGATTTATTTCGAGTTTTTATAACACACAAAATATACTAATTGACGACTATTTTACGCCTAGCAAAAGAATTAATTTAATCTTAAAAAAAAATAAATCTGTCTATGCTAAAAAACTTATTCCAGTAGGATTGTATCGAGCTGATAAATTATCAGTTAAAAAAGACAGAAGAAAAAAAATCATTGTTGCATTAGGATTTCATACAGAAAATAAAATTTATGAGTCACAATCAGAAATTTTGTTAAATTGGAAAGCTTCGAGATTATTTTTAGAGGAAATTTATAAATTATCTAAGGAATTAGATGATTATAAAATCATAATTAGATTTAAAAATTATAAAGGTTATCAAAATTCATATTTTAAAAAAATATTAAAAAAAATTAAAAAACAAAAGAATCTAAAGATTGATAATGCAAAAAAATCTGAGCATTCTTATAAAATTTGTTCAATGGCAGATTTGATAATAGCTAAACACACATCTCTAGCAGATGAGTGTATTTCAAGGGGTATACCTGTAATTATACATGATTATACCCATAATTTAAGTGGAATAATTAGAGGTGCGTTTAAATTTGATGAGTCCTTAATGATATGTAAGAATTATGAAGATATGTTAAATAAAACAAAAAAAATTTTAAATTACAAAAAAAATAATACAAACAAAAAATTTTTAAACTTTAAAAATAAATATTATTTTTATAATGAAAACACTACTGTTAAGAAGGAAATTTTGAATTACATTAATAGGTATTTGCAGACATAAGTTATTAATTATTAATTTATTTACAATGAGAATAAATAGAAAATTATTAAATCTTGAAAATAAAATTTCAAATAGTATTTTTTTTTCAACAAAAAAAAAGAAAGCTTCATTGCATGAACCAATTTTCTTTAATCGTGAAAAAAAATATCTTACTGAATGTATAAAAACAACTTTTGTATCTACCTCAGGTTTTTTTATAAGTAAATTTGAAAATAAAATTAAAGAATTTACTAAAATTAAAGATGCAATAGCTGTAATAACTGGAACTTCAGCTTTAGAAATTTGTATTAGAGTGTTAGGAGCAAAAAAAAATGATGAAATTTTAATTCCAACATTAACATTTGTTGGAACGGCAAATGCAGTTGTCCATGCTGGTTGTACACCACATTTCATTGATAGCGATTTAAACACTTTAGGTATTGATGTAGATAAGTTAGAGGATTATTTAAATAGAATATCAAAAATTAAAAATAATAAACTTTTTAATAAAATTACAAAAAAGAGAATCTTTGGAATAATTCCTGTTCATGTTTTTGGCCATATGACAAATATGGAAAAGTTAATAAAAATTGCAAAAAAATTTAAACTTAAAATTATAGAAGATGCTGCTGAGGCTTTAGGGAGTTATTACAAAAATAAACACGCTGGAACTTTTGGTGACTTAGGGGTGATTAGTTTTAATGGAAACAAAACAATAACATCTGGAGGTGGAGGAGTTATTTTATCTAAAAATAAAAATATTACTTCTCAAATTAGACATTTAATATCAACCTCTAAATTAAAACATAAATGGAAATTTTTGCACGACAAAGTTGGATGGAATTTTAGAATGACAAATTTAAGTGCAGCAGTTGGTTTGGCACAAATAGAAAATATAAAAAAGATACTTTTTTTTAAAAAAAAAATTACAAATAGGTATATAAATTTCTATAAAAAAGAAAATGAAATAAAATTTTTTCAACAACCAAAAAATTGTAAAAGCAATTATTGGTTAAATACTATACTTGTTGAAAACATTTCGTTAAAAGAAAGAAATAAGTTATTGGAAATTTTAAATAATAAAAAATACGAATGTAGACCAGTTTGGAAATTAATGCACAGATTACCAATGTTTCAAAATTGTCCAAAATCAAACCTAAATAATTCAAAAAAATTAGAGAGTGAATTAATTTGTCTACCTAGTAGCCCAAAATACGGAAAATGAAAAAGAGAAAAATAATTCTATTCGGAGCTGGAGGACATTGTAAGTCTTGTATGGATGTAATTAAGTTTGAGAATAAATATGTAATAACAAAATTAGTTGATAAAGTTAAAAAAAAAGTATTAGGATTTAATACTGTTAAATTCCAAAGTTTACCTAAAAATAATAAAAAATTTTATTTTGGCTTAGTTACAGTTGGTCAAATAAAATCCTCAAAATTAAGAGTAAAATTATATGAAGAGTTAGTTAAAATAAATTTGAAGCCTGCAACTATAATTTCACCTACAGCTATTGTCTCGAAAAACTCTAAAATAGAAGATGGTACAATAATAATGCATAATGTTGTTATAAATTCAAATGCAAAAATTGGGAAAAATTGTATTGTAAATACAGGTGCTATTATCGAACACGATGTAATCATTGGAAATCATTGCCATATAGCACCGGGTGCAATAATAAATGGTGGTGTTAAAATTGAAGATTGTAGTTTTATAGGAAGTGGCGCTGTTATAAAAGAAAACATAAAAATTTCAAAAAATTGTATTGTAGGTGCAAATACTTTCTTAAGAAAAAATTTAAAAAAAAAGATTGATTAAAAAAAATTGATGAAAAATATTCTATTACTTGGTGGAGGTGGTTACATTGGTGTTGAGGTCGGAAAATACTTTTTAAAAAAAGGATATAACGTATATTGTGTAGATAATTTTTTATACGGTCATAGCTCATCAGTTAGAAAATTAAAAAAAGAAAAAAATTTTTATTTATTAAAATATGACTTTACTAATAAAAAATATTTAAAAAAAATAACAAAAAATATTTCATGTATAATTATTTTAGCTGGTTTAGTAGGTGATCCAATTACAAAAAAATATCCAAAAATTGCAGAAAAAATAAATTATTCTGGAATTAAAAAATTTATTGATTTTTGTAAAAAAGAAAAACAATTAAAAAAACTTTTTTTTGTATCAACTTGTTCAAATTATGGGTTAATAAAAAACAAAATAGCTAACGAAAAAACAGAATTAAATCCCCAGTCATTATATGCAAAACAAAAAATTAAGATCGAAAAATATTTAATTAAGCAGAATTATAAATTTAATTTTAGTACTTTTATCCTAAGATTTGCAACAGCTTTTGGCTCATCTGACAGACCAAGATTCGATCTTACTGTAAATGAATTTGTTTTAATGGCAATTCAAAAAAAAGTAATTGATATTTACGATAGCGAGACTTGGAGACCCTATTGTCATATAAATGATTTTGCAAGAGTAATATTTCAGCTAGTTGTTAAAAAAAATAATAATAAAAAGATAAAAATTTTTAATGTTGGTAGTAATAAAAATAATTTTAGAAAAATTGATATTATTTTAAAAATAAAAAAACATATACCATCTTTAAAATATAAAGATGTTAAAAGCAAAAGTGATCCAAGAAATTATATTGTCAATTTTAATAAAATAAAAAAATATTTAAAAAACCAAAAATTTTTATCTCTTGATTATGGAATAAAAGAAATGATTGAAAATCTTAAGAAATCTAAAAATGTAAAATCGATAAAGAAAACAGGAAACTACAAGATAAATTAAATGCTAAAAAAACTTAAAAGTAATATTGAAGTAATTAATAATGAATTTAAATAAAAAAATATTAATCATTGCTGAGATAGGAGTAAATCATAATGGTAAAATTTCTTTAGCAAAAAAACTTATTAAAGAAGCAAAAAATGCAGGTACTGATTTTGTAAAATTTCAAATATTTCAGCCAAATGAAATAACAACAAAGACTAACAAAAAAACAAAATATCAAAAAAAATTTGGAAAAAAAAATGAAACACAATTATCAATGCTAAAAAAATATTATTTGTCTAATCAACAAATAAAAGAATTACAAATTTATTGTAAATCGATAAAAGTAAATTTTCTAGCTTCAGTATTTGATCAGGAAAGCTTAAAAATCTATGAAAAGTTAAATCCAAAATTAATAAAAATACCGTCTGGAGAGATCACAAATAAACCTCTTTTAGAAAAAATTTCAAAATTGAAAATTAATATAATTTTATCAACTGGAATGAGTAGCTATAAAGAAATTTTCAATGCTTATAAGATCTTAAAAAAATCAAAAAAAAAAGTTATTCCTTTATATTGTATCAGTTCTTACCCAACAGATCTTAAAGAATTTAGTTTAAAAAAAATGCACATGTTAAAAAAAATAAATAGTGCTTTTGGTTTTTCCGATCATACCCTTGGAAATGTTGCTGCAATGTTTGCAATTTTTAATGGCGCTAGGGTTATTGAAAAACATCTTACATTAAGTAAAAAATTAAATGGGCCAGATCATTACGCAAGTATGGAACCAAAAGAATTTAAAAATTTTATAGAAAACATTAGAAATCTTGAATTACTTTTAAATAATAAAAAAATAGTAAACAATGAAATTGATAATAAAAAATTAGTTAGAAAGTTTTTGGTTGCAAAAAAACAAATTTTAAAAGGTCAGTATTTCACAGATGATAACATAACTACAAAACGATCAGGAGGTGGTATTTCACCAATGGAAATTAGTAAAATTGTAGGTTTAAAATCTAAAAAAAATTATTCTCCAGATGATATTATAGAAAAATGATGAGAATATGCATTTTTACAAGTTCTAGAGCAGAATACGGTTTATTAAGAAAACTAATTTTATCTATTATTAAAGATAATTTTTTTAAACTTGATTTAGTAGTTACAGGATCCCATCTTTCGAAAAAATATGGAAAAACAGTATCTGAAATAATTCAAGATAGAATTAAGATAAATAAAAAAATCTTACTTAATCTAAACAAAAGTAGTTCTTTCTATGTAAACAAAAATTTTTCTAAAATAAACAATGAAATGGGTAAATATTTTAAAAAAAAAAATTTCGATTTATTTTTAGTTTTAGGAGACAGGTATGAAGTGTTAGCTGGAGTTATAGCAGCATATATTAATAGAGTGCCTATTGCTCATATTCACGGAGGTGAAAAAACAATTGATAGTTTGGATGACTCTTATAGACATTCTATAAGTAAATTTTCAAATCTTCATTTAGTTTCTCATCAAAAATTCAAAAAAAGATTAGTACAACTTGGCGAAACCAAAAAAAATATATTTAATGTAGGAGGATTAGGTGCAGCCTCTATTAATAGTTTTAATTTTTTAAAAAAACAAGATATCGAAAAAAAATTAAAAATTCACTTTAAAAAGAATATACTTTTAGTAAATTTCTACCCTGAAATAAGTAATTTAAAAAAATCAATTATTAAATTAAAAAAAATTTTAATTAAATTAAAAAAAATCGAAAACAGTAGTATAATTTTTACATTACCAAGTCATGATATAGGTAATGATGATTTTCAAAAAATAATAAAAAATTTTGTAAGTAAAAATAAGAATTGTCGAGCATATGAAAATCTTGGACAAAAAGTTTTTTTATCACTTATGAAAATATCCTCTTTAATGATCGGGAATTCTTCAAGTGGTATTTTAGAGTGTCCTTCTTTTAATAAGTATTCAATCAATATTGGCAGTAGACAGGAAGGAAGAATTTATTCAAAATCAGTTATTAATTTACCAAGAGATATCTCTAGATTAGATAACATTATCAATAAATTGTTGAAAAAAAAACGTAATGATAAGATAGTTAATTTTAAAAATTCTTATTATAAAAAAAATACAATAAGTAATATAATTAAAATTCTAAAAACTGTTAAAAAATCTCAATTAAAGGATATTAAAAATTTTAATGATTTAAATATAAATATATGAGTATTAAAAATTGGAAAAAAAGCTTGATTTTTGAAAATGATATAATTTTCAATGCAATAAAAAAATTAGAAACAACAGGATTTCAAATTGTATTAGTTATTAACAAAAAAAAAGAATTTGTTGGCACTTTAACTGATGGAGATATTAGATCAGGTATTCTAAAAGGGGTAAGCCTAAAAATACCAGTAAAAGGTTTAACTAATAAGAGTCCAATTATAGTTAAACCTAACGAAAATAAAAATTTAATAAACAAATTAATGATTGAAAATTCTATTTTTCAAATCCCAATTGTTAAAAATAAAAAAGTTTTAGGACTTCACTTGAAAAAAGAGAACAGATTTGAAAAAAATAATATAAAAAATTATTTTTTTGTTATGGCTGGTGGTAAGGGAAAAAGATTAATGCCTTTAACTAAATCAATTCCTAAACCTTTATTAAAATTTAATAATCGGCCATTAATAGAAAACCTATTACTCAAAGCAAAAAATGAAGGTTTTGAAAATGTTATTATATCTCTGAATTATTTAGGAAATAAGATTAAATCAAAACTAAAAGATGGAAAAAAATTTGGTTTAAAAATTAAATATATTGAGGAAAAAAAAGTTTTAGGAACTGCTGGTTCATTAAGTTATTTAAAAAATAAAGTTAATAGACCTATCGTAGTAACTAATTGTGACATTATAACTGATCTAAATTATAATGATCTACTAAACTATCATCAAAAAAAGAGAGCAGATATTACACTTGTAGTTAAAGAACATCAGACTACAAGTGCTTTTGGTGAAGTACTTATTAAAAATAAAAAGGTTAAAAATATTATCGAAAAACCTATAACACTATCATATATCAATGCTGGTATTTATGTTTTGTCGTCAAACATATTAAAACATTTTAAAAAAAATGAAAAAATAGATATGAATGAATTAATAGATAAAATGATATTAAAAAATAAAAAAATTATTCCTTATCCAATGACAGAGAAGTGGTCAGATGTAAGTGAGAAAATTAAAATCCAAAACAAAAAAAAATGAAAAATAACTATAATTTGGTAAAATTGAAGAATCATTATGACTCAAAAGGATGGGTATTATTAAAACAATTTGTTTCAAAAAAGGATGCTTTAAAAATTAAAAATCTTATAAAAGCTTTTTTGAAGAAAAAAATAATACTAAACCAGAACTCTAGATCATATAATTTTGTAGGAAATAAAAATAATTTAAAAAATTTAAATTCTTTTCATGAACTTGGAAAAAATAAATATATAAAAAAAAAAGCTAATAGTGTTTATATTAAAAAAGTCGTAAAAAAATTTTTAAATAGTGAGGTGCAGTATAGATATAGTGAGCTATTTGCAAAGCCAGCTAAAATAGGACTTCCATCGCCCATTCATCAGGACAATTTTTATTGGGCTGTAAAAGGTGCCAATGCATTAACAGTTTGGGTTGCTTTGGATAAATCAAATAAAAAAAATGGTTGTATCTATTATTATGATGGATCTCATAAAAAAGGTATTTTAAGTCATAAACCATCTTATGCAAAAGGCAGTTCACAAACTATTAAAAATAAAAATCAGTTAAAAAAATTTAAAATTAGTTATCCAAGTTTGAATGTAGGTGATGCATTAATACATAATTGTCTGGTTGTTCATGGAAGTTCAAAAAATAATTCAAAAAAAGGTAGACAAGGGTGGACTATTCAATTTAAAGATAAAAAAGCTAAATACGATATTAAACAAAAAAAAATTTATGAAAAAAGTTTAAATAAACAAATACAAATGAGGTCCTAAAATTAAATGCCAGGTTATGAAATAATTAATTCAAAAGAAAGAAAAGCTTTAACTAAAATATTTGATGAGGGGTCAATATTTTTCTCACATGGTTTTGACAAATTAAGAAAAAAATATCATGTAAGAGAATTTGAAGAACATTGTAAAAATTTTTTTAAAGTAAAATATTGTTTGTTTGTTTCATCTGGAACTGCCGCAATAAAAATTGGTTTAAAATCATTAAATGTTAAACCAGGAGATCATGTAATTACTCAAGCTTTTAATTTTATTGCAACAATAGAAGCAATTTTAGATTTAGGAGCCATACCAAAAATTATTGGGATAGATGATTCCTTAAACATGTGTCCAGTGGAATTAAAGAAAAATATAACAAAAAAAACTAAAGTTGTGATTCCAGTTCATATGTTGGGATTTTCTGCAAATCTTGAAAAAATAAAATACGAGTGTAAGAAGAAAAAAATATCTATTTTAGAGGATAATTGTGAAGCAATAGGTGGGATGTATAACAAAAAATACTTAGGCACTTTAGGTGAAATTGGAGTGTTTAGCTTTGATTTTGGTAAAATAATAACAACTGGTGAAGGTGGTTTAATTCTAACAAATAATCAAAAAATTTTTAACTTTTGTAGAGAATATCATGATCATGGTCATATGAATTTAAAAAATTTATCGCGTGGCAATGATTTAGCTAGAATTCACGGTTTTAATTATAGAGCCACAGAGTTTCAAGGAGCAATAGGCAAAGTACAACTTAAGAAATTAAATACTCTATTAAAAGATAATAAAAAAAAATATTTAATTTTAGAAAAAAAATTAAGCAAAAAATTTATAATTAGAAAAATACATAATAATTCTAAACCTAATTACGATACATTTATTTTTTTTGAAAAAAATAAAAAAGAAAGAGATAAAATAATTTTTCTTTTAAAAAAATTAAAAATAGGAACAAAAAATCTACCTGATGCAATAAAATGGCATTGCTCTTATTATTGGAAGCATTGTTTACCCAAACATCAGATTAAAAATTCTTTATCAACAAAAAATAAACTTGAAGAGTGTATCGCAGTCCCAATTAATTATAGGATAAGTTTTAAAAGGTATAGAGAACTGTGCAATAAAATATTACTACTAAAATGAAACTTCTAACCATAATTCCAGCTCGATCTGGATCTAAAGGAATTAAAAATAAAAACTTAACAAAATTTTTGGGGAAACCATTAATTAGTTATTCTATAAATTTTGCAAAAAAAATAAAAAATAATACAACCATTGTTTGTACAGATTCCAAAAAAATTCAAAGTATTGCAAAGAAAAAATTTAAATTTAATGATTATACAAGACCAAAAAACCTATCTAAAGATAATACATTTTTAGCAAGTACATTGTATCACGCAGTGTCATGGGCTATTAAAAAAAAAATAGAATTTAATTCAATTTTAGTTTTGCAACCAACATCACCATTAAGAGATATAAAAGATCTAAATAAAATATTGAAATATTTTCATAAAAAAAAAAATAGCCAATCTTTATGTTCAGTAATTAAAATGAGGACACACCCAACTGAATGTGTTGAATTAAGCAACAAAAAATGGTCCTACATTGCAAATGAAAGGAGAGGACTCAGGCAAAAGTACAAAAATAAGTATTACTTTATTGATGGATCTTATTATCTTTTAAAAAAAGATTTTTTTTTAAAGAAAAAAAAAATTTTTTCTAATAAAAATATTTTTTTCCCGATATCCCTTAATTATCCGATTGATATTGATGATAAAATTGACCTAAAAGTAGCTGAAATAGTTTATAAAAATCATTATGAAAAAAATAGTTCTAGTAAAATTTAATTTTTTAAATAATTCATTAATAAGTTAGTATTTAATGAAGAGAGATATTATATTTTTATTTCCAAATACAAAAAATCAAAAATGGAATGAGGAGAGATTTTATATATCTAAATTAAAAAAAAAATTTAAAGTCCATATTTTTTATTTCAATCCTAGAAATAATAAAAATTATAATCGTTTTTCCAAGAAAAATTTTTTTAAATTTATATCAAAATTCAATAATCCAATTTTTATGAATCATTTAGATAAAAATGATAAAGACTATAAAATAAATAAAACTTTGAAAAAAAATAAAGTTTTACAGACATTTCAATATACATACAGACCCAGTTTTAAAAATGAATCAATTATAAATTTCATTAACAGCGATTATATTGAATTTTTATTAAAGTTATTTTTTAAAAAAATATTTCATTATTCTTTTAGTAATAAAAAAAATATTTATCATTATGACTACTTCATTACAAATGACAAAACTATATCAAAAAAACAACTAATAAAATCACATGAAAGAGATTACTATAAATTCGTGAAGTATAAAAAAAAAGCAAATATAAAAAAAAATCAAGTAGTTTTTATCGATGATGCACCATATAACCATCCAGACTTTATTGCTTTAAATAGTTTGCCACAATTAATAAACGTCAAACAATATAAAATTAGACTAAATAAAATACTAAATTTTTTTGAAAATTATTTTGACACACAAATAATAATTGCAGGCCATCCAAGACTTAAAAATTCATTAAAATATAAAAATATATTTAGTGGAAATTTAATTAAATTTAATCAAACAGAGGATCTTATCGCATCTTCAAAATATGTATTGACGCAAGGATCTACAGCAATAAATTTTGCTATATTGTATAAAAAACCAGTATTATTTTTAAATAGTAAATTGTTTTATCATCATTATCAAAATCATATAAACTCTATGGCAAAATTAATTGGATCTAATTTATTTTATCTTGAAGATGAATGTTTTAAAAAAAATTTATATCCAAAATTAAATTTATTAAAATATAAAAAATTTATCAAAACTCACCTTATGTGCACTACATTGAAATCCAATGAACCATGGTATGATTTTGAAAAAAAATTTATGAATAATGTCTGAATTTCCACGTATAAAAATAAATTATTTTTCTAAAACAAAGAAAATTAATATTAAAGATTATATAGAAAAAAATTCAGATAACTTGAAAGAAGAATTTTTAAATTTTTTAAATAAATTAGAAAATATTAAAATTAATAATAGAAAAATTTATGAAATTTTTTCATTAGCGAATAACCATAATCTATGGGAAATGTCTCTAATTAAAGAAAAAAGTTATTTAAAATCAAAAAATATTTATAAAGTTATAATTTTTTTAGCTATAAGAAAAATTATACATGAAAACAAAATTAAAAAAATTTATTTTTATAACTTACCTATTGAAAATGAGATAATTGAGCCTCTACTTAAAAATAAACATTTTTATTATAAATTTGAAAACTCAAATAATTCAAATAAATCTATAAAATTTTTTTTAAAAAATTTTTTTTTAGTTCGATTTTTCTACTATTTTTTTTATTTATTTAAAAAATTATTTATTGAATTATTTTTCAATAATTTTAAAGACAATCACTCAAATGTTTTAATTTTAAGTTATTTTGCACATTTTAATATTAAAAAAAAAGGAAAGATTAGATTTAATCAATTTGGTAATTTATCTAATATTTTAAATGAGAAATTTTCAATTGATAATCAGTATATTTTTGTCCCTAATAAAAATAATTTAACAATAAACTCTCTTCCTGAAGATATTAAAAGTACCTATTCAATGTTAAATAGTAAATTAAATTTATACAGTAAAATATTAATTATACTCAGATATTGTTTTTTTTCTGTAAAATTTACTTTTATTAAAAACACATATTTAAAAAAATATAAAAATATTCATACAATTTTATTTAACATAATGTCAGATGACTATGACTCATCCTTTGCAGGACCAGTACTTATTGATAATTTAATATGGATAGAGGTTTTTGAAAATTATTTATCAGAAACCAATAAAAAAAAATTTGGAATTTTTCTGTTTGAAAATCAAGCTTGGGAAAAGGCAATGGTTACTGCTTGGAAAAACTATAATCATGGTGAAATATTTGCATATACACCTACCAGTATTAATTATTGGCATTTGTATAATTTCGATAATTCAAAAAAAAATTATTCATCTCCTTCAAAAATATTAATATCAAGTAATGATGGTTATAAACTTTTAAAGGAGCAGTATAAAAACAAAAATATAAAAATTCATAAAGTAGAGAGCTTATGGTATAATTATTTACTAGATATTAAGCCCATTAATACTCATAATAAAAAATTTATATTAATCATTGGAGATTATTCACCAAAAAGAAATTATAAAATTTTTAATATAATCAAGAATTCTGCATTAAGGAAAAATAAAAATATACTATTCAAACCACATCCTCACGATGTCAAAAAATACAATTTAAAAAATATAAGAGTTACCAAAAAAAATAATGAATATTTTTTTAAAAATTCATCTCTTGTAATATCTCCTGGTTCGACTGCTGCAATATTAGAATATCTATATTTTGGTAATAAAGTTTTTGTTTATGATGATCCTAATGATTTAGATGTTTCTCCAATCAAACATTTAAACTATCAATTTAAATTTAAAAGTGTAAAAGAATTTAATAAATTATTAAAAGCTAATTTTAAAAAAAATAAAATTATTAATAATTTCAAAAATTATTACGTTTTAGATAAAGGTCTAAAAAAATGGAAAAAATTATTATAAAATTAACTAAATTATATTACACTTTTAAATTTAAAAAATATTTACAGAAAATAAGAGAATTAATTGAAAAAAATCATAAGAAAAATATTACAGTTTTGGATATTGGAGCTGCTGGAGGTGCTAATAGTAAATGGAAAATTTTTGGAAATAAAATTGATATTATTTTGGTTGAGCCGCATAAAGAAAGTGCTTTAGAACTTAAAAATAATGGAATAAAAGTAATTGAGTCAGTTTTGTCATCAAAAGATAATGAAGAAATTAAATTTTATAATGCAAAAAAACCACTAAATTCATCTTTTTATAAGCCCAATTTTAATCATTTAAATAAATTTTCAGATTCGGAAAGATTTAAAATTATTTCTGAAGAATCTGTTGTTACAAAAAAATTAGATACTGAAATAAAAAAATTCAATCAACCATATTTTATCAAAATTGATACCGAAGGTTCAGAGTTAGATATCCTAAAAGGATCAACAGAAACATTATCAAATGTTTTTGGATTAGAAGTTGAGTGCTCTTTTTATCAACTTAGAGAAAATCAACCATTATTTGATGACATAAGAAAGTATCTTGAAAATCTAGATTTTGAGTTTGTTGATTTTGCAAGCATGATAAGATGGGAAAAAGATAAATTTAGTTTCTTTGGACAACCGCAAATAACTGATGCACTATTTTTAAAAAAAGAAGAATTAATAATTGAAAAATTTAAAAGTGATAAATTACAAATGGAAGATTTAATGAATTACTTTGCTATTTTGATAGCATATGAACGAATAGATATATTAAAATTTGTTTACAAAACTGCTGGTGTTTCTTCAAAGTATATT
>MDTG01161223.1_pt1 | contig 21912 bp, 21 predicted proteins | sample 811421 | NCBI WGS metagenome assembly MDTG01 (sample SAMN05326645, study PRJNA326480) | marine metagenome | isolation source: seawater | place: Pacific Ocean: South East | collected 2011 | reverse complement strand
AGTTTTAAAAAAAAAAACTTGTTTATTTAGTTTTATTAATATTAATTTTTGCAACAATAAAATTTCATATTAGGTACAATATTGATAGAAAATTCATTGACATAGAAAACAAAGACAAAAGTGTTGCTTTTCATGCTTCAGAGATTCATAAAAATTTATCAGGTTTAAATTGGATTTCAGCTATGAGTGAAACTGAAGATGATAGAATTTTGCTTAACGAGGCCTTAGAAGTTATAAAAAAGGATAAGAGTAATATAATGATGATTACCCATTATCAATTTTTATCAACAATATTTGATAAAGATTACAATATTCTTAATAGGTGGTATTTTTGGGATAATAATAGCCACCCAACTGAAAACCATAAGTATTTTGACTATTATAAGAAATTTGCAACGAACAAGCTTAATAAAGAGAATATAGAAACAATTTACTTATTAGGATTAAAAGATGAATTTAAGTTTGAAAATATAAAGAATTATTTTGTTAACAAATGTTTTGAAGAAAAAGTGATAAGTGAGTCAAGGTTTATCAAACTAACTTTAAAAAATTGTACAAAATAGCTTTTTATTTGCATAGAAAATTGTTATTTATGAAGAATAAGTGTTATAAAATTTCCCAACAATTATGAATATTCACGAGCACCAAGCAAAAAAATTACTATCTGATTTTGGCGCCCCGATATCAAAAGGAATTGTAATTTTAAAAAAAGACGACATAGAAGATAAATTATTACATTTACGAGGTGATACGTTTGTAATAAAAGCTCAAATTCATGCAGGTGGGAGAGGAAAAGCTGGTGGCGTAAAAGTCGTAAAAAAAAATAAAAACTTAAAAAAAGAAATAGAGGATATGTTTGGTAAAATTTTAGTGACTCACCAAACAGGTCCTGAAGGAAAAGAAGTAAAAAGAGTTTATGTTGAAGAGGCTTCAGATATAGAGAAAGAATTTTACTTATCTTGTTTGATTGATAGAGAAACCTCTAAAATTGCTTTTATAAGTTGTACAGCAGGCGGTATGGATATTGAAAAAATTGCAAAAGAAGATCCTAAAAAAATACTTACAACTAAAATAGATTTAACTGACAAATTAGATACTAAAGATATAGAAAAAATACTTGAGCCTTTTAACTTTAATGCTGAACAAAAATTAGAGGGGATAAAAGTTGTAAATTCTATGTTTGAAATTTTAATTAAAAAAGATGCATTACTAATTGAAATAAATCCATTAATAATAACGAAGGATAAAAAGGTGATCTGTTTAGATGCAAAGATGAATTTTGATGATAATGCAATGTTTAGAAGACCTGATATTCTTTTATTACGAGATTTAAATGAGGAAGATCCTATGGAAATTAAAGCAAGTAAATTTGATTTAGCGTACATTAAACTTAATGGATCAATTGGATGTATGGTTAATGGTGCAGGGCTAGCAATGGCAACTATGGATATAATCAAGCTTTACGGAAAAGAGCCAGCAAACTTTCTAGATGTTGGTGGAGGAGCCTCAAAAGAAAAAGTAACCGCTGCATTTAAACTTATTTTATCCGATCCAAATGTGAAAGGAATTTTAATAAATATATTTGGTGGGATAATGCGATGTGATGTTTTGGCTCAAGGTGTGGTTGATGCAGCTAAAGAAACTAATTTAGATATTCCTTTAGTTGTGCGATTAGCAGGGACAAATTTTGAAAAAGGTAGAAAAATTTTAGATGACTCAGATTTGAAAATCTTATCTGCAACGGATTTAAATGATGCCGCTAAGAAAATTGTTGAGGCTGTTAAATAATGTCAATAATTGTGAATAAGAAAACCAAAGTTATTTGCCAGGGATTTACCGGCAAACATGGATCATTCCACTCTGAACAAGCTTTAAAATATGGAACTAAACTTGTTGGTGGAGTAACTCCAAAAAAAGGGGGACAAAAACATTTGGGCTTACCAGTTTTTAATACTGTATTTGAAGCAAAAGACAAAACAGGTGCAGATGCAACAATGATTTATGTTCCACCAAAATTTGCAGGAGAAGCCATAATAGAGGCTATCGAGGCAGAAATTGGGTTAATAGTTTGTGTCACAGAGGGTATTCCTGTTATTGATATGTTAAAAGTGAAAAAGAGTCTCAAAAAAAGTAAAAGTAGATTAATAGGTCCTAACTGCCCGGGGATTATAACTCCAGATGAATGTAAAATTGGAATAATGCCTGGGAGCATACATAAAAAAGGTTCAGTTGGGATAGTTTCAAGATCTGGAACGTTAACTTATGAAGCAGTCGCTCAAACTACTTTTAACGGTATTGGCCAGTCTACTTGTATTGGCATTGGCGGAGATCCAATAAACGGAACTAATTTCATTGATTGCTTAGAGCTTTTTCTTAAAGATAATGAAACAGGATCCATAATCATGATTGGTGAAATTGGCGGGACTTCTGAGGAAGAAGCTGCCGAATTTCTTAAAAGTGAAAAAATAAAGAAGCCGGTGGTAGGTTTTATTGCTGGTTTAACGGCACCCAAAGGAAGAAGAATGGGTCATGCAGGTGCAATAGTTTCAGGTGGAAAGGGAGGCGCTGAAGATAAGATTGAGATAATGAAATCAGCTGGTATTTTTATATCAAAATCTCCCGGTGATATTGGACAAACGCTACTAGAAAAACTTAAAGTTTAATTTTTAATAATTTGTGATAAAATAATATACTTCAATGTCATCATTTAATAATATACATAAAAAAACATCTTTTTTATCTGGTGTAAACTCTTCTTTTTTGGATGAATATTATTCAAAATATCTTCAGGATCCAAATTCATTACCAAATGAGTGGAAATCTTTTTTTGACGGGCTTGGAGATGACCAAAATATAGTTTCTAAACATATTAATGGTCCAAGTTGGTCACCAAAAAAAAATAGGATTAAGAAAAAGATCAACACTGAGGACAAATTAACTAAAAAGGAAAATCTAGAAAATATTTTTGATAACAAATCGACCGAAACAGCAGCCCAAGACTCTGTCAGGGCAATTATGTTAATTAGAGCTTACAGGATAAGAGGACATTTAATAGCAAATCTTGATCCATTAAATCTTACAGAAAAAGATGAGCACCCGGAATTAAAACCTGAGACATACGGTTTTTTAAATAAAGACTATACTAGAAAAATATTTTTAGACGGAGTCTTAGGTCTTCAATATGCAAATTTACACGAAATAATGAGAATACTAAAAAGAACTTATTGTTCTAAAATTGGATATGAATATATGCATATGGGCGACCCAGAGGAGAAAGCTTGGTTTAGAAATAGGATAGAAGGACCAGAAAAAGATATTAAGTTTACTGATAATGGAAAAATGGCAATTCTTAATAAGATTATTCAAGCAGAAGGTTTTGAAAAATATTTACATATAAAATTTGTTGGCACGAAAAGATTTGGATTAGATGGAGGAGAATCTTTAATACCTGCATTAGAACAAATAATCAAAAGAGGCGGAAATCTAGGTGTAAAGGAGATCAAAATTGGGATGCCGCACAGAGGAAGATTAAACGTCTTAGCAAATGTTATGGGAAAACCTTACAAAGCTATCTTTAGTGAATTTTTTGGTAAAAGCTCCTCATCGACGAAAGATTTTGAAGGCGATGTAAAATACCACCTTGGAGCATCCGCTAATAGAGAATTTGACGGAAACCTTGTTCATATCAGTCTTACAGACAATCCATCACACCTAGAGGCTGTTAATCCTGTGGTCTTAGGTCAAGTCAGAGCCAAACAATTTTTTCACAGAGATCCAAAGAGAAAAAAAGTAATCCCAGTTTTAATTCATGGTGACGCAGCATTCGCTGGCCAAGGCGTTGTCGCTGAGTGTTTTGCAATGTCAGGATTACCAGGACATAACATCGGAGGAACGATTCATTTAATAGTTAATAATCAAATTGGTTTTACAACTGCTCCGAGGTTTGCTAGATCATCACCTTATCCATCTGATGTTGCAAAAACTGCACAAGCTCCCATTTTACATGTAAACGGTGATGATCCCGAGGCAGTAGTTCATTGTGCCAAGATAGCCACTGAGTACAGACAAAAATTTAATCGAGATGTTGTAATAGATATGGTTTGTTACAGAAGATTTGGACATAACGAGGGAGATGAGCCCTCTTTTACACAACCAATAATGTATAAAAAAATTAAAAATCATCCAACCACTCTGTCAATTTATGGTGAAAGAATTGTAAAAGAAAGATTAGTTAGTGATGTTGAATTATCAAAAACAAAATCAAATTTTAAAGAATTTTTGGAGCGTGAATTTAATTCATCAAAAAGTTATAAATCGGAGTTAAAGTGGTTTGATGGAGTTTGGTCCAGATATAAACCAGGAAAAGGTAAAGATAAAAGGGGTGTAAGTGGAGTTGAAAAGAGGGAACTTTTAATTATTGGAAAAAAAATCACTGAAATACCAGCTAATTTCAATATTCATAAAACACTCAGGAAAATTTTTTTGGACAAGCAAAAAATGGTTAATGGTGAAATACCAATTGATTGGTCTACCGCGGAGTCTTTAGCTTTTGGAACACTACTAAATGAGGGATTCTCGGTGAGATTATCTGGTCAAGATTCTGTTAGAGGAACTTTCAGTCAAAGACACTCGGTACTTAGAAATCAAGATAATCACGACAGATATGTTCCATTGAATAGTTTAGTAAATTCTAAAAGCAAATTTGAACCAATAGATAGTTTATTATCTGAGCTAGCGGTACTTGGATTTGAATTTGGATATTCTTTATCAGAACCTGAAACGTTAGTTTTGTGGGAAGCACAATTTGGAGATTTTGCAAACGGAGCACAAGTTATTATTGATCAATTTATAACTTCATCAGAGGCAAAATGGGGAAGGGCTAGTGGTTTAGTAATGTTATTACCCCATGCATATGAAGGGCAAGGACCCGAACATTCATCTGCAAGACTTGAGAGATTCTTACAAATGTGCGCTGGGGAAAATATTCAAGTTGTGAATTGCACAACACCAGCAAACTACTTCCATGCATTGAGAAGGCAAATGCATAGAGCATTTAGAAAGCCACTTATAATTATGACACCAAAGTCACTCCTTAGAAATAAAAGGTGTGTTTCAAGGTTAGATGATTTTACAAAATCAAACTCATTTCACAGAGTTCTAGAAGACCATGCTTATGAAAGAAATAGTAATCTAATTAAGCTTAAAAAGGACGGACAAATTAAAAAAGTAATAATTTGTTCTGGCAAAATTTATTTCGATTTAATGGAAGCTAGAGAGAAGATTAAAAATGACAAAGTAGTTTTTGTTAGGTTAGAGCAAATTTATCCTTTTCCCGCAAAAACACTAGCTAAAATTCTTAAAAGATATAAAAATGCTGACTTTTCTTGGTGTCAAGAAGAGCCCATGAATATGGGAGCATGGAACACTGCAAGAAATTATATTAATAGAGTATTATCTATAATTAATGCGAAAAATATCAAAGTTTCTTACATTGGTAGAAAAGCGTCTTCAACAACTGCGACTGGAAACCTAAATAAACATCTTGCACAACAAAAAGAAATATTAGAAAAGGTAGTTGGTAAATTAAAATAATTAAATGGCTGAAAAAATATTAGTTCCAACATTAGGTGAGTCTGTGACAGAGGCAACTGTTGCAAAATGGTTAAAAAACAAAGGAGATAAGGTAACCTCAGATGAACCTCTTGTTGAACTAGAAACAGATAAAGTTAATGTCGAGGTCCCGGCACCTACGAACGGGATGCTTGAGAGCATAACTGTTAATGAAGGTGAGACAGTAAATGTTGGTTCACTATTAGGGACCATTTCATCAAAGATTTCTAAAGTACAGAGCAATGAGAAGAATTATAATCCTCCACAAAAAAAAGAAGTCGAAAAAAATTTAAAAGATGTTAAACAAATTAAACAGATCAATAAGACAGAAGAACCATTAGTTTTGTTTGATGAAAATAATGAAAATGAAACGTTAACATCAGAAAATCCCTTGGTTCTATCTGTTGAAAACAGTAAAAAAGAGGAAAAATCAAAATCTCAATTTTCACCAGCAGCAAGGAAGCTTGCTGCTGAATCAAAATTAAATATAAATAAGATAAAAGGTACGGGTAAAAATGGTGTAATTTTAAAAGAGGACGTGATGAGTTTGATGGGCATCAAACCTAGTCCTTCAAACAGAAGAATAAACTATGGTCCAGAGGAAAGAATTAAAATGACAAGGTTGCGATTAACAATCGCTAAAAGATTGAAAGAAGCTCAAGAAAATGCTGCAATGTTAACTACATTTAATGAAGTAGACATGCATGAAGTGATAAAAATGAGAAATGATTACAAAGACGAATTTAAAAAAAAATATAGTGTTAAGTTAGGTTTCATGTCGTTTTTTTCAAAGGCATGTATATTGGGATTAAAAAATTACCCTTCAATAAACGCTGAAATTCAAAATGACGAAATAGTATACAAAAATTATTATAATATAAGTATTGCTGTTGGAACTGAAAAGGGACTTGTGGTTCCTGTTTTAAAAAGTACCGATGAAATGTCTTTTGCAGAAATAGAGAAAAATATAGAAGATTTAAGCCAAAAAGCAAGAGATGGAAAAATTAAGATTGAGGATTTACAAGGTGGAACTTTTACAATCACCAATGGAGGAATTTATGGATCAATGTTATCTACACCTATACTTAATCCCCCGCAATCTGCTGTACTTGGGATGCACAACATTGTTGAGCGATCTATTATTAAAGACGGTGAGATAGTTATTAGACCAATAATGTATCTCGCTCTTTCCTATGATCATAGAATTATTGATGGTAAGGAAGCCGTATCTTTTTTAAAAATAGTAAAAGATACTTTAGAAGAGCCAAAAAGACTTTTTTTAGATTTATAAAATGGAAAATAATTTTGACTTAATTGTTATAGGAGGTGGCCCAGGTGGTTACGTATGTGCCATCAGAGCGGCACAACTTGGTTTGAAAACAGCCTGCGTTGAAAGTCGAGGCACGTTAGGTGGTACTTGTTTAAATATAGGTTGTATCCCGTCAAAAAGTTTACTTAATTTATCTGAAAATTATCAAAAAGCAGTTAAAGATTTTAACAACCAAGGTATTGAAGTAGATGGAGTAAAACTAAATATCGATAAGATGATGTCAAATAAGGAAAAGTCAGTGCAGGTTTTAACAAAAGGTGTAGAATTTTTATTCAAAAAAAACAAAGTTACCTATATCAAGGGAAAAGGGTCTTTGCTTTCAAAAAATGAGATAGAAGTAAATGATGCGTCTGGAAAAAAAACTTTCAAATCAAAAAATATTGTAATAGCAACTGGATCACTCCACACTTCGATACCTAAGATTAATATCGACGAAAAAGATATAGTTTCTTCAACTGGAGCTTTGTCATTTAAAAAGGTTCCTGAGTCCATGCTGGTCATTGGAGGAGGATATATCGGTTTAGAAATGGGCTCTGTTTGGAAAAGGCTAGGTACCAAAGTTCAAGTTGTAGAATTTCTTGATCACATTATTCCAGGGATGGATATGGAGATTTCAAAAGAATTTCAAAAAATTCTTACAAAACAAGGAATAAATTTTAAACTTTCAACCAAAGTGAGCAGTGTGACAAAACTTCAAAATAATTTAAAAGTTGAAATAATTGACAACAAAACATCAAAAAAAGATTTTATACAAGTGGAAAAAGTTTTGGTAGCGGTTGGAAGAAGGCCATTTATTGATGGTCTTAATCTTGAAACAGTCGGTATTAAGTTAGATAAGTCTGGAAGGATAGAAACAAATGAAAAGCTTCAAACAAATATAAGTAATATATTTGCGATTGGAGATGTGATTAAAGGACCTATGTTAGCACACAAAGCTGAAGAAGAAGGCATAGCTGTTGCAGAAATATTAGCAGGCCAAGCTGGTCACGTTAATTACGATGTTATACCTGGGGTAATATATACATCTCCAGAGGTTGCAATGGTTGGAAAAACAGAAGAGCAATTAAAAAATGAAAAAATTAAATATAAAGTTGGAAAATTTCCATTTTTGGCTAACTCAAGAGCAAAGGTAAACAATGAAACCGAAGGTTTTGTAAAAATTTTAGCAGACTCACACTCGGACAAAGTCCTAGGAGTTCACATTATCGGCCCACATTGCGGCGATATGATAGCGGAAATGGCTTTAGCTATGGAATTTGGGGCCAGTTCAGAGGATATAGCTCGAACTTGCCATGCACATCCAACACATACTGAAGCTATAAAAGAAGCGGCCTTAGCTGTTGATAAAAGACCAATTCATTTTTAAAAATTAAAATATTTAATAGAATCGACTTATGGAAATTCCTGTATTGTTGCCAAAAATATTCAATCATCCACTGACATACACAACAAAACTGAAGAAACTTAAAGCAGGTGATTTTGTTAAAGTGCCCTTTGGCAATTCAGAGGAAATTGGTGTTGTTTGGGATAAAAAACAATCAATTTCAAAAAAAATAAAGTTGAAAGAGATATTGTGTGATTTACCTGAAACCCGATTAGAAACAAATTTGATAAAATTTATAAATTGGTTTTCAATTTACAATATTGCTTCAAAAGGTTTGGTTCTTAAAATGTGCTTAGGAAAAAATTTCTTAACAATTAAAAAAAAGAATTTATCCGACCAAAAATTTTTAAAAAAAAATTCTTTTAAATTAAATAGTGCTCAAAAAAAAGTTTTGCAAAATTTATCTTTATTTGATAAGAGTTTTAGTACTACTGTTCTTCAAGGTGTAACTGGATCTGGAAAAACTCTTATTTATTTTGAAAAAATAAAAGAGATTTTAAAAAAAAAAAAACAGGTCCTTATTTTATTACCAGAAATTTTTCTAACAAATCAGTTCGAAAAAAGATTTCAAGATTTTTTTGGATTTACACCAGCTATATGGCATTCAAGAGTTACTCCAAAAAATAGAAAAATTATCTGGCAAGGAGTTTTAAAAAAAAATATTCAAATTGTAATTGGCGCAAGATCTTCTCTTTTTTTGCCTTTTAAAGATTTAGGATTAATAGTTGTTGATGAAGAACATGATCCGTCTTATAAACAAGATGAAGGTATTACCTATAATGCAAGAGACATGGCAGTTGCAAGAGCCTCAATAGAAAGTATTCCAATTTTATTAGTAAGCTCAATTCCATCTTTAGAAACATTTAAAAACATCAAAAACAAAAAATATAACCACGTGGTTTTAAAAAAAAGGTTTAAAAATTTTCCTTTGCCAAAAACAAAGATAATAAATATGGACATTAAAAAAACTAAAAGAAATTTGATAAGTGATGAAGCTTTAAATATTGTTAAAAACTATTTAAAAAATAAAAATCAAGTATTATTTTTTTTAAATAGAAGAGGATACTCAAACTTTTTAATTTGCAAGAATTGTGGGTTTAAGCATGTTTGCCCAAATTGTTCAATTTATTTAACTTATCATAATTTACAAAAGAAAGTAATTTGCCATTATTGCGGTTATTCTAAAGATTTAAATAGAAAATGCTTTAATGAAAAAAAATGTGATTTTTCAAAATATGGCATAGGAGTTGAAAAAGTTTTCGAGGAATTAAGAAATAAATTTCCACAAAAAAAAATTCAAATATTTTCGAGTGATTATCTTTCAAACACAAATTATTCTGCAAATTTGATTAAAGATATTGAAAATAATAAAGTAGATATTCTTGTGGGAACTCAAATGATTTCTAAGGGTTTTAATTTTCCAAAATTAAATTGTATCATTGTAGTAGATGCCGACTTTACAGGTAATAGTTATGATTTGAGAACGTCTGAGAAAAATATTCAGCTTTATAACCAACTAAGTGGAAGAGCGGGCAGATTTTCATCAAATTCTACAATCGTTTATCAAACAATAGCACCAGAACATAAAATTCTTGATGATTTAATCAATAACAATGTAGAAATTTTTTTAGAAAATGAACTAATGATAAGAAAACAAAATAATTTACCACCATTTAAAAAATTAATAGCTCTAATTATTACATCTAAAAAAAAGGATATTTGTTTCAATGGTGCCATTGAGATAAAGAAAGAACTGTTTAAAAAAATAAAATCTCAAATATTAGGCCCTGTTGAGGCACCAATATCTAAAATAAAAAAAAATTTTAGATCTAGATTATTAATTAAAACTGAGAATAACCTTATTACGCAAAAATTAATATTGAATGCTCTTCAAAACCTTAAAATCTCAAGAAAAATTAAACTCAGAGTTGATGTCGACCCAATAAATTTTGCATAATGCTATCAAAAGCTCCTTGAAGACTAATAGTCCATATGGTACGAAAATTGTATTCTAAGATAATCTTTAGGTAACACATTGAGCATAACAGACTTATTTTCAAATGAGGCCGCAGAAAGATACTCTCGTGCACTTTTTGCTGTCGGTAAAGATAGTTCAAATTTAGAAAAAATAGTGTCTAATACTAAAACTTTACTCAATTATTACAATTCGGATAAAGAATTTCAAAATTTTATAACAAATCCCACAATTGAACTAAAGACACAATTAGTTGCTTTTGAGATAATTGCAAAAAAAATGATTTTTCAATCAGAATTTAAAAATTTTCTATTTGTACTTACAACTAATAGAAGAGTTTTTTACTTAAAAAGAATTCTTACAAACTTTCTTTTATTAAATTCTAAGAATATGGGAGAGGTTAATGTATTATTAACATCATCTAAGGAACTCACCGATGCTAATCTAAAAGAAATAAAAGATGAGTTATCTAAAATTATTGGATCTCAAATCAAATTCGAATTTAGTGTAGATGAAAAATTAATAAGTGGTATAAAAATTCAAATAGGAAGTTTAATGATTGACACTTCATTAAAATCTAAATTAAATAATTATGAACAAATAATGTTGGAAAGATAAAATGGAAATTAATCCTTCAGAAGTTACAAAATTACTTAAAGATCAAATTAAAAATTTTGGTAAAAAAACAGAAGTTTTAGAAGTTGGAAAAGTTCTTTCCGTAGGTGATGGAATAGCAAGGGTATACGGATTGGACAATGTACAGGCCGGAGAAATGGTTGAATTTAAAGATGGCTCAAAGGGAATGGCTCTAAACTTGGAGAGTGACAACGTTGGAGTTGTGATTTTTGGAGATGATAAAGAAATCAAAGAGGGTGATACCGTAAAAAGAACAAATTCAATAGTTGATGTCCCAGTTGGTAAATCACTTTTAGGAAGAGTAGTTGACGGCCTTGGAAATCCAATCGACGGAAAAGAAAAATTAGATTTAAAAACACAGCGAAAAAGAGTCGAAATAAAAGCTCCAGGTATAATTCCTAGAAAGTCTGTAAATGAACCTATGCAAACGGGTTTAAAAGCTATTGATAGTTTGATACCGATAGGAAGAGGACAAAGAGAACTCATAATAGGTGACAGACAAACCGGCAAAACCGCCTTAGCTGTTGACACAATTATTAATCAAAAATCTATAAATGAGTCGGAGGATGAAAAGAAAAAATTATATTGTGTATATGTAGCGATTGGACAAAAAAGATCAACAGTTGCTCAAATTGTAAAGACGCTCGAAGATGCTGGTGCAATGAAGTATACTACAGTTGTTTCTGCGACTGCATCAGACTCAGCACCACTTCAATTCCTTGCACCTTACACCGGTTGTACAATAGGTGAATATTTTCGAGATAATGGTATGCACGCTCTTATCATCTATGACGATTTATCCAAGCAAGCAGTAGCATACAGGCAGATGTCTTTGTTATTAAGAAGGCCACCAGGAAGAGAAGCATATCCTGGAGACGTTTTTTATCTTCACAGCAGACTATTAGAGAGAGCCTCAAAATTGAATGACGATAATGGCGGTGGTTCGCTTACTGCGCTTCCAATTATAGAGACTCAAGCTGGAGATGTTTCAGCTTACATACCAACAAATGTAATCTCAATAACTGACGGTCAGATTTTTCTGGAAACTGAATTATTTAATCAAGGAATTCGGCCGGCTGTAAATGTTGGTTTATCTGTTTCTAGAGTTGGTTCTGCTGCTCAAACTAAAGCAATGAAAAAAGTGGCTGGATCTATTAAATTGGAACTTGCCCAATACCGAGAAATGGCTGCATTTGCGCAATTTGGTTCAGATCTTGATGCATCGACTCAAAAATTATTAAATAGGGGCTCCAAGCTTACTGAATTATTAAAACAGGATCAATATTCACCCTTAAAAGTTTCTGAACAGGTATTGTCCATTTTTGCAGGAGTAAGAGGATTTTTAGATGATATAGAATTAAACAAAATTAAAGATTTTGAGATAAAATTATTGGAAAAAATAAAATCTGAGAACATTGAAATTATTGATAAAATTGAAAAAACTGGGAAACTTGATGATGATGCGGAAAAACAGATCATTTCAATAATAAACGAGATAAAGAAAAAATAATTTATGCCGAGTTTAGATGATTTAAAAAAAAGAATTAAAAGCGTAAAATCTACACAAAAAATAACTAAAGCTATGAAAATGGTTGCAGCAGCTAAACTCAAAAAAGCTCAAGAAAATGCTGAGCAAGGGAGACCTTACAGCTTAAGATTAGAAAAAATAATATCTAACTTAACTTCGTCTTTAGCAGACAAAGAGAATGCGCCAAAGTTACTAGTCGGAAGTGGTTCAGATAATGTTGTACTATGCGTGGTCATGACATCAGATAAAGGCTTATGTGGCAGTTTCAATTCAAGTATTTGCAAAAAAGCAAAAAATTTTTTTAAAAAAATAACAAATAAAGGAAAAGAAATTAAGATTATAACAGTTGGAAGTAAGGGATATGATCAGCTTAAAAGGGAGTATGGCGATAAAATTATAGAAAAAATTAGTTTTAAAGAAAGAAAAAAAATTTCATTTAAAGAGGCAGATGAAATAAGTAAACTAATCCTGAATTTATTTAAAGAGCACAAATTTGATAAATGTAATATATTCTTTAATAATTTCAAAAATGTAATTACACAAATCCCTCAAAATCTGCAAATAATTCCAGCAGATAATAAGAATGAAAATATTGAAAGCACAAAAGATAGTAACCCTTATGAATTTGAACCTGACCAAGAAGAGATATTAGACGAAATATTACCAAAAAATATTTCAACTCAGATTTATAGAGCTTTTTTAGAAAACGCAGCAAGCGAACAAGGATCTAGAATGACTGCCATGGACAATGCAACTAGAAATGCAGGAGACTTAGTTGATAAACTTACAATCAATTATAATAGAAGTAGACAAGCTGCTATTACAAAAGAGCTTATAGAAATAATATCTGGAGCAGAAAGTTTATAAAATGACTAGCAAACAGGGAATAATTACGCAATTAATCGGAGCAGTAGTAGATGTAAAATTTGAAGGAGATCTACCAGAGATTTATACTGCTTTGGAGGTGAATAATAGTGGCAATAAACTTGTTCTTGAAGTAGCACAACATCTTGGAGAGAGCAGTGTTCGAACAATAGCAATGGATGCGACCGAGGGTTTAAAAAGAGGTGATAAAGTAATAAATACCGGCTCCCCTATAAGCGTGCCGGTGGGTCCAGAAACTCTGGGTAGAATAATAAATGTAATTGGCCAGCCGATTGACGAAAAAGGAGAAGTAAAAACAAAGGAAAAATGGCCAATACACAGGTCAGCGCCTAAATTTACTGATCAATCCACTGAAACCGAAATATTAGTTACCGGAATTAAAGTAATAGATTTACTTGCACCATACGCCAAAGGTGGAAAAATTGGATTATTTGGAGGAGCAGGTGTTGGAAAAACTGTAACAATTATGGAATTAATAAATAATATTGCGAAAGCTCATGGTGGTTTCTCAGTATTTGCCGGTGTAGGAGAGAGAACTAGAGAAGGAAATGATTTATATCATGAAATGATTGAGTCTGGAGTAATAAAAAATGATGGTAAAGGCTCAAAAGCCGCATTGGTTTATGGTCAAATGAATGAACCACCAGGTGCGAGGGCAAGAGTTGCATTAACAGGTTTAACAGTTGCAGAATATTTTAGAGATAAAGAAGGTCAAGATGTTCTTTTCTTTGTTGATAACATTTTTAGATTCACGCAAGCTGGCTCTGAAGTATCAGCCCTTTTGGGCAGAATACCCTCTGCTGTTGGATATCAACCTACTTTAGCAACAGATATGGGAAATTTACAAGAGAGAATTACATCTACTGGAAAAGGCTCAATAACTTCAGTACAAGCTATATATGTTCCCGCAGATGACTTGACAGATCCAGCGCCTGCTACTTCTTTTTCTCACTTGGACGCTACAACTGTTTTATCAAGACAGATTGCTGAATTAGGTATCTACCCAGCTGTTGATCCCTTGGACTCAACATCAAGAATTTTAGATCCTAGAATTGTTGGTGAGGAACATTATAGGGTAGCAAGAGAGGTTCAAAAAATCTTACAAGCTTATAAGTCTTTGCAAGATATTATAGCAATCTTAGGAATGGATGAACTTTCAGAAGAGGATAAACTTACTGTTGCTCGGGCAAGAAAAATACAGAGATTTTTATCTCAACCTTTTTTCGTTGCAGAGGTTTTCACTGGATCGCCAGGAAAACTAGTTGATCTCGAGTCGACAATAAAAGGATTTGATGCTATTTGCAAAGGAGACTACGATAGTTTACCAGAGGCAGCTTTTTATATGGTAGGCTCAATTGAAGAGGCGGTTGAAAAATCGGAAAAACTCAAAGGTGAGACAAATTAGTGGAATTTTATTTAGAAGTAATAAGTCCTGAAAAAGTTTTAATTTCAAAACAAGTATCAGAAGTTACTGTGCCTGCGTACGAGGGAGACATGACTATTTTAGCAGAGCATGTTAATTTAGTAACTTTCCTTAGGCCGGGTATCATGAATGAAGTAAGCAGTTCTAATCAAAAAAGATATTTTATTGAAGAGGGAACCGTAGAATTTAGCAGAAATAAACTTTTAATCCTAACCCCATCAATTATTGATGTCGAAAAAATTGATAGATCGAAAATAAGTGAACAAATCAAAGACTTAGAAAATAAAGTTTTAAGTCAGAAGAATTCAGATAAACAAAATTTTCTTTATTCGCAAAAAATTGAAACTCTAAAAAATATCACTTAATAAAGTTTTTAATTTCAAGTGTTAGATTTTTATAAACTTCTTTTTTGAAATCGACTATAACATTCGGAAGATCATCAATTTTTATCCATTTCCACTCAATAAATTCAGGATTTTTTGTTTTTAAATTAATCTCTTTTTCATTGCCCAAAAAACGAGTTATGAACCATTTTTGCTTCTGTCCCCTGAACTTTCCTTTCCAAATTTTTCCAAGTAGACTAGAAGGAAGTTCATATTCAAACCATTTATCGATTTCTTTTAATATTTCTATCTTTTTAATACTTGTTTCTTCCTCTAATTCTCTTCTCATTGCTTGTTCTAAGTTTTCCCCATTATCTACACCACCCTGAGGCATCTGCCACTTATCAATAGGGTTATCTTTTCTTTTACCCACAAAAACATTATTTTTTCCATTGAGAACCACAGCACCAACACCAAGTCTCATTGGTAATATTTTTTTCCCCATTTTAGGATTGAAATAGTTTTATTGCGTAATTCAATTGATTGTCTGTCTCAGTATTTATAACAAAGTTATTTTCTTGTTCAATGATTTGTATATCAGGCGATACTCCAATTTCAGAAATTGATTGACCAGAAGGTAAATAATATTTAGAAACAGTTAATCTTATACCTCCGCCATTCTTAAGAGGAATTATTGTTTGGACTGAACCTTTTCCATATGAAGTTTCCCCTAAAATTATTGCTCTTTTGTGATCTTTCAAAGCACCGGCTAGAATTTCAGAAGCAGAGGCAGAACCTGAATTTATTAGCACAATTATTGGTTTACCTTTAATTCCATCCCCTTGTCTTGCAAAAAACTTTCTTGTTTCAGATACTCTCCTGCCTTTGGTTGAAACAATTTCACCGTCGTCAAGAAAAAAGTCGGTAATGCTTATTGCTTTATTAAGCAAACCACCAGGATTGTTTCTAACATCTAATATATATCCAACCGGATCGTTTCCCTTTTCGAATTGTTTTATCTTTTTGAAAAATTGTTTATCGCTATTTTCATTAAAAGATTTTAGTTTTACATAACCGATATTTTTTTCTTTTCCCAAAAGTTTAGCTTCAACAGATTTCACCTCAATAATTTCTCTAGTGATATTAAAATCCAAAGATCTCTTTTGGTTTTTTCTTCTCACAGTCAATTTAATACTACTACCAACCGGTCCTCGCATTAGTTTTACAGCTTCCATTAAAGTTTTTCCTTGAACTTGTGTGTCATCTATTTTCACAATATAGTCGCCAGCTTTTATTCCAGCTTTTGCAGCAGGAGTGTCGTCAATAGGAGCAATAACTTTTACCACTCCAGCTTCCATACCTATTTCGATACCTAAACCACCAAATTCTCCTCGGGTATCTGTTTGCATATTTTCAAAAAGTTCTGGTGACATATATGCAGAGTAAGGATCCAAAGATTGTAAAACGCCATTTATTGCAGAGTCCATTACATCTGCCTGATCAATCTCGTCAACGTAATCATCTCTTATTTTTTCTAAAACTTCACCAAAAATATCAATTTTTTCATATAGCTTTTCATTTGCGATGCTAGATTGAAAGGTTAAAGCAAAAAGAAATATAATTTGAAATAATATTTTTTTCATATCATTGCCTTTTCTTTTGGAATTGGTTCTGACCACATTTTTTCTAAATCATAAAAGCTTCTTTTTTCCGGATGAAATAAGTGGATTATAATGTTTATTGCGTCAACCAACTTCCAGTCTTCACTTTCCAACCCTTCTATTCTGCCGTTTAAACCTTTAGATTTCAGTTCATCAATAATATTATCTGCAATTGATTGAAGATGACGAGATGAAGTTCCTGATGCTATTATAATGAAATCTGCAATAAATGACTTTTTTCTAATGTCAATCGAGACAATATTTTTAGCTTTATTATTTTCTAAAGAGTTTTCGATAATTTTTTTTACTTTTAAAACATCCATTAATTTTTTTTTATATTATCTCTTATATTACTTGAAGATATATCTATTTTTTGGTTTTTTATAAACATAATATTTTTACTTTTTTTTCTAATTGTTGACATTATTTTTAAAGCTTTTTGATCAAAACCCCTTCTTGAAAATACAACTATTCTTGATAATTTTAGAATTTGATCCCAGTCGTGCCATTTCTTGAAGTTTATTATATTATCTGATCCAATTATTAAGTAAATGTTGTTAGATTTTTCTTTTTTTATTAAAAATTTTAAAAGCTTTATAGTTTTGGAAGATCTTACCTTATTATCAAAATAAACAACATTAATTCTTTTATTATCTTCGACTAGTTCTTTTGATAATTTTATTCTTTTTTGAAGAGAAAAGTATGGTTTTTTTTTAAGAGGATTTTTTTTGGTGACTAACCAATAAATCTTTTTTAAGTTTAGTTTTTTAAGACTATAATTTGCAATTTTAAGATGACCAATGTGAGGCGGATCGAAACTTCCACCAAGTATGCCAATAGGTTTATTAATAAATTTTACAATCAAAATTATTTTCTTATAATATTATTTCCAGAAACTATATATTTATATGATGTAAGTTGATCAATTCCAACTGGTCCTCTTGGAGGAAGCTTATTTGTTGAAATACCAACTTCGCCACCAAAACCAAATTCTCCGCCATCAGCAAATTGAGTTGAAACATTATGCATAGCGATTGAACTATTCACTTCGTTTAAGAAAATATCTGCAATTTTTTTATTATTAGTAATGATACTATCTGTATGCATGGTTCCATATTCTAAAATATGCTTAATTGCTTCATGAACACTGCTTACTGACTTTACAGATAGTTTTGGTTTTAAGTATTCAGTTCTCCAATCTATTTCTCTAGCTTTAGTAAGCTTATTTTTAAAAAATTTATTTATTTTATCATCGACAACTACTTCACAACCTTTATCAATTAAAGAATTTATTATTGCAACTCCATGAGATTTAATCACGTTTTTGTGAATTAATAATGTTTCCAACGCTCCACAAATACTTGTTCTTCTCAATTTTGCGTTTATTATAATTTTTTCTGCTGAGTTTAAATTAGAACTTTTGTCAAGATATATATGACACATTCCTTCCAAGTGGCCAATGACATGTATTTTTGAAAATTGTTGTACTTTTTTTACAAGTCCTTTTCCCCCTCTAGGAACAATTACGTCTATATATTTGTACATATTAGAAAGAAGATAGTTCACAATCTCTCTGTCTTTATTTTCAATAAATTGAACACAATTTTTGTCTAATCCATTTTTCTTTAACGATGCCCTAAATAAATCTGATAAAAGTTTGTTGCTATAAAATGCTTCTGATCCACCCCTTAGTATTGCACAATTTCCAGACTTTAAACATAATGCAGCAACATCCGCCGTTACATTCGGTCTACTCTCATAAATAACACCAATTACACCTATTGGAGTAGTAACTCTCTTAATTTTTAATTTATTTGGTCTTTTCCACTCCTTTAAAACTTTACCAATAGGATTTTTGAACTTTATTATTTCATCTATGGAGTTTTTCATATTATCAATTCTTTCTTTATTAAGTATAAGTCTATCGACTAAATTCTCTCTTTTAAGTAACTTTACGTCTTTCTTATTTTCTATAATAATCTTATTCAAGTTTTTAGAAAGTGTCCTGTTATAATCCTTAAGAACTGAAATAATTTTCTTATGATCTGCCCTTTTTAAACTGTTGTAAGCTAATCTTGAATTTTCTCCAATTTTTTTTAAATATTTCATTTTAAAGTTCTACCATATCATCTTTATGAATTATTTCTGATTTACTAGAATAACCTAAGATTTTTTGAATCTCACCACTTTGTTTACCTTTAATTTTATCAATTTCTTCAGATGAAAAAGATGATAGGCCTCTTCCTAAATTATTTTCTTTTTCATCCAATATAAGAACATTATCTCCTTTATTAAAATTTCCTGAAATATGAATTATCCCTGCTGCAAGCAAGCTTTTTCCATTCCTAAGAGCTTTGGACGCACCACTGTCTACATAAATTTTTCCTTTCGAATTTAAAGAACTAATAATCCATTTTTTTCTAGCATCTAATTTTGATATTTTAGGAACAAAATAAGTAAATTCTTTATTTTTTATCATGTTTGATAATGGTTGTTTCACTCTACCATCAGCTATAAACATATAACACCCAGAATTTATACAAATTTCTGCTGCCTCTAATTTGGTTACCATCCCTCCAGACCCATAATTATTGTTATTTTTTTTTACCAAACCATAGATTTTTTGATCTAAATTTCTTACTTCTTTTATCAATTTTTTTTTAGAATTGTCATATAACCCTTTTACATCGGAGAATATTATTAAAGTATCTGCACCTATTATTTGTGCTACTCTTGCAGCTAATCGATCATTATCACCATATTTAATTTCTGATGTAGCAGTTGTATCATTTTCGTTTACGATTGGAATTGCATTTAACTTAAATAAATTTTCAAATGTCCGCCTAACATTTAGGGCCCTTCTTCTTTGTTCTGTGTCATCAGGTGAAATTAATACTTGCCCAGTATTAATGTTATTTTTTTGAAAAACTTTTTTAAATTCCATTGCTAAATGAATTTGTCCAATAGCAGCAATCGCTTGACTCATTTCAATTTTAATTTTTTTTTGTTTAATTTTGAGGTGTTTTTGACCTAAAGCAATAGCTCCTGATGAAACTATTGTAACATTACTCTCTTTTTTGTTTTTTTTTATATCTTTAATTAAACTATCAACCCAACTAACTTTAAACTTTCCTTTACGATCAACCACAGTGGAGGAACCTAGTTTTATTACGATATTTTTCGAATTTTTAATTAGCATACTTCATTAGAATTTTTTTTATTTTTTTAATATCATTTTGATTAAACACAGAAATAATCTCAAAATTTTTTTTAATTTTTGATTTAAAAATTTTCAATTTTTTCTCAATTTTTTCTTTTTCAACAAGATCTGACTTATTTAGAAAAATCAACTCTTTTTTTTTTATCAGTTTTTTATCATAAGCAGCAAGTTCCATCCTTACTTTTTTGTAATTTTCAAACAAATTATTTTCAGTAATATCTAATATATGCAATAAAGACTTACACCTTTCTATATGTCTTAAAAATTTATCTCCAAGACCAATACCTTTATGAGCACCCTCAACCAACCCAGGGATATCAGCCAAAGTTACCTCAAAATTGTTATAAAAGCTTACACCTAAATTAGGTTTTAGTGTTGTAAATGGGTATTCAGCAATTTTTGGTTTAGCTTTTGTCACAGCAGCTAAAAAACTTGATTTACCTGCATTTGGTAAACCGATAATACCTATGTCTGCTATTACTTTAAGTTGTAACCAGATCCAAAATTCTTGTCCTAACTTTCCTAGTGTCTTTTTTCTCGGAGCTCTATTCGTCGAGCTTTTAAATTTTACATTACCAAAACCGCCTTTTCCACCTAAAGCCACAAGATATCTTTCACTATTTTTCGTGAAATCGTAAATAAGAGTATTATTATCTTCCTCGTAAATTTGGGTACCGACAGGAACTTTCAGAATGAGATCCTTCCCATTTGCACCCGTTTTATTTCTTTTGCTACCCGATTTACCATGTTGTGCTTTAAAATGTTGTGTGTACCTAAAATCTATTAAAGTATTTAAATTTCGATCCGACTGAAAGATTATAGAACCTCCAGATCCTCCATCCCCACCATCTGGCCCCCCAAATTCAATAAATTTCTCTCGTCTAAAACTTGCTGAGCCTGATCCCCCAGAACCAGCTTTAATAAAAATCTTGGCTTGATCTAAAAATTTCATTATAGGTTATAAAATTGTAAAGTTATTAATTTGGGATTACAGAAACAAATGTTCTGTTTAGTTTAGACTTTTTAAACTTTACTTTCCCTTTAACTAAAGAAAATATTGAATGGTCTTTTCCAATGCCAACGTTTTGACCAGGATGAATTTTTGTACCTCTTTGTCTAACAATTATATTTCCAGGAATTACAATTTGATCACCAAATCTTTTTACACCAAGCCTTCTACCCTTGCTATCCCTACCATTACGTGATGATCCACCTGCTTTTTTTGTTGCCATATTACTTTTTAACCTTATTGATTTCTTTTTTTGATAATACTTTTTTTAATTTATTCTCTTTTTTGCTCTCAACCTTTAATTCTTTATTATTTGATTCTGCGATAACTTTACCCTCTTTAGACAAAATTTTTGTAATTTGAATTTTAGAATGCATCTGTCTATGTCCATTCTTCTTTCTTGAGTTTTTTCTTCTTCGTTTGTGAAATACTAGTATCGTTTTATCCTTTACATTTTCTAAAAATCTAGCCTCTACTATTGCACCTTTGATATTTGGGTCACCTAGTTCAGTGTCATTACCATTATTTAAAAGTAAAACATTATTGAATTTAATAATTTTACCTTTTTCAGCTTCGATTTTCTCAATTTCTAATATTTTGTTCGCAGCAACTTTGTACTGTTTTCCACCTGTTTCTATAATTGCAAATGTCATAAACTATAATAATTAATTTACGGGAAATATATAGCGATTAGATACCAAGTCAAGTTTAATGATTAAAAAGCGTCTTTTAAATCACGTAATTTTCTGAATGTTTCGATGTCAGAAGCATTTTCTAATCCTAGTTCTTTTTTAACATTCTTATCATCACATCTAAGAAATATATTTGTTTTAAGCTCTTCTTCTAAAGTAACAGGAACTGTTGGAATGCTTTTACTGATTTTTTGATCAATAAGTTTTTTTCTTTCTTTAAGAAAAATGTTATTTTT
>MDTG01101900.1_pt1 | contig 21913 bp, 36 predicted proteins | sample 811421 | NCBI WGS metagenome assembly MDTG01 (sample SAMN05326645, study PRJNA326480) | marine metagenome | isolation source: seawater | place: Pacific Ocean: South East | collected 2011 | reverse complement strand
GTTTACTTAAGATTGAGATTCCTTTTGCTAAAGGATCAGAGTTAAAAACTTTGAAAATTAGCTAATATATTTTATTAAAAAATGTGTCCTAGCACATTTGTTTTCGTATATTACGGTTATGAAGAAATTTAAACAAATACAAACAATTAACGATCCAGCACTAGAACCTTATTTTATCACTAAAGATGAATATTGTTTTACTGTGAAAGAAAATGTAGCACCCAATACCAGTCATTTTAGGACTCAAGGTAAAGGTAAATCATATGAAAAATCCTTATCTTATTATCCTACATTTGAAGCGGCATTAGAAAAAATATCTACATTACAATTATCCCAAAAGGAAAATTATAATTCAATTCAGGATTATCTTAAAGATTATGATTCAATTAGTAATAAAATTAAAATTTATATAGATGGCATTAGAAGCACTGTTTGATGCAGTTATAGTAAAACCTATTGAAGTTGAAGAAACAACTTATGGAAATATAATTGTCCCCGATATAGGTAAAGAAACAAATGAAACTGGGGAAGTTATAGCTATAGGACCAGGTAAACATACTATTTCAGGGACATTATTACCTACACAATTAAAAATAGGAGATATAGTAGTATTACCTACAATGGGATTTACTAAATTACCTTATGATGGTGAAGAATATTATGTTGGACCCGAAAATCAAGTTTTAGCAAAAATAAATAATGAGTAAAGAAATTACATTTGGTACAAATGCCCGTGAAGAATTAGTAAAGGGTATTGATACATTAGCAGATGCCGTAGTGGCAACATTAGGACCTAATGGTAGGAATGCTGTAATAGATAATGGTGAATCACCTCAATCAACTAAAGATGGGGTAACAGTAGCTAAATCGATTTCATTATCAAACCCAACACAGGAATTAGGTGTTAAATTAGTTAAACAAGCAGCTATCCAAACAGCAAATAAAGCAGGAGATGGTACAACTACTTCAACATTATTAGCACGTGAAATGGTAAAAGCTGGTTTGAAAGCAGTTGCACAAGGTCAAAATGCAGTAAATATTAAACGGGATATAGATAAAGCAGTAGAAAAAGTAGTAAATAAACTAAAAAATATAGCTGAGGATATTACATCCGAAGACCAATTAAAACAAATTGCTACTGTATCGGCTAATAATGATGAAGAAACTGGTGAACTAATTGCTACTGCTATTGAAAAAGTAGGTATGGAAGGTGTAGTACATATTGAAGAATCCAGAACTGGGGAAACATATCTTGAAACAGTTGAAGGTATGCAATTTGATAGAGGTTATAAATCACCATATTTTGTTACTGATAATAATACAATGTCATCAGTATTAGAAAATCCTATGATATTAATTATAGATCAAAAATTAACCCAAGTAAAAGATTTATTACCAATTTTAGAGGCAGTATCTTCACAAGCTAAATCATTATTAATTATTGCAGAGGATATTGATAATGAAGCATTAGCTACTTTAATTGTTAATAAAATGAGAGGCACAATGAAAGTATGTGCTGTAAAAGCACCTGATTTTGGGGATAGGAGAAAGTTAGTTTTAGAAGATATTGCTATTACAACAGGTGGTCAAGTATTTAGCAAAGATAAGGGAATGAAACTTGATAAATTTAGTTGGGAATGGTTTGGTGAAGCTAGAAACGTAACTGTAACTAAAGAACAAACAACTATTGTAGATGGAAAGGGATCAATTGAATCAATTGAAGCACGTATTGAAGAATTACAACAACAAATCGACAAAGCAACTACACCATTTGAAATAGAAAAACTCCAAGAAAGGTTAGCTAAATTTGTAGGAGGAGTTGCTATTATTCACGTGGGTGGTGCTACTGAAACCGAAATGAGAGAGAAGAAAGATAGAGTAGATGATGCATTACACGCCACTAAGGCTGCCATTGAGGAAGGAATTGTCCCTGGTGGTGGTGTCGCTCTATTATATGCTTCACAAATATTAAGACGCAACCAAACAGGAAGTGCTATAGTTAGACGTGCATGTAGAATGCCATTTAATCAAATATTAGTTAATGCTGGATATGAGACAACTGAAGCACAAATGTTAGGTAAATATAACTTAGTAGAATCAGGCAATGATGTTTGGGCTGGGATTAATGTTGAAACTGGAGAAGTTATTAATATGAAGGAATCAGGTATTATTGATCCTACTAAAGTAACTAGAACAGCTCTACAAAATGCTGCCTCAATAGCAGGTACAATATTACTTACAGAATGTACAGTAGTAGATGAACCCAAAGAAGATAAACAACAACCACAATTAGACCCTATGATGGGAATGATGTAAATTTAAATTTAATTAATTATGACAAAGCAAGAAATTTTCGAACAAATTGATGCACTGTATGAAACATTTAAAGCAGAGCATGGTACAACTACTAAAGCGGGAGCACAAAGAGCTCGTAAAGCTATTGGTAGTATCAAGAAATTAGTAACAGATTATAGAAAAGCTTCAGTAAATGAAAGCAAATAATCCTGAAATTAATATTATTGAGGATAACGTTCTTATTGCTAGGCGGGTGCCGCCTGGTGATAAGTGGCGTTTAGTAGCAAATGAACCTGATGGACAAGTTCATCCTACTTTAACTGATACTTTAGAAGCATATATGACAAAAACTGGATTTAAGGGAGAGTATCGTTTAGCTCCTTTGAAAAGTGAATTATTTGCCGTAAATTCAACGGAGGAAATAATTGAACCAGAACCAGAAAAAAGATATTCAATATATGGTGAATACTAAAGAGAACACATTATTAAATGAAAAATATCGTCCTGATAGTTTAGATAATTATGTTGGTAATCCTAATTTAAAATCAACGCTATCGAAACAATTATCCCAAAATGATATTCAAAATTATCTATTTTACGGACCCGCAGGTACAGGTAAAACTACACTTGCTAAGTTAATAGTTAATAATTTAGATTGTGATTCACTTTATATTAATGCTTCAGATGAACGAGGCATTGAAACCATAAGAGATAAAGTAACCGGTTTTTCATCTGTTGCCAGTATTAAATCTTTAAAAGTAGTAATATTAGATGAAGCTGATTTTTTAACAATTCAAGCACAAGCTTCTTTACGTAATGTAATTGAAACGTTTTCTCGGACTACAAGATTTATCCTAACTTGTAATTTTGTAGAAAGGATTATTGATCCTATCCAATCACGTTGTCAAACATTTAAAATAGTTCCACCGACTAAAAAAGAAGTAGCGGTCCACATAGCAGGAATATGTGATAAAGAGAATATAGGTTATGAAATTCCATCGGTAGGGAAATTAGTAAATAAGTATTATCCTGACATTCGTAAAATGTTAAATACTGTTCAATCAAGTACTGTAGAGGGCCATTTACAACTTGATGATAGTTTACTTGTTTCATCTAGTTATATGGACTCTGTGCTTGAAGAGTTAAAACAGGGCAATTATAAAAATATAAGACAAATAATAGCAGATTCGGGAGTAGATGATTTTGAAGAATTATTTCGTTTTTTATATGAAAATGCTTCTGAATATATGCCTAATAAAGAAGGTACGGCTGCTATGTTAATAAATGAACATCAGTATAAATCAAATTTTAGAATTGATAAGGAAATAAATTTAATGAGTTTAATTCAAATGATAATAAATAGTAAATAATGGAACAAGTTCAACAACCACAAATTGATCTTAAAAATACAAGAGGTATAAAAACATCTGATGATAAAAGTATATTCCAATCAGGATATATTTTACGTAGAGTATCTAAATTTGTAACAGGTACAAGTGAAGATGCTATGGTACCTATTCCTGTGTTTTTTGAACCAAATACCGGAAAAATATTAACTGATTCTGTACCTAAAGAATTAAGAGAGGAATTAGCGGATGAACTTATTTGATTGGTTAAAAGAAATCAATTATAAAAAATCTCCGGTTGATTCATTTACTGATAAAAATTGGGATGAGTTTAATGCCTATATGGTACATCGATTTTTATCCATGGATAGTAGTTTATTAGAACTAGTAAATGAAGTGCAATCACTTCCACCCACAGATAAAAAACAAATATACTCTATTTATAAAGAATACATACCTAAAAATAATAAATGGAATAAGTATATTAAATCAACAGTTAAACAACCTAATAAAGATTTAATTCAATATTTAAAAAATTATTTTAAATTGTCATCTAGAGAAATTCTAGATTACATAAATATTTTGTCCAAGAATCAGATTATTAGTATATTATCCCAATTAGGAATTGAAGATAAAGAAATAAAAAAACTTTTAAAACGTGGATAAAGCTTATATTCTCCATGCTAATGAAAAATATTTTGATATAGTATCTACTTGTATCAAATCAATTAGAGAATATAGTAATTTACCTATTTACTTATATTTAATTAATAGTAGTAAAAAATATAATACAGATAATGTTACTACTATTAGATGGAATATATCATTAACAGACTTAGATGATAGGTACTTAACAGCAGATGAAAATTTTTATATTAATAGAAGCAGCAGTGAAATTTATAATATTTTAATTCAAAAACCATTAATAACTAAACATGCTTTAAAAAACTTTGCTGATGTAGTAGCATATATTGATAGTGATTCTATTGCTACCCCGTATGTAGAAAATATATTTAATTTTAATGTTGATAATTCAGCTTATCCCTATTTTGGAGAAGGAATTTATGATTATCTTCATTATAATGGTAAAGGAGGGGCAATGGATAGGAATGATTTAAGTACTACTTTAGAACATCCTGTTAGTGAATTATTTAAATTTGACCAATATAAAAGATTAGATCAAAGGTATAGACAAACAGGTTACTTTATAGCAAATAAAAATAATATTGATTTTTTAGAGGAATGGTATTGGATGTGTAATCATCCTTTAATTTTAAAAAATAATTCACATTATGCTCCTTTCCACGAGGAAACTATACTTAACCCACTACTTTGGGAAAAAGAATTTTATAATGGCTTGCCTCTCATATATATTAATGGTACATTACCCACAATAAATGAAGTATATAATGACTTACAATTTGTAGGTGTGCCTAAAGATATAAGACCTTGGCTTAAATTGCCATCTAAAAAAGAATACCTACTATTTTTTCATGGTGAAAAAAGAATAGATATGATGAATAAAATGATAATCCAAATAAAACAATTATATGAACAAGGAACTATTTGACATGTTAATGTCCGAAGCAGTTGCCGACAGAAATAAGGCAATTTTAACTCTTAATTTATTAACTGAACACCCAGCAGGTATTGGAGATCACTCCACTAAAGATTTTTGGGATAATGCAACCGAAGCATTAAAATTATTAGCATCAGCTGATGAAAGAATTGAAACATTAAATAAATATTTTACATCTCCAAAAGACCAAATAAATGGGTGATACATTAAAAAAATGGGAAGAAACCCGTACTGATGAAGTAGAACTTAAAACTACTAAAACAAGAAAATTACCTAAGTATGATGCTGTGGTTTCACTTTTTGAAAATGAATACCCAGAATTATCTAAGGAATTTAAGGATATCCAAAAAGAAATGTATAGTATGTTTGCTCGTAAACACATGGATTATGGATTGAATAATATTGCCTTAGGAGGTGATCTAAGTAATCAGGAAGATAAAAAGTTTTCACTTACTGGTCTAACAATCAGGCTAACAGATAAAATTTCTAGATTAAAAAACTTACTTGTTAACGGAAAAAATTTCGTTAAAAATGAAAGTATGGAAGATACGTTTATTGATATAGCCAATTATGGAATAATTGGTTTATTAGTAGGACGTAACAAATGGAAAAAATAAATTTTGCCTAAAAAAATCCCTAAAATAATTAGAGAGATACAGAATAACCCACCCCAAGAAATAAACTTTGCTTACCAGAAAAACATCTCGTATTCGCAGATGTCATTGTTTAGATCTTGTCCTCATAGGTGGAAACTTCAGTATAAAGATAAGATAAAAGTATTTACTTCATCTATTCATACTGTATTTGGTACTGCTATACATGAAACACTACAACATTATTTAGATGTAATGTATAACAAGTCTAGTAAATTAGCAGATGAAATAGATTTAGAAGATAATTTTCAAACTAACTTTATAAATGAATATCAAAAACAATATAAATTAAATAATAATGAACATTTTTCTTCTGCTGAAGAAATGAGGGAATTTTTTGAAGATGGAGTTGGTATTTTAACTTGGTTTAGAAAGAAAAAATCAAATTATTTTAAAAAACGGGGATGGCATTTAGTAGGATGTGAATTACCTATTGTTATAGCTCCTAACAAAATGTATAATAATATATTATATACAGGATATTTAGATCTTGTTTTATATGATGAAAAATACAATCAATTTAAAATAATTGATATAAAAACCAGTACTAGGGGTTGGAAAGATAGAGATAAAAAAAATGAAGATAAACAATTTCAATTATTATTATATAAACAATTTTTTTCGGATCAATATCATATTCCTATTGATAATATAGATATTGAATTTTTTATAGTTAAACGTAAAGTATTAACTTGGGATGATGATAATATTTTATCACCACATCAAGCATATAGAGTACAAACATTTACCCCTCCAAGTGGAAGGATTAAATTAGGTAGAGCTAAAAAGGCTATAGATAATTTTGTAAGAGAATGTTTTGTATCAAGTGGAGAAATAAAAGAAATTCATTATCCTAAATCACCTAGTAAGTGGAATTGTGGGTTTTGCCCTTTTAAAGAGGATTTAAATTTATGCGGAGAAGGATTAAAATTTTAGATATTTCTATATACGTATAATAAACGTTTTAAAATAAAGATTATGCCAAACAAAGACATGACATTAACAAGTGTTAAAATCAAAAGTGATTTATTTGAGAATTTTAAAATTGAGTGTGTAAAGCGTAAGTTTTCATTTCAAAAACTTGCCGATCGATCTATTTATTTGTATCTTACAGATGATAATTTTCGTAAACAAATTGCAACTCAAACTAATCTTGAATTATAAATCAAAAATTAATGAATCAAAGTTTTAAACATCTTCCCAAATCGGAAAGAAAAAAAATACTTTTAATTTGTGATGATATTAGAGTGCATTCGGGGGTAGCTACTGTTGCTCGGGAAATAGTAATGCATACATGTCATCATTTTAATTGGGCACAAATAGCAGGAGCTATTAAACATCCAGATAAAGGTAAAGCATTAGATATAAGTAAAGATACTGGTGATAAAATGAAAGTTGATGATGCATATGTAATGATGTATCCAACTGATGGTTATGGTAATATTGAATTATTACGTAGTGTTATAAAAAGGGAAAACCCCGATGCTATAATGTTAGTTACGGATCCAAGATACTTTGGTTATATTTTTCAAGCTGAACAAGAAATAAGAAAAAATATACCTATTACTTATTTAAACATATGGGATGATTATCCAGCACCAATGTATAATCGTGCCTTTTATGAAGCATGTGATTTATTAATGGGTATTTCAAAACAAACAGTTAATATAAATAAAATTGTATTAGGTGAAGCTGCTAAAAATAGAATATTTAAATATATTCCCCATGGTTTAGATACAGAAGATTACCATCCTGTATCTGATACAGATCAAGCATTAGTTAAATTTAAAAACGATTTCTTTAATAAAGAAAACCCTGATTTTGTTTTATTCTTCAATTCCAGAAATATTAGACGTAAACAAATTCCGGATGCTATGTTAGCATTTAGAGCATTTTTGGACACATTACCTCAGGAAAAAGCAGACAAATGTAAATTTGTTTTACATACCGAATTAAAAAGTGATCATGGTACTGATTTACGTAAAGTAAAAGAATATTTTTTTGATGAAAAATACTCTAATGTAATTAGATTTTCACATAATAAACTTAGTGCCGAACATTTAAATTATTTGTATAATATAGCTGATGCCCAAATATTACTTACTTCAAATGAAGGTTGGGGATTAACAATTACTGAAGCTATATTAGCTGGGACACCTATTATAGCTAATGTAACAGGTGGAATGCAAGATCAAATGCGATTTGAAGATGAAAATGGGAATTGGTTTACTCCATCTCCAGATTTACCTTCAAACCATAGAAAAACATTTACTAAACATGGTGAATGGGCTTTTCCTTGCTTCCCAACTTCTCGTTCAGTACAAGGTTCACCTACAACACCTTATATTTTTGATGATAGGTGTAAATGGGAAGATGCTACTGAACATTTAATTACTTTATATAATATGACTCGTGAAGAACGTAAGGCATTAGGTAATAAAGGGAGAGAGTGGGCAATTAGTGATGAAGCAGGGTTTACTGCTAAAAAAATGTCTTATAGAGTAATGGAAGCATTTACTGAATTATTTAATACTTGGGAACCCAGAGAAAAGTATGAAATTGTAAATGCAACTGAATATAAAGGAAGACACCTAACACATAAATTATATTATTAATGAATAAACCAGTTTTTGCAATTAGTTGCCCATATGACACATATTCTGGATATGGTGCACGAGCTAGAGATATAGTTAAAGCTATAATTAATACCGGTAAATATGATGTAAAACTAATGGCTCAACGATGGGGTTCAACCGCATGGGGATTTTGTGATGACCACCCTGAATGGGCTTATTTAAAAGGACATCAATTACCTGAAAATAAATTAGCAACTAAACCAGATATTTGGATGCAAATTACTATTCCAAATGAATTCCAACCAGTAGGAAAATATAATATTGGGTGCACAGCAGGAATTGAATCTAATTTATGTAAAGTAGAATGGATTGAGGGATTAAACAGGATGGATTTAAATTTTGTTTCATCAAATTTTGCTAAACAAACGTTTGAAGGCACTAAATATGAAATGAAGGATAAAAAAACAAATCAAACTGTAAAAACTACTAAATTAGAAAAGCCAATTGAAGTAATATTTGAAGGGGCTAATTTAGATGTTTATAAACCTATAACCTCTAAAGAAATTAAAAGTATTAAATTAGAAGAAATTAAGGAATCATTTTGTTTTTTATTTGTAGGTCATTGGATGCAAGGAGCTTATGGACATGATAGAAAAAATGTTTGGAAAACTGTTAAGGCATTTTTTGAAACATTTAAAAATGCAAGACAAAAACCCGCTCTAATATTAAAAGCTTCTGTTGGTGTAGCATCTTATGCAAGTAGAGAAGATATATTAGATAGAATTAAGCAAATAAAAGAAAGTGTTAATGCTACTGATTTACCTAATGTTTATCTATTAAATGGTGAATTTAGTGATCAGGAAGTAAATGAATTATATAACCACCCTAAAGTAAAAGCTATGGTTAGTTTTACTAAAGGTGAAGGATTTGGTAGACCTTTATTAGAATTTAGTTTAACTGGTAAACCTATTATAGCATCAGCTTGGTCTGGTCATACTGATTTTCTTAAATCATCATTTACTACTTTAGTAGGTGGTGAATTAGAAAATGTAGATGCAAGTGCGGCTAATGATTGGTTAATAAAAGAATCTAAATGGTTTAAACCCCATGATGCTGAAATGGGTCGTTCATTTAAAGAAATGTATAAAAAATACAAACAGTACGGTATTAAAGCTAAACAACAAAAAAATTACAGTAAATCAAATTTTAGTTTTGAAAAAATGCAGGAATTAGTTAGTAATGTTTTAACTGCTAACATACCTGAATTTCCAAAACAAGTTGAATTAACTTTACCTACACTTCAAAAAGCGGAATAATGGCTTATGATAATTTAATAAATTGTACTCGTTGTGGCAGTGATGCTTGTTATATGCAAGAAGTAACTAAGGATATTAAAATTGAATTATGTTATGGATGTGGTTATCAGTCTAATTCTGTAATGAAAGTTGATAGTCAATTTTTAAAGGAACAAATGGAAATCCTCCCAGATTTATATAAATCTCTTATAGATGAAGAAGAGGATGGAAAAGTATGGATGCCTTCATTTCATAATGTAGATGGTAAAGGGATGGTATTTGCTGATGGTACTTCTAGGGAACAATGGGCTTGGGGTGCTGCTAAACATATAGAAGTACCTAAGGAAGATAGAGCTAAATATAAAGGTGCAAAGTATAGAGCAGATATGAGTTCAATTAAACATTTCCCAGAACGTGATTTTATAGGAGCATTAACGTATATTGGTGTATTACCTGAATAATGAAAATAAGTTACGCAATAACAGTTTGTAATGAAATAGTAGAAATTCAAGAACTTATATCTTTTCTACTTAGTAATAAAAGAACCCAAGATGAAATTGTTGTATTATATGATTCTAAAGGTGGGATTGAACCAGTAGAAGAATATCTTAGAGCTAAGTCAGTCAATGCCGAGTTTATGTGGCATAGTGGGGAATTTGGGGGGCATTTTGCTGATTGGAAAAATAAACTTAGACTATTATGTTCTGGTGATTATATTTTTCAAATAGATGCTGATGAATTACCTCATGAAACACTTATAGAACAACTACCTGCAATATTAGAATCTAACCCTGATAATGAAGTTTATTTAGTACCCAGAGTTAACACAGTAGATGGTTTAACCCAGGAACATATTGATAAATGGAGATGGAATGTTAGTACATCAGGTTGGATTAATTGGCCTGATTATCAATGGCGTATTTGGAAAAATAAACCTGAAATACAGTGGATAAATAAGGTGCATGAAAAACTTAAAGGATTTAAAACATATTCACCTTTACCTGATGTGGAAGCATTAGCATTATATCACCCAAAACAAATAGATAGACAGGAAAAACAAAATGCTTACTACGATACTCTATAATGAAACATATTACTATAAATGCTCTTCATGAATGGAGTTGGATATTTGGTTTATATTCGGGTTTTGCTTATGGTGAATATTTAAAAGGTAATAAAGTTTTTGTGGTTAGCCATCCAAATTCAAGACCATTTTTTTATTTTTTAGACAGTATAGCTACATATTCAAATAATGAATGGTTTAAGTGTGGTATTGAAGACATTTATAATAAGGATTTTAACCCAAAAAGTATAAACCCAAATTGGTCACCACCACCATATCAAAAGTATTATTCTAAATTATTTAAACGTAATCATAATAAAGATGTAATTGTAATTTCTAACAAGTATAATAAAGAATGGTTTAGTAAAGTATACAATTATTTAAGTTTAGATTTTTTAGAGAAATTTTTTAAATTATTTTCAAATAAATTTAAAATTTATTATATTAGATATAATGGTAATTCAAAGGATAATAATCAAGAATATTTTGATGATGTGACACCTTTACCATTTAATGATTATGAGCTTACTAAAAAATACAATATAGAAACAATATATGATATTATGAATGAAGAAAGTATTGGATTCAATACAGCCCAATTATATATTCATTCTAAAGCTAAATACACAGTAACAGTAGCAGGTGGTAATTCAGTATTATCATCATTTTTTGGTGATGAGTTAATTCAATATAATTGCCCTGACTGTACTTCTACTAATAGAGAAATATGGGGTAGTGATACTTGGATTAAAAATATAAACAATGTAAAAATAATTGGCAGTCAAAGCCATGATGAAATATTAAAAATAACTAAACAAAGATGGTTATGAAACGTTTTAGAAATTGGGAATTAATGGATTATATTGCTTGGTCTTTAATAGTAGTATTAATTATCCTTTATATTAAATTATTTACAGAATGAAAAATATTAGAAAACTAGAATGTTCAGATGTTCCTTTTTATAATATGGTTAGAAATGAATGTTGTGAATTTTTACATGATCCTACTACATACACATTACCAGAAGCTTATAAATGGTATTTTAATAATAATAACCCATTTTTTATATATGAAATAGATAATGAAATGATTGGTTATTTTAGAACATCTAATTGGAAATCTAATAGTTGTTATATTGGAATGGATATTCATAAGGATTATAGAGGTAAGGGTTTAGCATATGATGCTTATAAATTATTTTTTAAGTATTTAAATGATAAATTTAATATACTTAGATTTTATCTTGAAGTATTAGAATCAAATACCCGTGCTTTAAATTTATATAAAAAATTAGGATTCGAACAAATGAATTCATATATTACAAAACATAATGTTAATAGTTTAATAATGGGCTTAAAATGAAAATTAACACTCAAGATTTAGAAAGTATAAAGGATAGAATTGATTTACCTAAGTTAGAAAACAAAGCTGTTTTATTAATAGGTTCAAGTGGTTTTTTAGGTAATTGGTTTGTAGAACTTTTTGATTACTTAAATATAGAATATTATAAATTTGATCCTATACTTAATCCAAAGCAGGATATAACAAAACCATTTTCACAACTACCCAGGTATGATTATGTTATTAATTGTGCTGGTATAGCTAGTCCAGAAAAGTATATGCAACAACCTGTACTTACAATGGATATTTCTTATATAGGAACAAAAAACGTATTAGAGTATGCTATTAAAAATGAAGTAGAATCAGTAATGATGTTTAGTTCAAGTGAAGTTTATGGGACCCCAAACCCACAAGCTATTCCTACTAAAGAAACATATATAGGAGCTATTCCTACTATGGGTAATAGAAGTTGTTATGATATAGGAAAACAAGTATTAGAAACATTATGTAACATTTATTATAATGAATACAAGGTTCCCGTAAAAATGGTTAGACCATTTAATTTTTATGGACCCTATATGGGTATTAATGATAATAGAGTTTTATCTAATTGGATGAGAAATTACCTACAGGATAAACCTATAACAATATATGGTAATGGTAAACAAACTAGAACTTTTTGTTATGCTAGTGATGGTATTGCTATGATTACTGAATTGCTTTTAAATGGAAAAGATGGAGAAATATATAATGTAGGTAATCCATCTCCTGAAGTTAATATGGTTGAATTAGCAAATAAATTTTATGAATCTTTGGGTGCTAAACCTAACTACGATTTAATTGATTACCCAGATGATTATCCTGATGATGAACCATTAAGAAGATGTCCTAATATAGATAAAGTAGTAGCTCATACTAATATTATCCCAATAGTTGATTTTAAAAGGGGAATTAAAAACATGTTAAATTATTTTAAAATAGAACAAGAATGATACCACTAATGAAAGTGCACCTACCCCCAAATGTAGGTCAAATTATAGATAAAGTAGTAGAAACAGGATTTGTTACTGAGGGGGAATTTGCAGATAAATTTGAAAAATTATTTGGAGAATATATTAATAATCCTAATACTAGATTAGTTAATAGCTGTACTTCAGCTATGGCATTAGCAGCTCATATGTGTGATTTGCAACCGGGTGATGAAGTAATTACTACTGCTATGACCTGTATGGCTACTAATCTTCCATTTTATAATATAGGAGCTAAATTAGTATTTGCAGATGTAGAGCCAGATACTGGTAATATTGATGTTAATAGTATTAGACGTAAAATTACGGATAAAACTAAAGCTATTGTAATGGTACATTGGGCAGGCCAACCTTGTGATATAGACGCTATTAATAAATTGGCTGAATTATATGATATTAAAACTATTGAGGATGCAGCGCACGCTGTACGTTCAACTTATAAAGGAAAACGTATTGGTTCTCATAGTGATTATGTTTGTTTTTCATTTCAAGCGGTAAAACATCTAACTACATTTGATGGGGGTGCTATTGCTTGTAAAACATTTGAAGATGCCGAACGTGCTCGTAAATTACGTTGGTTTGGATTAGATAGACATTTTAAAGCACCTCCAGGTCAACCACCAGCATCACGTTGGGAACAAGACATTACTGAGGGTGGATTTAAATACCATATGAATAATGTTAATGCTGCTGTTGGTATAGAACAAATGAAATATATTGATGGAGTAATTGATGCCCATATTGAAAATGGTAAATATTTTGATAGCAATATTAATAATCCTGATGTTAGAATACCTCGTAGAGTTAAAGATGGTGAGGCAAGTTATTGGATTTATTCTGTATTAGTAGATGATAAACGTAAATTTAAAGATTATTTAGCTGATAATGGTATAGCAGCAGATGTGGCTCATGTTCGTAATGATGAGTATAGTTGCTTTAAACATTTTCAAAGTGCACAACCCGGTTTAGATACATTTGCTAACCAAATGATGAATATACCAGTTGGATGGTGGTTAAGTAAAGAAGATAGAGATCATATAGTTAAAGTAGTAAATAAATATAGAGCTTAATGTTAGGAATTCCCTATCAAGATGTAATTGGAAAGTATGTATTTGATTCTAAACTTGAATTTAGTAGATATTTTAGTTATAGTATAGGTGATTGGGCTAATATAAGTGGGGTATTTGAAATATTAAAGAGGGATAATCCTGAAATTGAATTTTTTATTCCATCTCCATTACTATTAAAAGAGATAGCTCCTAATTATCAAAATTGGGGTTATGGTAATTATGATGCTTCTAATTATATTGACTTAATATTTCAAAATAATCCAAATGTATCTACTACAAATAAATTTGATAAGAAACCAATAACAGATCATTTTAGAGCTCAAGCTAGTGTTGAAATACCTTTAGCAGAAAAAATATTATTAAGATTTGGTTATACCCCGGATGAATTAAATAATAGAGATTGTACACCTAAATTATATTTAAGCCAAAATGAAATAGATAATGTAAATAAAATTACAGGTGGAGTAAAATATGGGTGTTTATTATTTGGTAGTAGATTAAATAATTTACAAGGCAGATGGGATTTTGATCATCACTTATTTAGTATAGCAGAACAATATAAAGATTATCCTGTTTATTACTATAGTGAATTTGATTTAAATGAAACAGAATGGGGTGATTTATTTAAGAATAAAACTAATATATCACATTTAAATTTTAGAGAACAATTATCATTAAAATATTTAGCTGATTTTAATTTAGGTTACCATGCAGGGATTAATGATGCTATATTAGGTAACGGTAAAGATAATACTATACTTACTCCTTATCCTAATTGGAAAGAAACACACATACGAAATACAAGATATATTTTCCCTAATGGGGATATTAAATTTTTAGATTATGATATTACTTGAAAACTTACCTAAAATATATAAATCGGATCCTATTATTATATCTCAATTAGAAAAAGAATTTGGTGATTATAAAGATTTAGAGGCAGAATATGACGAATGGTGGCATAGTGTACTTTTAAACCAAATTATAACTCAGTCCTCCAGTGGTAATGGTAGAACAGCGGGTGCAGGACCTGTTGATTACAATGAGGGAAAAATATTATATTTTTTTGTTAGAAGAGAAAAACCACGTAAAGTATTAGAATTAGGATTTGCCAGTGGTTGTTCTGGAACAATTATAGCTAGAGCTTTAGAGGTAAATGGAAGTGGTATTTTACATACTGTAGACTATAAAAGCGATCCAATGAATGATAAATGGATTATAGATGAATTTAAAAAATATATAAAAAATGGGTTAATTATTCCTTTTTATCCTAAAGATGGAGTTGAATTTGCCTTTGAAAACACTAAAGAAGATTACAAAATGATATTTAGTGATGCAAGCCATGAATTAGATTTTTGTGATACATTAGCATGGACTTTAAATGCATACTATCCAGATGCACTTCATTTATACCATGAATGGTCATTTTCCCCTCTATCACCCAATGAAGCTAAAAGTTATTTAGCAATACCTGGCAATCTTAGATTTCAGGCGTTTGCGGAACGGGAATGTTTTGAAAAGCATTTTCCATCTAAAGATTATGAACATTATGGTTTTTATGGTAGTTGTGGTTTAGGAATTGTTAAAAAATTATAATATGAAAGTTTATTATAGGTTATCTAATTTAGAAGCAGGTGTATCTAAGAAAAAAATACCTAATGCTACAAAACAACATTGTTTAAGAAACTGTATTAATGAATTTGGTTTAGAAAATATTATTATTATAGGAGATAAATTAAATAGTGAAACTAAATCTTATATTAACTCACTTGATTTAAAATTAGTTGAAGTTAATAACGGATCAGGAGCGGGTACATTTAGAGATGCCCTTAATTTAGCTATTAAAGAAAATGAAGATGGTGATTTAGTATATTTACTTGAAGATGATTTTTTACATAAACCTGGTTCTAAAAAATTATTACTAGAAGGGCTCCTTAATTATAATGGTTATATTACTTTATATGATCACCCAGATAAATACCTTAATAAAGAATTAGGTGGTAATCCGTTTATTGAACAAAATGGTGAAGTAACTAGGTTAGTTAAAACAGATTCCGTACATTGGAAAATAACAAATAGTACTGTTATGAGTTTTGCATGTAAAGTATCTAGATTAAAACAGGATTATGATTTAATTTTAAAACATTCATCAGCTCATATTACAGACTCATTTAAGTTTTTTATTGAATTAAATCAAACTAAAGGAATACCAGTATTAAGTTCAGTACCTGGTTATAGTACACATTGTGAATCGGCTTGGTTATCACCATTAACAAATTGGAATGAAATATGATTAGCTTAATTATACCTACATATCGTAATCCTAAGTATTTAGATTTATGTTTACAATCAGCTATTGATGGTCAAACTACTAAAAATGAAATTATAGTAGTAATTGATGGCTATATAGATGAAAGTCAGGAAGTAATAGATAAATATCAAGGTAAAATAAATGTATTACCCTTACCTGAAAATAAGGGTATGCAAACCGCTCTTAATTTAGGAGTATATAATGCTAATAATGAAAAAATTCTTATTGTTAATGACGATAATGTATTATGCCCTGAATGGGATGTTATAGCTAGTGAAGTTAAAGAACGTTCTGTACTTACTATTAATCAAATAGAACCAACTGGTCCTAGTATATTTAATTTTCCAATTAAAAATTTTGGTAAAACATTTAGTGAATTCGATTATAAAGGATTTATTGAATATGAAAAAACATTAAGACAAGATATGTTAAGTGTAGATGGAGGTATATTTCCATTTTCAATGTATAAAAAACAATATATGATTGTAGGTGGATTTGATACACTTTATAATTCACCTTTTATTTGTGATTGGGATTTTTTCCTAAAATTAGATTTAAATAATATAGGATTAGCTAGAACACATAAAGGCCATTTTTATCATTTCGGTAGTACAGCTACTAAAAATAGAACTGATAATGATCAAATCAAATTCAAAGAAAGTGAACAACCTGCTGCTCAAACCTTTATGTATAAATGGGGCATCCCACCTCAATTATTTGAAAATTGTTCTCATAATCCTAAAAATAATAAAGTAATAAAAGGTATAAAATATGAATAAAACAGTATTAATAACTGGTGTAGCGGGTTTACTAGGTAGTAGACTAGCAGATTGGATAATAGAAAACCACCCAGATATTAAAGTAGTAGGTATAGATGACTTATCAGGTGGTTATAAAGATAACATACATCCTGAAGTTGACTTTTGGCAAATGAATTTAGTAGATCACCCTATTGAAAATTGTTTTGAAGTAAATAAATTTGATTATGTATTTCATTTTGCTGCCTATGCCGCTGAAGGATTATCCCCGTTTATTCGTACTTACAACTATAAAAACAATTTAATATCAACTGCAGCTATAGTTAACCAATGCATTAAACATAACGTTAAAAGATTAGTATTTACATCATCAATGGCTGTTTATGGTCATGGAATAGGGCAAATATTTGATGAAAAACAATTGCCATCACCAATAGATCCTTATGGTATAGCTAAATATGCTTGTGAGCAGGATATTAAAATAGCAGGTGAACAACATGGGTTAGATTGGTGTATTATTAGACCGCATAATGTTTATGGTATTAAACAAAATATTTGGGACAAATATAGAAATGTATTAGGTATTTGGATGTATCAATATATGAACGGTGAAGAAATGTCTATATTTGGGGATGGAACACAAAAACGAGCATTTAGTTATATAGATGATAGTTTAGAACCACTATGGAAAGCAGCGGTTGAACCAAAAGCATGTTGTGAAATTATTAATTTAGGTGGTATTAAAGAATATACAATTAATGAAGCTAATAAAATATTATTAGATGTAATTACAGACGGAAGAGTAGCATATAAAGAACAAAGACATGAAGTAAAATATGCTGTACCTACTTATCAAAAATCAGTTGATATTTTAGGGTTTGAACACAAAACTGATCTAAAAGAAGGATTAAGTAAAATGTGGGAATGGGCTAAACAACAACCATTAAAAGAAAGGTTTGTTTGGGACGAATATGAAATAGAAAAAGGAATATATAGTTTTTGGAAAAAATGAAAATAGGAATAATTGGTCAAGGTTTTGTTGGTGACGCTATTTATCAAAAATTTAGTAAATATTATGATGTTAAAACATTTGATTTAGATTTATCTAAATGCAATGCATCTAAGGATGAAGTAATGAATCAAGAAATAGTATTTATATGTCTGCCTACACCTATGAATACAGATGGAAGTTGTAATGTTGATATTGTAAATAAAGAATTAGAGAGTTTAGATCTACTAGCGGATAATTATGAAGTAATTAAAACAGTAGTAATTAAATCAACCATACCACCAGGGACAACCGATAAATGGAATAAAAAATACGAAGCATTAGACATAGTATTTAATCCGGAATTTTTAACTGAGGCAAATGCTGTTGACGATTTTGAAAATCAAACCAGGATTGTATTAGGTGGAAGTAGAGAATCAACTACTCAGTTAAAACAATTATATTCTTCAATATTCAGGAAAACATCTAAAATAATTAAAACGGATGCTAAAACTGCTGAATTAGTTAAATATGTTACTAATGCCTTTTTATCTACAAAAGTATCATTTGCTAATGAAATATATGATTTATGTAATAAAATGGATTTAGATTATGATAAAGTAATAGAGTATGCTACATATGATGAAAGATTAGGATTATCACATTGGGGTGTACCTGGACCTGATGGTGATAGAGGGTTTGGTGGTCATTGTTTCCCTAAGGATTTATCAGCACTAATTAAAATTACAGAACAACTTAAATCAACAAATAACGTTTTAAGCGCCGTACAAGAAACCAATAATAGCATCAGAACTAATAGAGATTGGGAAAAAATGAAAGGAAGAGCCGTGGTTTAGCCAAAAACTTTTCGTATATTTATAGATATTTTTAAAAGGTTATATATTTATGTATTCGACAATTCAAACTACAATTCCCATGAAAATGATTTCATGTTCTAAGTGTAAAGGTGATATGCCTGAACTTAGGTATACTCAATATGGGTATGATTTTTGTGTAAACTGTTCCACAGTAGGAGCTAAAAGAGGATTACCAGTAACAATGGGTACAGGTGATCATACTTGGACTGAAACTATTGTAATGGAAGAGGATGATTATATCCAATATACAGAAATGGAGGAACTTCATTATGGGAAATCTAAAAAAAACAAAGCTGAACGTCTAAATTTGGAAGAAGATGACCGAAACCTTCAAGGTCCTTTTCAAATTATCAACAGAGGTTCAAAAGAAGACTAAGAATTTTGCCAAAACCAAAACCGCTTTCTAAACAACAAATAGAAGCTGCTCAATCTCAAACGAGATCTAATGCATCTGCTGCTAGATATTTGCATGTTTCATATCAACATTATAAACGATATGCAAAGATGTATGGTATTTTTGATCAACATACAAATCAAAGCGGTAAAGGTATACCTAAATTCCTCAAAGGACACGGTAAAAAACCGGCTTTGATGGATATAATTGAGGGCAAAGTATCGGCATCTCATTTTGAGCCTGCAAAAATAAAGTATCGTTTAATAGAGGAGGGATATTTATCGGAGCAATGCTCAATGTGTGGTTTCAAAGAACGTAGGGTCTTAGATTATAAAATGCCCCTACTGTTGCATTTCAAGGATGGTAACAAATCAAACTACCTACTTGAAAATATAGAGTTACTGTGTTATAATCATTATTTCTTGACTGTGGGTGATATCTTCAATGAGCGAGATATTAAACAAATTGAATCACATCAAGAACATTTTGGGACTAGTGAAAAAATCGAATGGGAAGTAGATGATTATCATCTCCAACGATTAAAAGAATTAGGATTAGATACTGAAGATGAAAATGATGTTAACCAGTATATCTCTAGAATTTAAATGAAGCGAAGTAAGAAACATACTAAAATCGTAACTGATTACGATCGCATTAAATCTAAACATTTAGATCGTTTAGCATCTAAAACATTAGACAAAGATGAAACTTCACAACAGTTAAAAAAAAGACCTGTTAAAGGCAATTTCCTAAAAAATTTTTAATATGAGACAATCAAGAAAATTAGTTTTTTTGACCTTTTTTATCTCAATTTTATCCGCTTTTGCTACAACACCATTTAGAATTTATGGTTTTGAAATGATAAGCAATAAAGTTGAAAAACAACCTATAATTACATACGAAATTAAACCTACAACTCCAGAGATTAAATTATCTGCTGATGAAACTAAGATCTTTTTAACAGCAATAGGACGACGTGAATCTTCAAATAGGTACCACATAGTAAATAAATGGGGATACATGGGTAAATACCAGTTTGGACGTAAAACTCTCAATGCTTTAGGGTATAGAAATGTTAGTAATAAACAATTTTTATCAAATCCTGAATTACAAGAAGAAGTAATGTTAAAACTTTTAAAACACAATAAACATATTCTTAGAAAAGAAATTAGAAAATATTGTGGTACTTCAAAACATGGGGTGTATATTACTGAATCAGGATTACTAGCGGCAGCTCATTTAGCTGGCCCTGGTAATGTAAAAAAATGGCTAAGGCGTGGTAAACGTTTTAGAGATGGATTGGGGACAGATTTAACAGAATATTTAAAACTATTTGGTAACTATAAAATTATTGTTTAATATTTATTACTAAAATAGTAATGGCAAGATTAGTTACAAACAATTATGTTTCAAAGAGTAAAAGAAAACGACCTGGTGTTCATGCTAAAAGCAAAACATCAAAATTAAAAACAAGTAAAAATTATGCTAAAGCATATAGAGGACAAGGCAGGTAAAATGATACCAACTCCAGTAACATTATTTAATAACTTAAGTAATAGTGATTTGATTGCTATTGCTGAAGCTGGAGAACTAAAGAATTTCTGCTATGCTTTAACTCTTGATTTAGGAACTAGAAATGAAAAAGGTACAACTTACGAGGCATGAATGGTATGAAGCGATGAAGGTACCTACACCGCATCGTAATAAGAAAAAATATTACCGCAAAGAAAAACACAAAGGGGCTTGGAGAAGCCCCTCTTTGTTCGTATATTTACACAGTAAATAAATAAAGGTTATATGATAAATTTTAGAAATTATGTTAAAGATGCAGTTAATACAGAACTGCAAAAATTAAAAGTTAATATTACAATTAATGAAATAGATGCTATTATAGATTCTATTATATTTGATTGGAATGAAATTGGCGATCCAGATGCTAATTTTGAAGAATTAGTTGAATGGAATGTTGATCAATATTTAGCCCACGCTTAATGGCACTTTGGGAGTTTTCAAATAAAAATAAATATGGAAACTGGCGAACCAGAATAGTTAATATTGAAGGTGCGTTAAGTTTTCCTGGCGATGCCTTTGGTAGTGCTGTTTCCGCTAGGCGATTTAGATACAAGTATAAGCATCCTGTGATGCCACCTTTTATTTTAAAATTAAATGGTAAAACTTATTTAATGCCAGAGTGGAAAGAAGTTGAAAAGGGTACTACTATAAGTGATATAGAATGGGTTAAACCTGTAGTTAAAAAAACAGAGGTAGAAGTATTTAAGTTTGAATCTGCTAGTTCAGGTTCGCTTTATACTACTAAAAAGTTTACTAAACCATCTGG
>MDTG01092389.1_pt1 | contig 21922 bp, 18 predicted proteins | sample 811421 | NCBI WGS metagenome assembly MDTG01 (sample SAMN05326645, study PRJNA326480) | marine metagenome | isolation source: seawater | place: Pacific Ocean: South East | collected 2011 | reverse complement strand
GGGCGGCGGCCGGAGCCGGCGCCAGGCCGATCAGCAGCGCGCCCGCCACGACCAGGCGCCAGGCAATCCCCGTGGTCCATCCGAACATCGGCGCCTCCCGGCTGTCTCGACCCAGGCAGGCTAGTCGGCGGCGGGATCGGCCGGTATCCCTCGAATGGGGTACGCCGGGCGGCGTCCGGTCACAGCATCAGCAGGGTGCGCACCAGCAGCACCAGCAGCACCAGGCTGCCGAGGGCGAACAGCAGGAAGCGCAGCGGTATGACGTTCTTCGTCGCCTGCACCAGCGAGTGGGCGACCCGGATCGCCACGTAAGCCCAGGCCAGGCCGACGTTGACGGCGTCCCCGGCGCCGATCAGCTGTGCCGCCAGGGCCAGCGCGTAGAAGATGGTCGGCTGCTCGTGAAGGTGGTTGTAGTTGTCGGCCACCCGGGCCACTTCCGGCGGCAGCACCAGCGGCGCCCCGGTGCGGCTGAGCTCCGCGACGTCGACGTTCGCCTTCTGCATCGCCGGAATGCGGGTGGCGTACATCCACAGCCACATCACGAAGGTCCAGGCCACCAGCGCCAGCACCGGCGTCATCATGCCGTGTTCGTACATGCCGTCTCTCTCCCTGTCCGCAAAGAACGCCATGATTGCCCCGACGCCGGGTCAGGCGCAACGCGGCCGGCGGGCACGAAAAAAAAGCGCGGGCACCCCGGGGCGCCCGCGCCGGCTTCGGCACGTGACCGCGGCGCGGTCACGTGGCCGCGCCTGTCAGTCGATGCTGGCGAGCATTTCGAACTCCGCATCGGTGGTGACGTTGCCGTCGGGGCCGATCGTCACCTTGTGGGGCGGAATGAGCCGGGGATCGTCGTTGAACCAGGCGTCCGGATTGCGGTTCACGACGAAGCCGAGGAGCTCGCCGGAGTGACGGTCGACCAGAATGTCCTCCACCTCGCGGATGTGCCGGCCATCGGCGAAGGCGACGGCATCATCGAGCAGCCGGGACACCATCCGGTGGTCCGCCTCGCTGCGCTTCAGGGTCAGCTCCCGGGGTCCCCGTGCCGCCCCGTCGTCGATCCGCAGCACGGTGTCCAGGGTCGCGCCGTCCTCGACGGCCACGTTGTCGAACCGGACGAACCCGTCGTCGGCGCCGCTCAGGGCGTAGGGATAAGGCACCTCGTAGAGCACGTAGGCCACGGCCGAGCCACGCTCGTTCAGGATCAGGTCGCGCACGCTGCCCACCGGGTTGGCGACGGTGTGCACGTCGCCGCCGAGCAGCCGGTCCGCGCTGACCGCGTCGTCCAGCGCGCCGTGGCCGGCCGGTGCGCCGCCGACCCTGTCCGCGACGGCCACGGCGGGCGCCAGCAGCGCCGCCGCCAGACCGAGTCCGAGGGATTTGCAGTATTTACACGTCGGTCGCATGAAACCTCCGTATTCAGCACATGTACCCCGTGGGGGAGCAATGGTCATGCCAGCCATCGGTTAGACTGGCGTTCCGACAGGAGACTTGCGTGCAGGAATTCTCGAGCGTCTACGCCCGGCGGATCCTTCTGGCTTCGCTGGTGTGCATCGGCATGGGCTTCACCGTGCTGTTTCCCGTGCTCGCGCCGCTGGGCCGGGAGATCGGCCTGTCCGAGTTCCAGATCACCTCGATCATCGCCACGTCGGCGCTGACGGTGTTCCTGGCCACCCCCATCTGGGGCCGCCTGTCGGATCAGTGGGGCCGCAAGCGGGTCATTCTGGTCGGCCTGTTCGGCTTCTCCGCCGGCACGGTGCTGTTCAACTCGGTGCTGTACGCCGGGCTCGCCGGCGCCCTCACCGGCTGGATGCTGTTTCTCGCCCTGGTCGCCGCGCGGGTCGCCCACGCCACGGTCATGGCCGCCTCCATGCCGGCCGCCAACGCCTACATGGCGGACATCACCGATGCCGCCAACCGCACCAAGGGCATGGGCGCCGCCGGGGCTGCCAACAACGCCGGGGCCATTCTCGGCCCGGCCGTGGCGGCGCTGGCGTTCGTCACCCTGCTGACCCCGCTGTGGGTCATGGCCGGCGTGGCCTTCCTGACCGGGCTGTTCGCCTGGCGCTTCCTGCCGGAGCCGCCCCGCCACAAGCCCCGGCAGCGCCAGCCGCGCATGCGCTACACGGACCCGCGGATCTTCGCCTTCGTGATCGTCGGGGTGACCATGTTCACCGGCATGGCGCTGGTGCAGCAGACCATGGGATTCCGCTTCCAGGACGCGCTGAATCTCGACGCTGCCGCCACCGCGCGCACCTTCGGCCTGGCCATGATGGCCTCGGCGGGCTGCTCGCTGCTGGCCCAGGGCTTCATCGTGCAGCGCCTCAGCCTGGCCCCCTTCACGCTGCTGCGCCTGGCGCTGCCGCTGCTGATCGTCGCGTTCACGCTCATGTCGCTGCTGGAGACCCAGCTCGGCCTGACCGCCGCCATGATGATTCAGGGTCTGGGCATGGGGCTTGCGGGGCCGGCGTTCATGGCCGGCGCCTCTCTCGCAGTGTCCGCCGAGGAGCAGGGCGCGGTGGCCGGCGTGGCGGGATCCTGCGGGCCGCTCGGCTTCACCCTCGGCCCGCTGATCGGCGGGGCCCTCTACCAGATCGGGCCCGCCCTGCCCTACGCCTGCGCCGCGGGCATGTACGTCGTGCTGCTGATCAGCATGCACTGGCTGGGGCGTCGAGTTCCAAGCACCGGCTCGACGCGCTAAAGTCCGGCGGACATCGATACCTCGGGGGGGGGAGGAATCATGGCTACTCGATTCGTCGCGGCAGCGATCGTGCTGCTGACCCTGTGCGCCTGCTCGCCGCCGGACGACGCCGACGCGCCCGACGCCGCGGCCCAGCCGGCGCCGGCGGACGCCCCGTCCGGCAGCGGCCCGGCCGGCATTGCGCGCAACCCTGACCGCAATCCGTACTTCGGCGACCTGCACGTTCACACCAACCTGTCCTTCGACGCGTACCTGTTCGGCACCCGCCGCGATCCCGACGACGCCTACGCGTTCGCCAAGGGCGGCGCCATCGAGCACGCCACGGGCTTGCGCATGCAGATGAAGAAGCCGCTGGACTTCCTCGGCGTGACGGACCATGCGTTCCTGCTCGGCATGATGCGCGAGATCGCCGAAAACCCGGGCGGGCCCCACGCCGAGCACGAGGTGGCCGACGCGATCCGCGGTGCCGTCGACGCCCAGGGCGCCGGCGCCGCCTTCGCCGCTCTGCTCGGCTACATCCAGAACGTTCAGCAGGAGGGCGGCGAGAACGTGCTGGACGACCGCGACGTCATGCGCAGCGCCTGGCAGGAAGTGGTGGAAGCCGCCGAGCGCCACAACGACCCCGGAAACTTCACCGCGTTCATCGGCTACGAGTACACCAGCTCCGGCCCCCAGTTCCAGAACCTGCACCGCAACGTGATCTTCCGCGGCAGCGAGGCGCCGGCCACGCCGTTCAGCCGCTTCGACTCGCTGAATCCCGAGGACCTGTGGGCGTGGATGGACGCCCGCCGGGCGGAGGGCATGGACGCCGTGGCCATCCCCCACAACTCGAACGGCTCCGACGGCTGGATGTTCCAGACCACCAATTTCGCCGGCGACCCCATCGACGCGGCCTACGCCGAGATCCGCATGCGCAACGAGCCCATCGTCGAGAACACCCAGGTCAAAGGCACCTCGGACACCCATCCGCTGCTGTCGCCCAACGACGAGTGGGCCGACTTCGAGATCATGCCGCTGCGGGTGGCGAGCAACCTGCCGAGCCAGCCGAACGGCAGCTACGTGCGCGAGGCGTATCTCAACGGCCTGCTCATGGAGGAGGCACGCGACGTCAACCCGTACAAGTTCGGCGTGATCGGCTCGTCGGATACCCACAACGCCGCCGGCTCCTTCGAAGAGGACAACTACTGGTCCAAGACCGGATTCACCGACATCGAGCCCTGGCAGCGCGGCTCGGTGCCGCTGCCGAACTCACCGCCGGACGATCCCCAGTACGCCACCGCCGCGAGCCAGTACTGGGGCGCCTCGGGCCTGGCCGGCGTATGGGCGGAGTCGAACACCCGGGGGGACATCTTCGACGCCTTCCGCCGCAAGGAGACCTTCTCCACCAGCGGCCCGCACATTCCGGTGCGCTTCTTCGCCGGCTACGGCATCGACGAGGCGCTGGCTGCCGCGCCGGACGCCATCGCCCGGGCCTACCGGGACGGCGTGCCCATGGGCGCGGACCTGTCCCCGGCGCCGGAGGGCGACGCGCCGGCCTTCCTGGTCTGGGCCGCCCGGGACGCCGACAGCGCGCCGCTGCAGCGGCTGCAGATCATCAAGGGCTGGATCGAGAACGGCGAGGCGCGGGAGGCGGTATTCGACGTGGCCTGCTCCGACGGCCTGGCCGTGGACCCGGACACCGGGCGCTGCCCGGACAACGGCGCGACGGTGGACCTCGCAACCTGCGCCATCAGCCCGGACAGGGGCGCCGGCGAGCTCAGGACCGTGTGGCGGGACCCGACCTTCGACCGCACCCAGCGCGCGTTCTACTACGTGCGGGTGCTGGAGAATCCGAAGTGCCGGTGGTCGACCTGGGACGCGATCCGCGCCGGCGTCGAGCCCCGGGCGGACATGCATGCGACCATTCAGGACCGGGCCTGGTCCTCGCCGATCTGGTATCCGGGCGCCTGATCCAGCGACCGGCCCGCCGCATCGGCGAACCGGTCCAGCAGGTGGGCCACCGACAGACTCCAGACGCTGACCAGCCAGGCCAGCAGCGGCACGCCGAGGAACAGGGCCACCCACCCCAGCGGGCCGCCGTTGAACGTCTCGCTGCCCCACAGCCACGAGGCGAACATGCCGGCGCTGGCCAGAGCCGCCACGCCGGCGGCGACCTTCAATTTGGCGCCGAGCCGCCAGGGTTCTCTCGGGCCGAACACCAGCGTCCGCAGCCCGCCGAGGATCCAGCCTGCCAGGGACAGCAGGGCCCAGTAGCGCCACAGCCAGGACGAAATGTCCCCGTCGTCGAAGTGCAGTGCGCCGTCGCCGCTGTTGGCCGGGTCCGCTGCCGGCGGCGGGTCCGTCGTGCCGGGGTCGGCAGCCGCCTCCGGCGGTGGTCCCAGCAGATCCTCCGGGTCGCCGCCGAACCACGCCTCGTAGACGTAGGCGGCCCGCTCGACTGCCGTGAACGCCTGATCCTGGAAATTCACCAGCAGCAGCGCCAGCACCATGAGCCACACGAAGATCCACACCACCAGCATGGGCACGAGCTGCGTCCAGCGCAGATAGGCCACCCCGGCGGTCACCACCGCGGCGAGCACGTGCCTGACAGGCTGGCTCACGGGGCACTCCGGATCCGGACCATGCGCCCGCTCACAGCCTGGCGATGACGTCCTCGCCGATGCGGCGGATGCCTTCCACCGGATCCGGCCCGAGGCCCATCAGCAGCATGACGGCGCGATGCACGCCGGCCGCCTCGAGCGCCTGCAGGCTCTCGACGCCGCCCTGCCCCGGCCACATGCAGGTGATCTCGATCTCGTCCGGATCGCGGCCGAGCTTCTCGCAGGCCGCCCGCATCTCGGCAATCTGACCGCCGAGGGCGGCCGGATCGGAGCCGGGCACGAACCAGCCGTTGCCGTGGCGGGCGATGCGCTCGTAGATCTTGCCCTTGCTGCCGCCCATGACGATGGGCATCGGGTTCTGGCGGGGCAGCGGGTAGCTCTTGAAGCCGGTCCAGTCGAGGAAGTCGCTCTGGTGCTCGACCACCTCGCCGGACCACACCTTGCGCATGGCGGCGACGTAGTCGTCGAAGCGGGCGCCGCGCCGCTCGAAGGGCACGCCCATGGCGCGAAACTCCTCTTCGAGCCAGCCGATGCCGACGCCGAGCATGAAGCGGCCGTTGGAGACCACGTCGAGGCTCGCCGTCTGCTTGGCGAGCAGCAGCGGATTCACTTCCGAGAGAATGTTCACGCCGGTGCCGAGCCGGATGGTCCTGGTCGCCGCAGCGATGGCGGTGAGCGCGATCAGCGGGTCGATGAACGGCGTCTCCGGCTCCACGCCCATCTTGCCGGAGTCGTTGTAGGGATACTTCGACTGATAGTCGACGGGCACGATCACGTGCTCGAAGGTCCACACGGACTCGAAACCGACGCTCTCGGCGAGCTGTGCGAGTCCGATCATCCGGGCGGCATCGTCGATGCCGATGTTGACGGGAATGAGTCCGAGCTTCATGGGCGCCTCGATCGGGGTGTTGACGGAAACGCCAGTCTACCCGGCGCGGCCGCCACTGTCCGTGCGCAGCCGTGCCTCCGACTCAGCCTCCGGGCCGGCGCGCCCTGCCGTCCAGCAGATCCGCCACGGCCGCCAGCAGCTCGCCGAGCCGGAACGGCTTCTGCAGCACCCTGTCGGTGCTCCGCGGCGCGGCGCCGCCGGTCTGGGGCGCATAGCCCGTGACGAACAGCACGCGCAGATCCGGATGGCGCTGCAGCAGCCGGTCGCGCAGCTCCGGGCCGTTCATGCGCGGCATGACCACGTCGGACACCAGCAGATCGATGTCTCCCGCGGTCTCCGCCAGCGTCAGCGCCTGCTCGCCGTCGGCAGCCACGGTGGCCGTGTAGCCAGCACGTTCCAGGGCCTCGGCGACCATCTCGCGGATGCTCTGCTCGTCCTCCACCACCAGCACCCGCGCGCCGACGTGAACCCGGCCCTCGGTGTCGCCGCCCGCGGCCGGCTCGCCGTCCTCGTCCGGCTGGGCCACCGGCAGCCACACGGCGACGGTCGCTCCCTTGCCCGGAGCGCTGTCGACGAACACGCCGCCGCCACGCTGCTCGGCGATGCCGTACACCGTCGACAACCCGAGCCCGGTGCCGGCACCGATGTCCTTGGTGGTGAAGAACGGGTCGAAGATGCGCTGCTGTACCTCGTAGCTCATGCCCACGCCGCTGTCGGTGACCCCGATGACGACGTACTCGCCGTCCGGCAGGTTGGGGCGCACCAGGCTGGAGGCCGAGCCGGCCTCCCGCTGCAGCGTCCACAGCCGCAGGCGCCCGCCCCTGGGCATGGCGTCCCGGGCGTTCACGCACAGGTTGACGACGATCTGCTCGATCTCGCTGGTGGCGGCGGCCACCTCGGCGACCCGGGGGTCGAGGTCGAGCTGAACGGTGATCTGCTCGCCGATCAGTCTCGTCAGCATCGGCGCCAGGCTGCGCACCACGTCGTTCATGTGCGCCACCGCGGCGCGGCGGGTGCCCCGCCGGCCGAAGGTCAGCAGGCGTTCGGTCAGATCCGCCGCCCGCTCCGCGGCGCGCTCGATCTCGACGGCGGCGTCGCCCTCGGGGGTTCCGGCCCGGGCATGCTCCTGAAGCTGGCTGGCGTAGCCGAGAATGACGGTGAGCAGGTTGTTGAAATCGTGCGCGATGCCGCCGGCGAGCTGCCCCACCGCCTCGAGCTTCTGGGACTGACGCAGTTCCTGCTCGAGCTGCTGCTCGCGGGTGACGTCGCGAATCACGCCGATGAAGCCGATGGCATTGCCTGCGTCGTCGCGCACGGGCGCCACGGTGGCGTCGCGCACGCGCTCGACACCATCCTCCCACAGGGAGGCATAGCGCTGCTTCCAGGTTTCGCCGCGCGCCAGCTTGCCGGCGATCTCCCGCAGCAGGGACTTGTCCTCGCTGCCGGCCACGGCGAACGCCGACATCGGCAGGCCGACCACACTGCGGCCCGTGTAGCCCATCATGTCGACGAAGGCCGGATTGGCGAACACCACCCGCCCCTGGGCGTCGAGCACGGTGATGGCTTCGCCGGCGTGCTCCAGGGCGCCCGCCACCCGCGCCCCGAAAGCCTCGCTGGCGAGCCGCTCGGTGACGTCGACGCCGATGCCGAGCACGCTGGACCGCTGATTGGCGGGGTCGACGAAGGGCACCCGCACCACGTCCAGCACCCGCTGCTGGCCTTGGCCCGAGGCGAACGACTCCCGCCGCACCGGCAGCGGCTCGGCGGCGGCCAGGGCTTCCCGGTCGGCGACGTCGTGACGCTGGTTCTCCTCCCGGTCCCCCGGCAGCACGTCGGAACCGTGCCCGATCAGGTCGGCGGCCGTCCGCCCGGACAGATCGGCGAGGGCGCGGTTGACGAAGGAGAACCGGCCCTGGTCGTCCTTGACGTACACCGGGTGCGGCAACAGGTCCATGACCTCGCGCAGGGTCCGTTCGCTGCGCTGCAGCGCCGCATGCTCGCGGGCGCGGAAGAAAGTGACCAGCCCCAGCAGGCCCGCCACCACATAGCTGATCAGCAGCAGCCCCGCGATCTGGGCGACCCCGGTCTCGTCGGCGATGGCTTCCGGGGTCGGCGCCACCACCAGATGCAGGTCCGGTCCGCCCGGCATGTCCAGCCGCCGGGTGGCGGCGAACCGCCAGTCGCTGCCGTCGGCGCTGCGCCACAGCAGGGCGCCGTCGCTGTCGGCGAGCTCGACCCGGAAGTCGCTGGCGAGCTCGTCCTCGAGACGCGCGGCCGCCGCCAGCTCCCGGGCCCGGACCACGCCGTTGACGAAACCCAGGGTGGCGCCGGAACCGTCCACCACCGGCCAGTAGAAGGCGAATCCCCGTCCGCCCTGCAGCAGCTCCAGGGCGCCCGTACGGGTGGGCCGGCCGCTGCGGTCCGCTTCGGCCAGCGCCCGGCCGACGTCGGCAGAGCTGTGCTGGTAGAGATCGGCGCCGAGCGCGGCGCGGTTGCCGTCCTCCGGCGTCACCAGCCGGATGACGCCGTCGGCATCGACCCAGTTCAGCGCCAGCATCCCCGGCAGGCGCTGCAGCAGCAGCTCGGCGTCCCGCCGGAACGCCTCCGGGTCCTCCGCGTACCGCTCCGGCCAGCGCATCACCAGCAGGCGCATCACGCCGAGCCGGGTGTCGATCCAGGACTGCAGGTGGGCCCGGGCCTGATTGGCCACGATGGCGGTGACGGACTCGAGCTGGGCGAGCCGCTGGGTATACAGCCAGGCGCCCAGGGCGGTCGTCAGAACCATGACGAGCGCGACCAGCACGCCGGCACCCCAGCCCGCGCCGATCCGCACCCACCAGGGCTGCAGCTCCCTTTCCACCATCGTCCTTCGCGAATCCTTTCGCCGATCCATTCAGTCTAGGGCCTGATCCCGGTCCGTGCAGGGCGCCGGACCTGACAGCGACCGGCGGGCCGGGCCGCCCCCATCGGGTATCATGCGCGGCTCGACAGTGGAGGAACAGCGTCATGGCGGACATCGACAACCGGGGGATCGAGGCGTTTCGCGAGGAGGTCCGCGACTTCTTCGCCACCGCGCTCACCGACGAGCTCCGGGCCGCCCGCCGGTACATGACCAGCGTGTACTGCGACTACGACGCGGGCATGGCGTGGCAGCGCATCCTGCTCGACCGCGGCTGGCTGGTGCCGAGCTGGCCGAAGGCCTACGGCGGCACCGGCTGGTCGCTGACGGAGCGCTACGTGTTCGCCTGCGAGAGCGCGAAGGCCGGCCCACCGCCCGTCTCGCCCATGGGCATCGGCATGCTCGGTCCGGCGCTGCTCGGCCACGGCACCGACGCCCAGAAGGACTACTACCTGCCGCGCATGCTGCGCGGCGACGACTTCTGGTGCCAGGGCTACTCGGAGCCCCAGGCCGGCTCCGACCTGGCGGCGCTGGACTGCCGGGCGGTGCGCGACGGCGACGACTACGTGGTCAACGGCACCAAGATCTGGACCACCCACGCCCACTACGCCAACCGCATGTTCTGCCTGGTGCGCACCGGCCGCTTCGACCGGCCCCAGCAGGGCGTCACGTTCCTGCTGATCGATCTGGACACGCCGGGAGTGAGCCGTCATCCCATCCGCTTCTTCTCCGGGGACACCGAACAGTGCCAGGTGGTGTTCGACAACGTCCGGGTGCCCCAGGAGAACGTGGTCGGCCGGGAACACGAGGGCTGGACGGTGACGAAGTACCTGCTCGAGTTCGAGCGCGGCGGCGGCGCGAGCGCGCCCGGACTGCTGGAATCCATCGGCGATCTCAAGCGATTCGCCGCGGAGGCCGGCGCCGACGACCTGATGCCGCGGGTCCTGGCCCTGGAGACCCGGGTGCTGGCCCTGGAGGCCATCGAGCTGCGCTGCCTCGCCGAGGCCGAGCGGACCGGCTCGCCCGGGCCGAGCGCCTCCATGCTGAAGGTCCAGAGCACCGAGCTGTCCCAGACGTTGTCCGGCCTGGCGCTGGAAGCCTGCGGCTGGTACGGGCTGCCCTGGCAGCCCGAGGTGGTGGACGCCCGGGGCGCCGCCGAGCCGGTGGGGCCCGCTGCCGCGGTCACCCGGGCGACCTTCTATTTCAACAACCGGGCCGCTTCGATCTACGGCGGATCGAACGAGATCCAGCGCAACATCATGTCGCGCCACGTGCTCGGCCTCTGACGGCCGCTCCCGGTCAGGCCTGCTGCGGCTGCCTGCGGCCGCGCTGCAGCACGTGGTGCTCGACCTTGTGCATGACCACGTCGGCGCCGGTCTTGAGCAGCACGAACAGCCAGACGGCGCCGTCGCCGATCTGGGTGCCGAAGATGATGGTCAGATGCATGGGGATGACCCTGGCATAGGGCATGAACATCAGGGTGCCGAGATTGGGGCAGCCCCCAAGATCCGCCGCCACGTGCTCCCGGTGGGAGGCGCGATGGGAGAACAGGAAGCTCACCGCCAGCGCCAGCCAGGCCAGCACGTCGAGCGGATGCGTGTGGCCGACGAACACCTGGCTGACCTCGCCGGACGTCTCGTTGGTCACGTCGACGAAGCCGCCGGCGTCCGCGGTGGTGGAGAAAATCACCAGAAACACCAGGTAGGCCAGGTGGAAGCCGCCGAAGTGGAGCGCGAAGAAGTTGGCCACCTGGCGCTGGGAAGCCGGCGTCGGCGGCACCGGCCGGTCGTTCATGGTGAGGCCTTCGGTGGAGAAGTCCCGCAGCTTCAGCATGCGCTGGCGGGCGTAGTAGCCGATGATCACGCTCTGCATCCAGAACGGCCACATGAGCTGCAGCAGCGTCCACTGCTGCCAGACGGCGAGCGCGAGGGTCACCGCGTTGCTGAGGAGGATGCCCTTGAGGGCGCGGTCCGATGCCATGGCCATGCCTTCAGTGTAGGCGCCCCGGCAGAAGTGCAGGCGCCCCGGCGGGCCGCAGCGGGTATCCTCCCGCCATGACCCCCGGGATGCGCCGATCGTGGACGACTCGCTGGCCCTCATCGCAGAACGGCTGATGCCCGGCGCCCGGCTGCTCGACGCGCGCCGGCTCACCGGCGGCGTGTCCGCCGTGGTGCATGCGCTCGACCTGGCCCCCCGGGACGGCGCGCCCCGGACCGTGGTGGTCCGTCAGCTCCGCAGCCACGCCTGGACCACCCCCGGGGACGATCCGGTCGGGCGCGAGTTCGCCCTCGCCCGGGCCGTGCATCGGGCCGGCATCCCCGTCCCGGAGCCGCTGGCGGCCGAGTCCGATCCGGACAGTCCGACCGGCGCGTTCCTGGCCATGGCGTTCGCCGACGGAACGACGGAGATACCGCCGGACCGGCTGCAGGACCGCCTGACGGTGATGGCCCGGACCCTCGCGGACATTCACGGCGTGGCGCAGAACGGCCTGCCGGCGCTGCCGCTGCGCCTGGACCCGCGCCCCGAGGTGTTCGAGTTCCTGACGCCGGACCGCCGAGCGCTGGCCGACTGGCTGGCCGCCCGCGACGACACCGCCTGGCACGATCCGCCGCGGCTGCTGCACGGCGACTTCTGGCCCGGCAACCTGCTGTGGGTCGACGACACCCTCGGCGCGGTGCTGGACTGGGAGGACGCCGCGCTCGGCGACCCGCTGTCCGACGTCGCCTGCACGATGCTGGAGCTCACCTACCTGTTCGGGCCGGCGGCGGCCGCCGGCTTCGCGGCCGCGTACCGGCGGCACGCGCCCCTCGACGACGCCCGGCTGCCCCTCTGGCAGGTGTACGTGGCGTCCGCCGCGGCCCGCTACATGGGCGAGTGGGGCCTGCCGGCCGCGCGCGAAGCCCACATGCGGGCCTGCGCCCAAGCCTTCATCGACGCGGCCGCCGACGCCCTGATGACCGGCGGGCCGGTGCGATGAAGGCGCCGGTTGGGGACCGCGCCGGACCGGGGTAGAGTGCCGGTAATCACGCGGAGAACCCCACCATGACGCCGATTCGAACCACTGCTCTCGCCCTGCTGCTCGTGACCTTCAGCGCCCACGCCCGGGCCGCCGAGGTCGAGCACCTCGACGGCGCCGGGGTGATGCCCGAGGGGCTGCCGTTCTCCGAAGCGGTGCGCGTCGACGACACGGTCTACCTGTCCGGACAGGTCGGCGTGAAGCCCGGCACCCTCACTCTCGTGGACGGCGGCATGGCGGCCGAGGCGCGCCAGACCCTCAGCAACGTCCGCGCCACCCTGGAGGCCAGCGGCCTGACCATGGCCGACGTCGTCAAGTGCACGGTGATGCTGGCGGACATGTCCGAGTGGGGCGCCTTCAACGAGATCTACCAGACCATCTTCGAAGCGCCCTACCCGGCGCGGAGCGCCTTCGGCGCTTCGGGCCTGGCCCTGGGCGCGCGGGTCGAGCTGGAGTGCATCGCCGTAGTCCGCGAGCCGGGTCCCGCGCAGCCGATGCGCGAGGAGCTGATCGATCAGGAGGAACGGGTGGAACGGGTCTACCGGCGTCCCGGCGCCCAGTGACCGACTTGAAGCCGTCACACCGGCGCGGCAGTCTGAACGCGCCTGACCGTGGGAACGCGCCGTGTCGATCCGCAATCTCGAGTATCTGTTCCGTCCCGGCTCCGTCGCGCTGATCGGCGCCAGCAAGCGGCCGGGCTCCGTGGGCTCGGTGATCGCCCGCAACCTGTTCGGGTCGGGTTTCGACGGGCCGGTGCTGCCGGTGCACCCGCGCCACCACTCGGTCCAGGGCGTGCTCGCCTACCCCGACGTCGCCAGCCTGCCGGAAGCGCCGGACCTGGCGGTCATCGCCACCCCGGCGGAGACGGTGCCCGGCATCGTCGCCGAGCTCGGCGCGCGGGGTACGCGCGCCGCGGTGATCGTCAGCGCCGGTTTCGCCGAGCGGGGCGAGGCCGGCCGGCGGCTGCAGCAGCAGGTGCTGGAGGCCGCCCAGCCCCATCTCATGCGCATCGTCGGCCCCAACACCCTGGGCGTGCTGGCGCCCACCGTGTCGCTCAACGCCAGCTTCGCGCACCTGCCCGCCCGGCCCGGCGGGCCGGCCTTCGTCACCCAGTCCGGCGCCGTGGTCACCTCGGTGATCGACTGGGCCACCGCCCGGCGGGCCGGCTTCTCCCACCTGATTGCCCTCGGCGCCATGGCCGACGTGGACTTCGGCGACGTCATCGACTATCTCGCCAACGACCGCCAGACCACGGCGATTCTGCTGTACATGGAAGGCGTGACCCACGCCCGCAAGTTCATGTCCGCCGCCCGGGCCGCCGCCCGCACCAAGCCGGTGATCGTGGTGAAGGCCGGCCGCCACGCCGAGAGCGCCCGGGCCGCCGCCACCCACACCGGCGCGCTCGCCGGCGCCGACGAGGTCTACGACACCGCGTTCCGCCGCGCCGGCATGCTGCGGGTGAACACCCTCGAAGAGCTGTTCGTCGCCACCGCCACCCTGAGCCTGCTGCGCCCGCCCCGGGGCAACCGGCTGCTGATCATCACCAACGGCGGCGGCATGGGCGTGCTGGCCACCGACGAGCTGCTGCGCCGCGGCGGCGCCCTGGCCGAGCTCTCCCAGGCCACCATCGACGAGCTCGACCGCCTGCTGCCGGCCACCTGGTCACGCAGCAACCCGGTGGACATCATCGGCGACGCGCCGCCGGAGCGTCTGGCCGCGACGGTGAAGACCGTGCTCGCCCAGGAACGGGAGCTGGACGCGGTGCTGGTGATCACCTGCCCCACCGCCGTGGCGCCCGCCGAGGAGTCGGCACGGGTGCTGGCCGACACGCTGAGCGGCCTGCGGCCGCCGGTGCCGGTGCTGACCTGCTGGTTCGGCGACGAGACCGCCCGGTCCGCCCGGCGGCTGCTGCGCGAGCGCGGATTCGCGGCCTACGAGACCCTGGGGCAGTCGGTGAGCGCGTTCATGCAGCTCGTCGACTACCGGCGCAGCCAGACCCTGCTGATGGAAACGCCGCCGTCGGTGCCGGAAGCCATCGCCGTCGACGGCGCCGCGGTGCGCGCCATACTCGACCGGCATCCGGTGGCCGGCGCCGAGCAGTGGCTGCCCGATGCCGAGGCGAAGGCGGTGCTCGCCGCCTACGGTGTCGCCACGGTGCCGACCCGGGTCGCCGGGTCCGCCGAGGAAGCGGCCCGCATCGCCGACGAGCTGGCGGCGCCGGTGGCATTGAAGGTGCTTTCGCCGGACGTCACCCACAAATCCGACGTCGGCGGCGTGGTGCTCGACCTGGAAGGCGGCGCGGCGGTGGCGGCCGCCGCCGAGCGCATCGCCGACAATCTGGCGCGGTCCCGGCCCGACGCGCGCCTGGACGGCTTCACCGTGCAGCCCATGGTGGACCGCGCCGGCGCCTACGAGCTGATCGTCGGCATGCACCGGGACGCCCAGTTCGGCGCGGTGCTGATGTTCGGTGAGGGCGGCACCGCGGTGGAGCTGGTGCGCGACAGCGCCCTCGCGCTGCCGCCCCTGAACATGAAGCTGGCCCGGGACATGATCTCGCGCACGCGCATTCACCGGCGCCTGCAGGGCTACCGTGACCGGCCGGCGGTGGACCTGGACGCCCTGGCGGTGATCCTGCTGCGCATCTCCCAGCTCGTGGTCGACTTTCCCGAGATCGACAGCCTGGACGTGAACCCGCTGCTGGCGGACCAGCACGGCGCGGTGGCCGTCGACGCCCGCATCCGCCTGCGGCCGGGACCCTTCGAGGACCGGCTGGCCCACCTGTCGATCCGGCCGTACCCGAAGGAGCTGGAGGAGCGCATCGCCCTCGACGACGGCCGGGAGCTGCTGCTGCGTCCCATCGTGCCGGAGGACGAGCCGGCCCTCGACCGGGCCTTCGCGCGCCTCGACCCGGACGAGATCCGCCAGCGCTTCCTGCAGCCCATGCGCACCCTGAACCACATCATGGCGGCCCGCTTCACCCAGCTCGACTACGACCGGGAGATGGCCCTGGTGCTGGCCGACGCCGGCATTCCCGGCAAGCAGGACATCCACGCCGTGGTGCGCCTGTCGGCGGACCCGGACAACGCCCGGGCGGAGTTCGCCATCATCGTGCTGCACCACCTCGCCGGCCGGGGCCTCGGCAAGCTGCTCATGGCGCGGATACTCGACTACGCCCGGGCCCGCGGCATCGGCATGGTCTGGGGCGTGACCCTGCACGACAACCAGCGCATGCGGGCGCTGGCCCGATCCCTCGGCTTCCGGCAGCGGCAGGATCCGGAAGATCCGACCCTGGTGCGCATGGAGCTCAATCTGGATCAGGCGTCCGGCGAGCCGGCGCGGTAGCGGCCGGCAGGCCCCCGGCCGGCGACTCCGCCAGCAGCGCCCGGACCAGGCCCCAGGCCATCAGGCACAGCACCACGGCAAAAGGCAGCCCCATCACCACCACCGCGCTCTGCAGCGTGGCCAGGCCGCCGGCGAGCAGCAGCGCCAGGGTGAGCGCGCCGATCACGCCCGCCCACCACAGCCGCAGCCACACCGGACCGTCGCGCAGGTGATCGCCGTCGGCGTCGGCGTGCGACGTCATGTTGGCCAGCACCAGCGCCCCCGAGTCGCCGGAGGTCACGAAGAACACCAGCGCCAGCACCGTCGCCGCGAGACCCGTCAGCGCCGGCCAGGGCAGCAGGCCCAGGAACTCGTAGATGGCCGAACCCGGGCTCTCCAGCGCAGCCCGCGCCAGCTCGTCGGCACCGCCGCTGGCTAGCTCGATGGCGCTGTTCCCCATCACCGACATCCAGCTCATCATGAACACCAGAGGCAGCAGCAGGGTCCCCGCGACGAAGCTGCGTATCGTGCGCCCGCGGGAGATGCGCGCGAGAAACATGCCGACGAACGGGCCCCAGGCGATCCACCAGGCCCAGAAGAACACCGTCCAGGCATTCAGCCAGTCCCGGGGCAGGTCGAGCGCATAGGCCTCGAAGGCCAGCCCCGGAAACCCGGCCAGGTACGATCCGACGTCGGCGGCCAGGGCACCGAGCAGCGCCGCCGTGTCACCGGCCAGCAGCACGAACCCCAGCAGCGCTGCCGCCAGCAGCATGTTGAACTCGGACAGCCGGCGGATGCCGCGGTCCACCCCCAGCGCCGCCGACAGCGCCGCGCCGGCCACGACCAGCAGGGCCAGCCCGGCGAGTAGCCACCGGCCCGGTGTCAGCCCGAGCAGCCGCTCGAGCCCGGCCGAGAGCTGCAGGATGCCGATGCCCAGGCTGGCCGCGATGCCGAACACCGTCGCCAGCACCGCGGCAACCTCGACCGCATACCCGGAGGCGCCCCGGCCGATGCCGGCGGGCAGGGCCGAGAGCGCCGACCGCACGGTCAGCGGCTGCCCGCGCCGGTAGCAGAAGAACGCCAGGCACAGCCCGACCAGGGTATACACGCCCCAGCCGGACAATCCCCAGTGCAGGAAGGTGAGATCGATCGCGCGGCGGGCCGCCGCGGGCGTGGCGCCTTCCACGAGCGGCGGCGCCAGGAAGTGGCTGAGCGGCTCGGCGACGCAGAAGAACAGCAGGTCGATGCCGATGCCGGCGGCGAACAGCATCGCCGCCCAGGTGAGCAGGGGGTACTCGGGCCGGGCGTCCGGCGGGCCCAGGCGCAGGCGCCCCCAGGGCGACACGGCCAGGCCGACCACGAACACAAGATAGCCGGCCATGGCGAACACGTAGAAGTCGCCGAAGCGCGACGACGTCCAGGCGAGGGCCGCGCCGATGGCTTCGGCCGAGGACGCGCCGTCGAGCAGCGTCCAGACGGAGAACGCGACGATCGCGCCCGCCGCGACGGTGAAGACGACGGGGTTGAGGCGCAGGGAAGACATGACCCATCCTACCGGGCCGACCGTCCGCTGCAACGTCGGTCCGTCCCGCCCCCACCGCGGACGGGCGAGACCCGTGGTCGCGCCTGTCGTATGCTCCGGCCTTCCATGTGGAGGGACGGCGATGACGGACAAGACCAGGGCGACTTCGATCCCGGAGCTGCACGCGCGGCTGGGCCAGGCGTTCGGAGCGCCGGAACACGGCGAGCCCTACCGGCCGCGGCCGACCGACGTGATCATTTCACCGTTCGGCAAGTGCGGCACGACCTGGCTGCAGCAGACCTTTCACACCCTGCGCACCCGGGGCGACATGGACTTCGACGACATTTCCCGCGTGGTGCCGTGGATCGAGACGTCCCGCCGGCTCGGCCTCGACCTCAACGCCGAGCAGCGGGCCGAGCCGCGCGGCTTCAAGAGCCACATGGCCTGGGACGAGGTGCCGAAGGGCGCACGCTACATCGTGTCGGTGCGGGATCCCCGGGATGCCGTGGTGTCGCTGCACCGTTTCATGGAAGGCTGGTTCCTGGAGCCCGGCGCCGTGGAGGTGGACGAGTTCGCCCAGCAGAACTTCATGCGCGGGCCGGCGAAGCGCTACTGGCATCACCTGATCTCCTGGTGGGAGCAGCGCGACAACCCGGACGTGCTGCTGCTGGCCTACGAGCACATGCTGAAGCATCCCGAAGCGGCGATCCGCCGGGTCGCCGGATTCTGCGGCATTGCGCTGGACGACGAGCTGCTGGAGCTGACCCTGCACCACACCTCCCTCGAGTTCATGCTCGCCCACAAGGACCGCTTCGACGACTTCCTGATGCGCGGCCTGTCGGAGCGGGTCGCGGGCATTCCGCCCGGCAGTGATTCCGCCAAGGTGCGGGAGGGCCGGGCGGGCTCCCACCGCAACGTGCTGGGCGCCGCGGTGCTCGAGGAGATGGACGGGATCTGGCAACAGGAGGTCACCTCGCGTTACGGTTTCGTCACGTACGACGAGATGATCGCCACCCTCGAGCCATGACCGGAGCGACGCCGCCGCGATGAAAGCCTTCTTCCATCCCGCCCAGAGCCGCCACATTCCGCGCAGCTACCTGTCCCGCGGGCAGATGCGCACCCCCCTGGAGATCCCGGAACGTACCGAGCAGATACTCGCCGGCCTGGAGGCGCTGGGCGTCGGCGTCGCCGAGCCGGCCGACCACGGCCGCGGCCCCATCGAGCGCGTGCACGACGCCGGTTACCTGGAGTTCCTGGAAACCTGCCACGCCCGCTGGAAGGACGTGGAGGAGGACTGGGGCGACGAGGTCATGTCCAACGTCTACGTGCGTGCCGGCAGCCGGCCCCGCGGCCTGCTGGCGGAAGCGGCCTGGTACCTGGCCGACGGGAGCTGCCCGGTGGGCGAGCACACCTGGAACGCCGCCTACTGGTCCGCCCAGAGCGCCCTGTCGGCCGCGGACGCTCTGCTCGACGGCGACCGGATCGCCTACGCGGTGTGCCGGCCGCCGGGCCACCACGCCCGCCGCGACGCCGCCGGGGGGTTCTGCTACCTGAACAACGCCGCCATCGCCGCCGAGGCGCTGAAGTCGCGCTTCGAGCGCATCGCCATCCTCGACCCGGACATGCATCACGGCCAGGGCATCCAGGAGATCTTCTGGGAGCGCAGCGACGTGCTGTACGTGTCGATCCATGGCGATCCCACCAACTTCTATCCGGTGATGACCGGCCACGAGGACGAACGCGGCGGCGGCGCCGGCGAGGGCTTCAACGTCAACCTGCCGATGCCCCACGGCTCTCCCGAATCCGTGTTCTTCGACCGGCTGGAGCAGGCCCGGAAGGTCATCGACGACTTCGACCCGGACGCGGTGATCCTCACCCTCGGCTTCGACATCTACGAGAAGGATCCCCAGGCCAAGGTCGCCGTCACCGGCGACGGCTTCCGCCGCATCGGCGCCGCCGCCGCCGGCTTCGGCAAACCGCTGCTGGTGGTGCAGGAGGGCGGCTACTATCTGGAAGGCCTGAAAGACAACACCCGGCAGTTCTTCGCCGGCGTCGAATCCGCGACCTGACCCAAACGGTTGCCCTGCCCCCGTAGGAGCGATCTCCAGATCGCGAATCCGTGCACGGTCGAATGGACTCGCGGTCAGGAGATCGCTCCCACATCACACGATGTCCCCTTCCCGCCTGTAGGAGCGCCCTCCCGGGCGCGATCGCGGCCGAAAGCATCGCGCCCGGGAGGGCGCTCCTACGGAAGCTTCGCCACGTCGGCGACCTCCCCGCCCGTCAACGCCTCGAGCTGCGCCGGCGTCATCCGGAACACGGCATTGGGCGTGCCGGCGGCGGCCCAGATCTCCGGCAGCGCCAGCAGATCCCGATCCAGCAGCGTCCGGATCGGCGCCGGATGGCCCACGGGCGCCACGCCGCCGATGGCGTAGCCGGTGTGCTCGCGGACGAAGTCCGCATCGGCCCGGCCGATGGGCTGGCCGAGCACGGCCGCCACCCGGGCTTCGTCTACCCGGTTGGTGCCGGAGGCGATCACCAGCACCGGCGCGCCGTCCGCCTGACGGAACACCAGCGACTTGGCGATGGCGGCCACCGGGCAGCCGATGGCGGCGGCCGCGTCCGCGGCGGACCGGGTGCTCTCCTCGAACTCGAGGACCCGATACCCGGGCCCGAGGTGATCCTGGACCCGCAGGGCGGTTTTCGCGGTGGCCGGCTTCAAGTTCGCTCCCGGTGACGCCGAAGGGACGGCCACGTATTGTAAGCGCTCACCGCGCACGAGGACTCACCGTGAAAGCTCTGCTCCTTCCGCTGCTGCTGCTGAGCGGCGCCACCGCCCAGGCCACCGACTCCGGCCTGCCGCCGAACTGGACCGAGCCGATGGCCCCCGTCGAGCTGTTCGACGGCGTCTACTGGGTCGGCACCGAGGGGCTCGGCGCGTACCTGTTCACCAGCGACGACGGCCACGTGCTGCTGGACGTGGGCATGCCCCAGAGCGCCGGCGACGTCATGGCGAGCATCGAGTCCTTCGGCTTCGCCGTGGAGGACATCCGCTACCTGCTCAACACCCAGGCCCACTTCGACCACTCGGGCGGGCTGGCCGCCGTGAAGGCCGCCAGCGGTGCGGCGATGCTGGCCAGCGAGGGCGACCGCTACTCGCTGGAGGAAGGCGTCTACGAGGGCTGGGAATCCCGTCAGGAGTTCGACTTCCCGCCGGTGGCCGTGGACCGGGTCCTCGAAGACGGCGAGGTGGTGCGGGTCGGCGACGTGACGCTGACCGCCGTGATGACGCCGGGGCATTCGCCCGGGTGCACGAGCTGGGCCTTCACCGCGCGCCAGGGCGACGCCGAATACCGGGCGCTGGTGTTCTGCTCGGCGTCGGTGGCGGCCAACCGCCTGGCGCCGGACCCCCAGTATCCGGGGATCGTCGAGGACTACCGGAAGACCTTCGAGCGCATGAAGGATCTCGACGTCGACGTGTGGCTCGCGCCCCATGCGGAGCAGTTCGATCTCCACGCCAAGCTGGCCGCGCGGACGGCGGGCAACCCGCTGGCGTTCGTCGACCCCGGGGAAAAGGATCGGCACATGGCGGAATTCGAGCGGGACTTCGAGGCGGCGCTTGCCGCCCAACAGCCCTGACCGCGCCGCCGATCCTTAAGGACCGCCGTCCGTAGGCGTACAGGGTCACCCGGTCGGCCCGGCCCGCGGCCCGGCGCAGGCGCCGCTCGTCCGGCAGGCCGAGGTCGATCCAGTGCAGAATCCGCCCGGTGGCGTCCCGCTGCCAGAGATCGGGTTCGTCGTCGGTGGAGATGCCCCGGCCGAACTCCAGGCCCTCGGCGGCATTCAGCGCGAAGGCGAGCAGCCGCAGCATCAGCCGCGGCTCCGTCTCCGAGGGATGGCGCGCCAGGGTGAGCTCGTGATCCGCGTAGTAGCCACGGTCGATGTCGGCGACCTGGACGGCCGCCTTGTAGATCGTGGCCTTCAGCGCCACGGCCGCCTCAATCTTCCGGGATGTCCGCCGCGCTGTGCCGTTCCCGGACCTGCTTGTCCTCCTGGCCCCAGGTGCGGTTCACCTTGCGGCCCCGGCGCACGGCGGGCCGCTGCTCGATGTCGGCCATCCAGCGGCGCACGTGGGTATAGGACTCGACGTCGAGGAACTCGCCGGCCTCGTAGAGCTTGCCCTGGGCCAGCGCGCCGTACCACGGGAAGGTCGCCATGTCGGCGATGGTGTAGTCGTCGCCGATCAGGAATTTCCGGTCGGCGAGATTGCGGTTCAGCACGTCGAGCTGACGTTTCGCCTCCATGGTGTAGCGGTCGATGGGGTACTTCCACTTCTTCGGCGCGTAGGCATAGAAGTGCCCGAAGCCGCCGCCGAGGTAAGGCGCGCTGCCCATCAGCCACATCAGCCAGGAGTAGGTCTCGGCCCGGGGGCCGGGCTCGGTGGGCAGGAACTCGCCGAACTTCTCCGCGAGATACAGCAGGATGGCGCCCGACTCGAACACCCGGATCGGTTCCGGGCCGCTGCGGTCCACCATCGCCGGGATCTTCGAGTTCGGATTCACTTCGACGAAGCCGCTGCCGAACTGGTCCCCTTCGCCGATGTTGATCAGCCAGGCATCGTACTCGGCACCCTCGTGACCCAGCGCCAGCAGCTCTTCCAGCATCACCGTGACTTTCACGCCGTTCGGCGTGGCCAGGGAATAGAGCTGAATGGGATGCTCGCCCACCGGCAGCGCCTTCTCGTGGGTCGGACCCGCGACGGGACGGTTGATGCTGGCGAAACGGCCGCCGCTCTCTGACTCCCACTGCCAGACCTTCGGCGGCTGATACTCCTGGTTGTCGTTGCTGTCGGACACGTCCATCCCCCTGGTTGTCTTGCTGATCAGCCCGTCGCTGCCGGGCGGCGAAGCGGAACTGTGTTGCGCCCGCGCCCGCCAGTCAACTCGGCGGGCGCCACGTCCGACAGGACGCCCCGCC